>Ga0116143_10005288_pt1 | contig 11714 bp, 11 predicted proteins | sample AD_UKC034_MetaG_FD_89745 | JGI IMG/M metagenome (GOLD analysis project Ga0116143, IMG submission 89745) | Active sludge microbial communities of municipal wastewater-treating anaerobic digesters from USA - AD_UKC034_MetaG | ecosystem: Engineered > Bioreactor > Anaerobic > Digestate | place: USA...
AGTATCATGGAATGGGAAAGCGCGAACGGCTCCTGCTAAGGCTGGCAGCAATTCTGCACGACTGCGGTAAATTCATTAATATGACCAATGTAGGAGAGTGTTCCTATCATATCGTAATGAATACAGAGATTATCGGTATTTCTCATCTGGAGCGGGAAATGGTAGCATATGTGGTTCGGTTTATATATGATTCCTTTGTGTATTATGATGAGATCAGTGCCAGTGCTATTATGGATCGAAGCTCTTATCTGATTATTGCCAAACTGACAGCAATTCTGCGTATCGCAAATGCACTGGATAAGAGTCAGAAACAGAAATTCAGGAAGCTGAAAGCACAGGTAAAGGAGCAGCAGCTGTTGCTTACTGTGGATGCGGCGCAGAATATTATTCTTGAGCGAGAACAGTTCAGACTACAGGCAGACTTCTTTGAAGAGGTATATTGTATTCAGCCTGTCATCGTTCCAAAGAAGATGTAGGAAACCGAAAGAAAGGGAAGAGAAATGGATTATTCAAGACCAGAATACTATACAAATCGAGAAATAAGCTGGGTACGATTTAATGAACGCGTACTTTCAGAGGCTCGTGATGAGCAGATTCCGCTCTTTGAACGCCTTAAGTTCTTAAGCATTACGGTATCCAATCTGGATGAATTTTTTATGATTCGGGTTGCTTCGCTAAAGGATATGGTACATGCCGGTTATGAAAAAAAGGATCTTTCCGGGTTGAAGCCCAAGGAACAGCTAAAACAATTAGGAGAGGTGCTGCATCGTTTCGTTGATTTGCAGTATGAGACATATCAGAAAATGCTGGTTCCTCAGTTTGCATGCCATCAGTTGCATATCATTGAACATCATGAGGAATTAAATGAGGAGCAGCAGAAATTTGTGGATCAGTATTTTATGGAAAATGTCTATCCTGTTTTAACACCAATGGCAGTGGATTCTTCCAGACCATTTCCGCTAATAAAAAATAAATCTCTTAATATCTGTGCTCTGTTGTCTAAAAAAGGGGAGCATGGGGATCTTGAATTTGCAACGGTTCAGGTTCCAAGCGTGCTTGCACGAATGGTGCGGATTGATTCAGAACAAAACGATACGGTAACATTAATTCGATTAGAAGAGATTATTGAGAAGAATATCAGTAAACTTTTTCTGAATTATGATGTGATTGGAGCTTCCCCATACCGCATTATGAGAAATGCAGATCTGACAATTGAAGAAGAGGAAGCGGAAGATCTACTAAAAGAAATTGAGAAACAGATTAAGAAACGACAGTGGGGAGAAGTTATCCGACTGGAAGTTGAGGATGGAGTGGACAAGAGACTTCTTAAAATTTTAAAGAAGGAACTTAATGTTTCCAATGAAGATATTTACACAATCCGAGGACCGCTGGATCTGACTTTTTTAATGAAAGTCTATGGTATGGAGGGATTTGAGGATTTAAAGAGAAAAGTATATGAGCCACAACAGGTTTTGGAGCTTCCATCAGGATGCAATATTTTTGATGCGGTTAAGGAACAGGATATTTTATTACATCATCCGTATCAGACTTTTGAACCGGTGGTTCAGTTTATTGAACAGGCGGCAGAAGATCCTAAGGTATTGGCAATCAAGCAGACACTTTATCGTGTCAGTGGTAATTCGCCGATCGTTAAGGCCTTGGCAAGAGCTGCGGAGAATGGCAAGCAGGTATCAGTTTTAGTAGAATTAAAAGCGAGATTTGATGAAGAAAATAACATTGTATGGGCCAAGATGCTGGAAAAATCCGGTTGCCATGTTATTTATGGATTAGTAGGATTAAAAACGCATTCCAAGATTACGCTCGTAGTACGACAGGAAGAAGAAGGAATCAGACGCTATGTTCATCTTGGAACCGGTAATTATAATGATGCGACTGCCAAGCTGTATTCGGATTTGGGATTGCTTACAAGTTCGGAAGCTATAGGAGAAGACGCTACTGCAGTTTTTAATATGCTGTCGGGTTATTCGGAACCACTTGGATGGAACAAGCTTTCTGTTGCTCCTTTGTGGTTAAAGAAGAAATTGCTTAAGTTAATCGAGAGAGAAAAGGAACATGCACAAAAAGAGCGGCAGGCACGTATTGTAGCTAAAATGAACTCGCTTTGTGATCCTGATATTATGGCGGCACTATATGAAGCATCGGCTGCAGGCGTACAGATTTACCTTTTGATAAGAGGAATTTGCTGCTTGAAAGTCGGGATTGAGTCTGTGAGCGATAATATATATGTGAGCTCTATTGTAGGAGATTATCTTGAACATGGCAGAATCTTCTATTTTGAGAATGATCTGGAGCCGGAGATTTATATGAGTAGTGCGGACTGGATGCCAAGAAATCTGGAACGAAGAGTAGAAATAATGTTTCCAATTGAAGAACCACAGTTGAAAGCAAAGATTATGCATATTCTGGATTTGCAGTTTCGGGATAATACTAAGCGTCATATCCTGATGCCGAATGGCTCCTATCAGAAGAAGAGCCATACATCAGAAGAACGGTTATGCTGTCAGGAAGAATTCTGCAAAGAAGCGAAAGCCGCTGTAAAGAAGAGCAAAAGTGTGAAAACGGCTAATAAGAGAGTATTTACACCAAAGATGCATGAAAAGGGATGAGAAAAGGATAAAATGGAAATGAGAATCATATTGGCATCAGGATCACCCAGAAGGAAAGAAATATTGTCTTCCATTGTGAATGCATTTGAAATCATCACTTCTGATACGGATGAGAGTTATGAGAAACAGGCGCCAGAGCAAGTGGTGGAGGAATTATCAAGAAGGAAAGCAGACGCTGTTTTACTACAGCTTGATTCGCCAGATGCTGTTATTATCGGTGCAGATACCGTTGTTGCTAATGAGGGAAGAATTCTTGGAAAGCCTCAGAATCGGGAAGATGCTGTTATGATGCTTAAGGGCCTTCAGGGGAAAAAGCATCAGGTATATACTGGAGTTACCTTGATAGAGAAACATGGAAGCAGGGTGATTAGAACGACTTTTCATGAATGTACCAATGTAAGCGTATTACCGATGACAGAACAGGCAATTCGGGAGTATGTTGCCAGCGGAGAGTGCGATGATAAGGCTGGTTCATATGCAATACAAGGAATTTTTTCTAAATATATTGAAGGATATGAAGGAGACTATTATAATGTAGTAGGTCTGCCTAAGGAACCGCTTAGAAAAAAACTGAAGGAAATGATTACGAAAGGCTGTAATATCAAGATGTGTGAAGAAGCATGAATAAGATAAAACTCGTGGTGTCAGATATTGATGGAACATTGGTGAAAGATTCCAGCCCGGATATTTATCCGGAAATGATCATGGCAATAAAGGAACTTAAGAAGAAAGGTATTCTATTTGGAATTGCAAGTGGAAGACAGTATTATAGTATTCGGGCGATGTTTCGGGAAGTAAGTGACGATATTATTTATTTATGTGAAAATGGCGCTCATGTGGTATACAGAGGAGAAAATCTGCATATCAAAGAGATGAAGGATGATTTCACAAGACAATTGCTCAATGATTTAAGAACTTATGGAGAAGGCTATGATTATGTAATCTCTACGGCCAATGGAAGTTATCTTGAAACCAGGAACAAAGCTTTTGAAGCATTGATTCGGGATGGATATCATAATAAATATGAATTAACAAAAGATTTTTTGGCACTCAAAATCCCATCCATTAAGATGGCGATTTATCATAAAGACAGTATCAGAGAGTTGGGAGAGACGGAATTGATTCCGAAATGGAGTCCCTATCTCAAAACCTGTATGGCCGGAGAAGAATGGGTTGATTTTATGGATCCCTCAGTGGATAAAGGAGATGCATTGCGTTTTCTGCAGCGTTATTTCCATGTGGATGCCAAGGAGACCATGGCATTTGGAGATAATTCCAATGACATTGGTTTGATGGAGGCAGCAGGCGAGAGCTATGCAGTTGCTAATGCCAGAGAGGAAGTGAAGGAGAAGGCACGATATCTGTGTCCCTCTTATCACGAGAAAGGTGTATATCAGGTAATCCGCGAACGATTACTGTAGATAGAGAAGGAGGTGTGAATATGCAGGAGTATGATGATGCTGTACTGGCTTGTTTCCTTGAGAATCAATTAAAATTATTTCCTGAGGAAGTGGCAAAGACACCGGAAGAAGCAGAAGATTTTCTGGAAGAATGTCTTGCGGTTGTAGTAGACAGTCTTAAGGAGGTCTGGGCATATTTTGATGATTCCGGAGCGGATATCCAGGGAATGAGTCTGGATGATATTGCACAGGCAGATGAAGTATTTGAAGTCGGAGATGGACGATATCTGATTGTTGAAGCATAATTCATTTATCGAATCCTATCAGAGTAATTACAAGGATAAAAGAAAAACGACCATTTGCATGGTCGTTTTCTTTTATAGAAATGTTGTAATTAGTATAAGTAATACATAAGGTCTCCGAAGCTGAAACCTATGCTATAAGCATCAGCGGAGAAAGGATCAATAAACCAGTTACCATTCACCTTGATTACATTCAGTGTAATGGTGTCGCTGTCATCACCATCATCACCTTCAATGCTCAATTTAATCTTAACTTCATAAGCATCCTGAATATGGAAATTCTTGAAATCTTTCATGAAAGAAGTAATTGCCTTCTGAAGTTTTTTGATATCACTGTCAGTTAAATCTGTATCATAGTAATCTTCTAATTCTTCCTGAAGATCTTCATAGGTGTCATCATCAGTAAGATCCATATCATCAAGAGAATCATAGAGATCAGTCCAATACTCCTCAAGATCTTCGATGTCATCGTCATCCATATGTTCTGCTTTTTTTACTTCAAAGCTTACTCTGTAGTCATCACCGTATTCATCTTCAAGATTATCATACATTCTTTCGAAGGTGTCATTCATCTCATCAGCAAAATCATCACCGAAATCGGTTCCGTTAAATACAGCAATAACGTCGTTATATGCAGTTACTACATAACCTGGTGCAAAACATTCAATATATGAATCGACATCCATACTATGCTTATTCATATTGTTTATAAGCTGCTTGATTGGAGTCTTGTATCCACCGCCCAAAAGTGAAGCGACAAAAACAATAAGAAGAATCAGCAATACAGCAGCACCTGCGATGATGGCGATTAAGCCAACTTTCGTATTCTTATTCTTTTCTTTTGCAGACTCTAAGGTTGCATTATTAACAGGTTCCGGTGTAATAGGAGCCTGAGGAGTCGGCATTGGCTGTGGATCGGCTGCTAAGTTAGCTCCACAGTTGTTACAGAATACAGCCTCATCGGGAAGCTGTACGCCACATTTTGGACATGATTTCATAGTAGTAATCTCCCTTTCGTTTTATAAATAGATAACAATATACTTTAAGTATATAATTATTGGGCGGTTTTGTCAATTATTGGGACAGGAACTTTGTAAAAAAAGGAACTAATCCGTCGTTATCATTATCTAACGTTGTGACATACTCGGCCATTTTTTGAATGTTAATGTTTCCATTACACATTGCGACGCTGTGAGCTGCAGCAGAGAGCATGGAAAGGTCATTTTGCTCATCGCCCGCAGCATAGGTGTACTCGTAAGGAATGTGTAGCATATCAGCAAGCTCTTGGACTGCAACCCCTTTTCCGGAGTCCTTGGAAAATACCTCCAGAAGATTGGTGTTAGAACGTACACAGGTTACAAGATCTGATAAATTGGATTCAAGATCAAGGGCGAGGCAATCCAATGCATTTGTCTTGGAAAGATCGATGCAGAGAACTTTACAGGGAGACTGGATAAGACCAGCAGGAAAGTCCTTTAGAATACGATATGGTAAATGAATCGATTGGGTGTAGTAGAGAATCTCCGAACCCTCTCGGGGAATCAGAATAGTTGTGTCATCATAGGTGTGGCAATAGATGTTATGCTTCTTTGCTATCTGGTAAATCCTTTCTACAGTAGTGAGAGAAAGTGTTTTCTCAGTAATTTTTTGTCTGTTAGCAGGATGATAGATTAAGCCTCCATTGAAGGCAATTGTATAAAGGTTGGCATGATTTAGATTATTATTATCAACCACTTCAAGAATACTGGGTAAAGGACGACCGGAGGAGAGAACAAAAATATTACCTGCCTCCATCCACTGAAAGATTGCAGATTTTGTCATTTTTGTTATTATCTTAGATGAATTTAGTAACGTGCCATCCAAATCACTGAAGAAAATTTTACAGGACATAAGCTTTGCGCTCCATTAAGTGAGTAAGAATTTCTTCAGGAATAAAAAGCTTGCCATAGCCGGTAGCCAGATCAAGGCCTGGTTTGGCATTGCCATGAAAATCAGAACCGCCGCTAATACATAGAGAATGTCTCGCAGCCAGTCGCTTCATTTCACGTTCCTCGGCGGGAGCATAGGTGCTGTAGACTGCTTCTATGCCGATGAGTCCCGCAGCCTTGAGTTCACATACCATTTGCTCCAGATTGGCATTGCTCATATGATAAAGAACCGGATGAGCGAGTACAGGAATTCCATTACAATCCAGGATTAAACGTACGGCTTGTGCGGGGGTGATTTTTTCACGCGGAACAAAGTATTTACAGCGATCACCGATGTAACGGTCAAACGCTTCCTTCAAATTCCGTATATAGCCATGAGCAAGAAGATATTTGGCATAATGTGATCTTGTAATTACAGAATCAGGGAACTCCTTTATTAATTTGTCATAAGTGATATCAATCCCGGCCTCAGCCAGGTTATTACACATTTTTATGTTACGATTAACTCTGGAATATTGAAACACAGTGATTTGTTCGAGAAATGTCTTACAATGATGATCAATATAGAGACCGACGATGTGAATATCACGCCCCTGATATTCAGTGGAAAACTCAATACCGGGAATTACTTCAATGGGCTTGCCCTTGGCATACGCAATGGCCTCATCAAGGCCATCGGTAGTGTCATGGTCGGTCAGTGCAAATGCTGCAAGACCTTTTTCAATGGCATAATCTACCAACTCGCAGGGAGTGTAGGAGCCATCTGATTTGGTTGAATGTACATGTAAATCAACTGTTTTCATTAATTTTCATCATCCTCTATCTGTGCTTTATAAACAGTACGTTTTCTTGCCATTTCATCATTTTCAAGATACTCATCATAAGAGGTGATCTTATCAATGATAGAACCGTCAGGCAGAAATTCGATGATTCTGTTGGCAGATGTCTGAACAAACTGATGGTCATGACAGGAGAAAAGCACTACGCCCGGGAACTTGATGACACCATTGTTCAGAGAGGTAATGGATTCCATATCCAAATGGTTCGTTGGCTCATCAAGAATCAGGCAGTTAGCACCACTAATCATCATTTTTGAGAGAAGACAGCGAACCTTTTCACCACCGGAGAGAATGCGGACTTTTTTCACACCATCTTCGCCAGGGAAGAGCATTCTGCCAAGGAAACCACGAACATATGTGACATCTTTGACTGGAGAATAACCCATCAGCCAGTCGGTAATAGTAAGATCATTATCGAATTCTTTTGTGCTGTCCTTCGGGAAATAAGCCTGTGAGGTGGTGACACCCCATTTGAAGGAACCGGAATCCGGCTCGATTTCTCCGGTAAGAACCTTGAAGAGCGTGGTCTTGGCAAGTTCATTACCACCAACAAAGGCAACCTTATCTTCATGACCAAGATTAAAGGAAACATGATTCAGAATCTGCTCGCCTTCAATGCTAACGCAAAGATCTTCGACAAAGAGAACCTCATTTCCAATTTCGCGGTCAGGACGGAAATCAATATAGGGATATTTTCTGCTGGAAGGACGAATCTCATCCAACTCAATTTTTTCCAGAGCACGTTTTCTGGAAGTTGCCTGCTTGGATTTAGAAGCATTGGCAGAGAAACGGGAGATAAATTCCTGTAATTCCTTGATTTTTTCTTCCTTTTTCTTATTGGCTTCCTTCATTTGCTTCATCAGGAGCTGACTTGATTCATACCAGAAATCATAATTACCGGCGTAGAGCTGAATCTTGCCATAATCGATATCTGCAGTGTGGGTACATACTTTATTTAAGAAGTAACGGTCATGAGATACTACGATTACTGTATTGGTGAAATTGATTAAAAATTCTTCCAGCCATGCAATGGCATCAAGATCCAAATGATTGGTAGGCTCATCAAGTAAAAGAATATCCGGATTACCAAACAATGCTTTAGCAAGAAGCACTTTCACTTTTTCGCTACCATTCAAATCTTTCATAACAGAATAGTGGAAATCTGTTCCAACACCAAGTCCATTTAAGAGCATGGCAGCATTGGATTCTGCTTCCCAACCGTCCATCTCTGCAAATTCACCCTCCAATTCACTTGCGCGGATACCATCCTCGTCGGAAAAATCCTCTTTGGCATAAATTGCATCCTTTTCCTTCATTATATCGTAAAGGCGTTTATTGCCCATGATTACAGTATCCATGACGGTAAATTCGTCATATTTAAAATGATCCTGTTCCAAAACAGATAGACGTTGTCCGGGGGTGATGGCAATGTCGCCTTTGGTAGTATCCAGATTGCCGGATAATATTTTTAGAAATGTTGATTTGCCGGCACCATTGGCACCAATCAGACCATAACAGTTGCCTTCTGTAAATTTAATATTTACATCTTCAAATAACGCTTTTTTTCCAATCCGTAATGTAACATTGTTTGCACTTATCATAACTTCGGATAACCTTTCTTTCTAAATTAATTAATTGTTCCATTAAAAAAATAATCACACAATTCTTAATTTTACATAAATATGAAAAGATTGCAATAGAAATCCAAAAGAAAAGCCCCTGTGATTGTAACCGGGGCTTTAAACAACAACCGTATTTTTTCCACTTTTCTTGCCGAGGTAGAGTTTGTCATCGGCTTGCTGAATCAGATTTTCAATCTTATAACCCGGAATGGATTCCGAAATACCCAAGGTCATGGTGATTTTAATTTCCTGATCTTCATAATATGTAACATAATCTTCGATCTTCTTACGAATTCGTTCGGCGGCCATAGATGCGGTCTCAACAGGATCGTTGATCAGAATTAAAATTTCTTCTCCACCCCAGCGACATACCGCATCATCGGAACGTACGCTTTGTGTGATAATATTCGATATGGCAATCAATACAAAATCTCCGGCATCATGTCCATAGGTGTCATTTACTTTTTTGAAGTCATCAATATCACATAGAATCAGACTGAAACGTTTGCCATTGCGCTTAAGAGCATCCATACTTTCCAACATTAAAATATTCATGCTTCGACGATTGAGCAGATGTGTCAGCGGATCTTTATGAGCAAGTTCATCCAACTGTTCATTTTTCTTAGCAAGAATTTGCTGGCTGCATTTATTTTCCCAGACAAAAAGATAGGAGAAAACAATCATCATAATGAAAGAAATCAGGTGATTACTAATATAGAAAGCAAAAACCCAGTTCTTATTAGGAAGTTCAAAGAGCGGTTGAATCTTCTGCATCAAAATATAGGTTATAAGATAAAAGGAAATGAAGGTAATAGAAAGGAAGAAAGGAACAGCATCCTTTTTCTTCAAATCATCAACAACTGAGGAAAAATAGAAAGCGGAGGTAATCATTGCAATCAGGTAAGCCGAAAAACCGGTATCCATGCCAAGACACACTGTAGTAACAAAGGAAGCAAGTGAAATCTCAAGAAAAGACAGCATCAAGGCAACAACATATCGTTCTTTTCGTATCAATCCAAACACAATGGACGTGTAAAAAATAACAGAAAAGATATTCAGAATCATGAGAGAATAAATATGAAGGAGGAAAAACGCTATGGCCATGAGGAGATGAAATACAGTTAGGGCAGACGCAATAAAAGACAACTTTCGTTGAAAGGTGTAATAACTTTCGCCTGCAATGATGCCGTGAAGATAATGTTTTAGATTGCTCATGAACGTAACCTTCTTTCAGTAGTATTCTTTATGTTTATATCGGCTATTTAATAAAGAAAAATAGTAGAACTCTTCAATTAAATGTAATTAGCATAACTATATAAGCATCATAGCATTTTTATACATTAAAATAAAGCAGAAAGTTTGAAACAAAAGGGTTTCCTTTGCAATATAAAAAGTACTTGTATATAATTAGTTAGGAAATATGTAAGGAAGGAAGAGGATAACGTGCAAAAAACGAAATATGCAGTGTTCTTTGATGTTGATGGAACACTTTATGATTGCGGACAACCGGTTGTGGAAAGTACCAGACAGGCAATTGCTTCATTGCGGGCCAACGGACATCTTGCATTTGTCTGTTCCGGACGGGGACGACTGATGGTACCGGATGAGCCAATCTTGGAGCTGGGCTTTGATGGTGTCATGGCAGGGTGCGGAATGTATGCGGAATACAAGGAAAAATGTCTGTTTGAGGAACTGATGAGTGAGGAACTCATCCGGTGGACACTATCTGTAATGGATGAGTATCCTTGTCAGTATATTATGGAAGGAAGCGAATATATCTATTATAATCCGAAACGATTGGCAAAATATGGTCCGGACTGGTATATTCATGAGATTCTTAGACAACATGCCAATCGATTTGTAGAGGTTGGTGAGCTTGATAAAATCAAGGCAAGTAAATGGGGATTGCAGTGCCATGGAAGTGAACAGATCAATGAGGAACTGATAGAACGTCTGAGAGAGCGCTATCAGATGCTGTGCCATCTCTCGGGTGTGGCAGAAGCTGTTCCAACCGGTTATTCCAAAGGAAAGGGGATTGAACGGCTGTGTAAGCAATTAGGTATTTCAATGGAGAATACCATCTCTTTTGGCGACAGCTGCAATGACATTGATATGCTGCGTGCAACAAAGCTGGGTATTGTCATGGGAAATGGTACTGATGTCGCAAAGAAAGAGGCTGATTACATTACGGAACCGATGCGGGAAGACGGTATTTGGAAGGCACTGTGCAAATTTGGTCTGATTGCAGGTTAAATATGTAAAAAACACGATTGTGATATGAAAATGAAAGAAAACGAGAGAAAATAAAAGCAAAAAAGAGAAAATAATTGAAATACAATGCTGTTGGAACTTGCATATCAATGATGTAGAATCTATTATAAGAAATGTAGTTAGCACTCAATTGAAATGAGTGCTAACAGGATAGAAGAGAAAAGAATGTAGAATGATAAAGGAGGCAATTACGTATGAAATTAGTACCATTGGGTGACCGTGTTGTATTACAACAGCTGGTTGCAGAGGAAACGACCAAATCCGGAATTGTATTACCGGGACAGAATAAGGAAAAACCGCAGCAGGCGAAAGTAATCGCTGTTGGACCGGGAACAGAAGAAGTAAAAATGGAAGTAAAGAAAGGTGATGAAGTCATCTACTCTAAGTATTCCGGAACAGAAGTAAAGATTGAGAAAGACGAATACATTATCGTTAAGCAGAGTGATATTCTAGCAGTAATCAAGTAATTGAAGACAGAATAATTTTATCAGGAGGCATGAAAACAATGGCAAAAGAAATCAAATACGGTGCAGAAGCACGAGCAGCTTTAGAAGCTGGTGTAAATCAGCTTGCCGATACAGTAAGAGTCACCTTAGGACCCAAAGGAAGAAATGTCGTACTCGACAAATCATTTGGTACTCCATTAATCACGAACGATGGTGTTACCATTGCTAAGGAAATCGAATTAGAAGATGCATTTGAAAACATGGGTGCACAGCTTGTGA
>Ga0116143_10005290_pt1 | contig 11713 bp, 11 predicted proteins | sample AD_UKC034_MetaG_FD_89745 | JGI IMG/M metagenome (GOLD analysis project Ga0116143, IMG submission 89745) | Active sludge microbial communities of municipal wastewater-treating anaerobic digesters from USA - AD_UKC034_MetaG | ecosystem: Engineered > Bioreactor > Anaerobic > Digestate | place: USA...
ATAAATAAAAAGAGGAACCCTTTTCAAAGAGTTCCTGAATCCATTTTTCTTTTGAAAGACGCTCGGTTTTTTTGAACCTCACCCCTGCCCCCTCTCCAAAGGAGAGGGGTAACTCTCGCTCTGAATTTTTCACTTTACGTTAGTTTGTACAACTATCACCCTTATTTTTTGATTGATCCGAATCAAGTGGGGGTGGCACTTGCCCGGAATTCTTAATCTCACTTTGAGATTACTTTAGACTCTCCTTTATGTTGCAACTAAAGGATGTTAGCGGGTCTTAGATGTACCTTCGTCAGAAACAGTAAGTTTTTTGCGGCCTTTTGCCCTGCGCGAAGCCAATACTCTGCGGCCATTAGCTGTAGCCATGCGTTCGCGAAAACCGTGCTTGTTCTTTCTTTTCTTGCGCGAAGGTTGAAATGTACGTTTCATATCTCTTGTTGATAATTTTTCTTAAAAGGGCTGCAAAAATGCTCAGGATAATCGGATTATACAAGATGTGCCCCCTAATTTTGCACCAAACTGACTCATTTTCAATTAAAAAGGCCGGTTAAGGCCGGCCTTTTCTTATTCATTTCTTACAGCTTATTGTATCTTAAAAATTGCATCATCGATAGAAGGATTAACTTCTACCGAAGAAACTTCAAATTTTAGGTTCATGGGGCCCATTGAAACAGAGGTGGTGTGTGGAAACTTGATTCCATTAACCTCTTTATAATTATCGAATTTCGTTGGGACTGCATTTGTGCCTTGTGGGGTTTTTACTTCTTTAACAGATTGAAGTTTAAGCCCGGTCTCTTTATCAAAGTAATGATTTGATTTTCCGCCTGAGGCAAATTGATACTCCACCACATAAGCTTCTTTTCCATCCACATTTTCAATAGCCTTAAGCGTTGTCTTTACTTTAGCGTTAGCAAGTTGTGCTTCGGGTATCAGCAACGATTCAAACAAACCTTCTTCTTTCATAGCTGCATCAATCGGAATTTTTTGTCCCTGCGCTGTAAGTGAGAAGTCTGTTCCATCGGCCACTTGTCTAGACATTACACTGCCCATCATTTGTACCTCCAGCACCATTTTACCAGGAGCTTTTTTGGTTGATACCATTGTAATTTCAGTTCCCTGAATGGAGGCTTTCATGGTTGTTTTTAGTCCTTTCAATTCTTTAATCTTAGCCTCACCGCCCAAAGCTTTTAAATAATTTGCTATTACCTTCTCTGCAGTTAAATCTGCTGGTAAGGTTGAGGCTTTGGTTGGCACATAGTTATCACCATAAATATCGAAGTACTTTACTTCGCCAAATTTTTTCAGTTTATCAGCCACATCGGCACCTTTGCCTACCACTATGATATGCGCATTATCTGGACGAATGTATTTTTTTGCAGTAGCCTGCACATCGGCCAATGTTACTGCATCAATGGCTTTTACATAGTTATTATAGTAGTCTTTAGGGAGATTGTAGCGCGCGGTATTAAGCGCGAAGCCCGCAATAGTGGAAGGATTTTCGAGCGAGCGGCCAAATGCGCCTGCAATTTCAGCTTTGGCTGCAATCAGTTCTTGTTCGGTTACCGGTTCGTTTACAATGCGTTTCAGTTCCGAAAAGAATTCAAACACGGCACTATCCGTTACTTCGTTGCGCACGCTGGCCGAGGCATTGAAGTTACCAACCAGTTGGTCGGCACTTAATTGTGAACTTGCTCCATACGTAAAGCCGTGTTTTTCGCGCAGGTTCTGCATTAAGCGCGCTGAAAAACCACCACCTAAAATTTGATTGGTAACCCGGGCCTTAATAACATCGGGAGTTCCCGGCTTTAGTTCAACAGGATAACTAATATTTATTACCGACTGTACGGAAGCAGAGCGATCAACCAATGCCACGTATGTTTTGGCTGGCTCTTTTGGTTGAGTATAGGTTGGGTTTTTTACCTCACCCGGTGCCCATTTCGAAAAATATTTTTCTACCAGCGATTTGGCTGTTTTAAAATCAATATCGCCCACTATGGCAAGGTAAGCGTTGTTCGGTTTGAAGTACGTGTTGTAGTAATTCTTGCAATCCTCTAACGTAATGGAGCCAACTGACTTTTCTGAAGTGGATAATCCATACGGATGCTGCTTTCCAAACACAAGCGCCCTGCGCACCGTGCTGGCAATACTACCCGGGCTATCTTTGCTGGCGGCCAACCCCGAAAGTGTTTGTGTTTTTAACTTCTCCATTTCTTCGGGAGAAAATGTAGGGTTATACAGCACATCGGTCATTAGATCCAACAACTTGGTAGCGTGCCTGCTTAAGCTGGATGCAAAAATTCCATCGGAACTGGTGCTGAGGTTTGCACCGATAAAATCAATCTCTTCATCTAACTGGGCTTTGTTTCTGGTTTTGGTACCGGTGCCCATTAAGGTGCCGGCCATTTCCACATAGCCCTCTTTATCGCCTTGATAAATCGGATTATTTTTTAATTGCAAAGAAAACTGAATGCGGGGTAGCTTGTGATTTTCTACCACAAAAACCTGCAGCCCGTTTTTGAGTGTGAAGGTTTGATACGCTCCGATTTTGATTTCGCGGGCAGGACCCGGCTTGGGTGCCTTGGTTCTATCAACCTGTGCTGTTGCGGCAACTGTTGCCAGTAAGCAAATGAATACTATATACTTCTTCATAATTAGTTGTCTTTTTTGATTTCCGTATTGTCCGGTTTGCTTTGCGCAGATTTAGGCAAGTAATGAAGTACCACGCGGTTTTCTTTTACCAGGTATTTTTTTGCCACCCGTTGTAAATCTTCGCGGGTAACTTTCATGTAGCGCTCCAACTCGGTATTAATCAGGTTAGCATCTTTATAATAGACATGATAGTTGGCCAACTGCTCGGCAATACCCACGGCCGATGAATTCTGCTGCACAAAATTGCTTTCTACCTGGTTGCGTATTTTCTGAAACTCCTTTTCAGAAATCAATTCATTCTGAACTTTGGCTATTTCTGCATCCATGCCTTTCTCAAGATCAGCTACATCAACACCCATGTTTACAAGACCCAGTGTAATATAAAGTCCGGGGTCTTCCATCGAGAACGGGAATGATGCCACCTGCAATGCCTTTTTCTGATCATCGACCAGTGCTTTATACATGCGTGAACTTTGGCCGCCACTTAATAAGGTACTGAGCATATCCAATGCATAAGAATCGGGAGTGCCCTGGGCCGGGATGTGATACGCCTGGAACACGGCCGGCAATTGAATGTTATCAAAAATAACATCGCGCACTTCTGCTTTTTGTTGGGGTTCTACCACAGTAGGGCGTGGTACGGGTTTCTTGCCGCGAGGAATATCCTGAAAATATTTTGCGATTAAGGTTTTAGTCTGCGCAACATCAATATCACCAGCAATGGAGAGCGTTGCGTTTTCGGGAACATAGAATGTTTTGTAGAAAGCGATAAACTCATCTAAGGAGGCTGCATTTAAGTGATCGAGCGACCCGATGGGTGTCCATTGATAGGGGTGTTCTTTGTAGGCGCGTTTAAACATCTCGGCCTGAAACGACATGTAGGGTTGGTTATCGATGCGTTGCCGCTTTTCTTCTTTCACTACTTCGCGCTGGGTTTCCACGCCTATGGTTTCAATTTTGGCGTGCAACATGCGTTCCGATTCCATCCATAAGCCAAGCTCTAATTGGTTAGAAGGCAACACTTCGTAATAAAAGGTGCGGTCGTTAGACGTGTTGGCATTGTTGGTAGCGCCTGCATTCTGAAGATATTTATCAAACTCGCCCCGTTTAATGTTTTCAGTACCTTCAAACAACAGGTGTTCGAAAAAGTGCGCGAAGCCGGTGCGGTTGGGATCTTCATTTTTTGAACCCACGTGATACAATACCGATACCGCTACAATAGGTGTGGTGTTATCCTGGTGCAGAATAACGTGCAACCCGTTGGGCAAATCGTATTCGGTAAATTCAATTTTTCGGGCCTGGCTGAAGCTGGTTACTGCAACAAGCAAGAGCCACAGCAAAAGACTTTGTTTTTTAAGCATATTGGGATTTTTATAGACTACAATAATAGTGAAACTAATTTTACATTGCTGTCAGGTCTTCCATCCCAATAGAATAAAGAAAAGAAAATGGGAAGCCAGGTTGAAAAACCTGACTTTCTGGACAGGTTTGATGGCTTGTTAATTTCAGCACCTTTTATTGTTGTGTTTTTGGAGATTTTTTGATCTGTGATCTAACGAGTATTAAAAAAACACAATGGTATAATACAATTTTGTATAACAAAAATTATACTTTTGTGTATAATACAGGATTGTTTATGGCGATTCCTTTCCAATTTGGGCATTTAGCGGATGGCGAAAATTTTATCAACCGGCAGGAAGAGGCAAATAGACTAAGTAGAAATTTTCAGTCTGGTGTAAATACCCTCATCATTTCTCCGCGCAGGTGGGGTAAATCTTCATTGGTTTCCAGGGTTGTGAAACAACTTCGTACTAACTCAAATTTGCGGGTTGTTACAATCGATTTATTCTCGGTACGCAGCGAGCAACAATTTCTGTCTTTGTTTGCACGCGAGGTTATAAAGGCCACGTCAACAAAATGGGAAGAGTGGGGCGAGAACGTTCGAAAGTTTATTGGGAGTGCGGTACCCAAAATTGCTTTTGGCAACCAACCCGGTGCAGAGGTAGAATTAGAATTGAGCTGGGCCGATAAAAAAATTAATCCTTTAGAAATTTATGATTTGCCCGAAGTTATCGCCAAAAAAAAGAAGTTAAAGGTTGTTATCTGCATAGACGAATTTCAAAACATTGGTCATTTCGCAGATCCGACAGGAATACAAAAACAAATGCGATCGGTATGGCAAAAGCATCAGCATGCCAGTTATTGCCTGTACGGAAGTAAAAAACATTTTCTCACGCATGTATTCACACATCAATCCATGCCCTTCTATAGGTTTGGCGATTTGATGTATCTACCCAAAATCGAGATTTCGCATTGGTTAAAATTTATTCCCGCACAATTCAAAAAAAATGGTAAAAAAATTTCTTTAGAGTTAGCAGAAGCACTATGTAACTCCGTTAGCCTGCATCCATTTTATGTGCAGCAACTTGCACAACGGGTTTGGATACTTACAGAGAATGAGACTTCGCGCGAGGTACTTGACAAAAGCCTTGATGCACTCCTCAACGACAATGCATTTGGTTTTCAGCGCGATGTGGAGAACCTAACGGCAACTCAATTAAATTTTATGCGAGCTTTTAAAGACGGGGTCAAAAGTTTCACCACCCTGGAAACGTTGACAAATTATGAACTCGGTACCCAAGGCAACATAAAGAGAATCAAAACTGCACTGGAACAAAAAGACATCATGGATTTTTCTGGCCCACAACCAGAATTTATAGACCCGCTTTTTGAGATTTGGTTCAGACGGAGTTTTTAAGATTGCTATTGAGTTGTTCGATTACCCATTCTAACCTTATCAACGAAGCCTTTTGGTAGATTTATTTTGGTTTCAAATGAAATATCTAAAATCGCACGCATTAAAACCAGAAAGATCAACCCAACCGACTGTGTGCTCCTTGTAATTGCTAAAATCTTGAAAATCAAGCCTGCCAGATTCATGGACTTTTAACAAATCCATCCTGCTTATTCCGTTCGGAATACCGAATTTCTATATCTTTGCAACCGATTTAACAGCCCCGAATGGGCGTTTTTTAAGACCTTAATTAAATTTTCAAAAAATCCTTATGGCATACATTGAACCCGCTCCCCTGTTAGACAAAGAGAATCCATTTGAAGCCATGATGTCGCGCTTCCACACCGCCTCTCAGATTCTGGGCCTGGAAGACGAAGTGTACAACGTATTGAAATCGCCCGCCAAGCAGGTAATTGTTACGCTACCCATTACTATGGATGATGGCAGCATAAAAGTATTTGAAGGGTACCGGGTAATTCACTCTACCATTTTGGGGCCATCCAAAGGTGGTATCCGGTTCGATCCGCATGTAAACTTAGACGAAGTAAAGGCGCTTGCTGCGTGGATGACGTGGAAGTGTGCCGTTGTAGATATTCCGTATGGTGGTGGTAAAGGTGGCGTTACCTGCAACCCACGCGAAATGAGTGCCGGTGAGATTGAGCGACTCATGCGCGCGTACACCCAAGCTATGATGGATGTATTCGGGCCTGATCAGGATATACCAGCCCCCGATATGGGTACCGGCCCGCGCGAAATGGCCTGGTTGATGGACCAATACTCACGCAACAAAGGCATGACCGTTCCCGCAGTTGTTACCGGCAAGCCAATTGTAATGGGCGGCTCGCTGGGCAGAACAGAAGCTACCGGCCGCGGGGTAATGGTTTCTACGCTTGCCGCGATGGAGAAACTAAAAATCAACCCATACAAAGCAACATGTGCCGTGCAGGGTTTTGGAAATGTGGGCTCGTGGGCTGCGCGCCTGTTGGCCGAACGCGGGTTGAAAATAGTAGCTATAAGCGATCTTTCAGGTGCGTATTACAATGAGAACGGAATTGATATTGATGCCGCAATAGCTTACCGCGATAAAAACAAAGGCTCTTTGGAAGGGTATGCCGAAGTGCAAAAGATTCCGGGAGCCGATTTGTTAACCCTTCCGGTAGATGTACTGGTACCCGCAGCAACAGAAGATGTTATTACCAGCAGCAACGTTAAAAAAATTCAGGCCAAATTGATTGTGGAAGGAGCCAATGGCCCCACGTCATCCAAAGCTGATAATGTTATTTATGAAAAAGGAATTAGCGTAGTACCCGATATTCTGGCCAATGCCGGAGGGGTAACCGTGTCTTACTTTGAGTGGGTACAAAACCGCCTGGGTTATAAGTGGACGGCCGACCGCGTAAATCGCAGAAGCGACCGGATAATGAAAGACGCGTTTGATATTGTGTACAAAACAGCTACCCAATACAAAGTATCGTTGCGTATTGCTGCTTATATGGTAGCTATCGACAAAGTGGCTAAAACCTATAAGTACCGAGGGGGTTATTAATTCAAGATTCAAAATTCAAGATTCAAAATTTAAGATTCAAGATTTAGATTTAAGATTCAAAATTCAACGTACGAGGTTCAAAATGCCTAATTTTGAATTTTAAATCTTGAATTAACGCATGACTATACATAAAGAAGGACGCGGGCTGATATTGGCTACAACAGCTATTGTTGTAATCGTTAATGTTGTTTTCGCGGCTGTTTCTTCCTTCTTTTCACCAACCGTTTACTCCATTCTTTCAACCACGCTATTGGTAGTAAGCATTGTGGTGCTGGTGCTGGTGTTGCAATTCTTCAGAATACCATCTATTAACATCATCAAAAACGAAAAGCAGGTTTTAGCTCCGGCCGATGGTAAGGTAGTGGTGATTGAAGAAACCGAAGAGCCCGAACACCTCAAATCCAAACGCAAGCAGATTTCAATATTCATGTCGCCCATTAATGTGCACGTAAATCGTATGCCGGTGGCGGGAACTATTTCTTACACAAAGTATCATCCGGGCAAGTACCTGGTTGCATGGCACCCTAAATCAAGCACCGAGAACGAACGCACCACCATTGCCGTAAAAATGAAAAACGGTTCTGAAGTATTGTTCCGCCAGATTGCCGGTGCATTGGCCCGCAGAATAAAGTGGTATGTAAAAGAAGGCCAGCCGATAGAACAAGGCGATGAGTTTGGGTTTATCAAGTTTGGCTCGCGGGTTGATATCTTTCTGCCCCTTGATGCGCACATTACCGTAAAAGTAGGCGATGTAACCAGGGGTGGGAAAACCGTTATTGCCGAGTTTTAACCGGTATTTTCAAACCGTTTACCAATTAATAGAAAGAAATAGCCCGGCTAACGCCTGTTGGCATTGGGCGAATGCGTACCTTTCAAAAATTGAAATGCTATGACACGGCCTTTACATGATTGTGTAAGGCATTAATCCCCATCGAATGAGCCTGAATTTAAACCTGAAATTTGCCACCCGCCAACAAGACTTCTTTGTTACGCTTAACCAACGGGTAAACGCTTACTTCAAAACAAACAAAATTGAACGTACCGGAAACAATGAAATGGTTATAAAAACCATCTTCATGTTATCGCTGTACTTTGTTCCGTATATTCTTTTGATTAGTGGTGTTACTGCAAATGTTTGGGTAATGCTGGGGCTTTGCGTTGTAATGGGTTTAGGCATAGCAGGTATTGGTCTCTCCATCATGCACGATGCCAATCATGGGGCATACTCCAACAAAGCCTGGGTTAATAACGCATTGGGATTAACACTCAACCTGATTGGTGGACATGCCATGAACTGGAAAGTACAGCACAACGTATTGCACCATACTTATACCAATGTGCATGATGTAGATGAGGACATCAGTCCGCGTGGCATTTTGCGAATGGCCCCCGAATCCAAATGGATGCCACTTCACAAGTACCAACATTACTATGCCTGGTTTTTTTATGGTTTAATGACGCTGGTATGGGTGTTTGCAAAAGATTTTTTTCGCCTTATAAAGTATCAGCGCGAAGGATTGATCAAAAAACAAAAAACCACTGCGCTGCGCGAATGGGCATTTATGCTTGCCACTAAAGCTGTTTACTTTACTTACATTTTTGCCATACCCATGTGGCTATTAAACCTAAGTTTTGGCCAAGTTCTGATTGGGTTTCTGGTGCAACACTACATTGCAGGTTTTATTCTAGCCATTATCTTTCAACCTGCACACGTAGTGGAAGGCACCGAATATCCCATGCCCGATGAAAATGGCAACCTGGAAAACAGCTGGGCGATTCACCAATTGCACACCACTACCAACTTCGGGCATAAAGAAAAATTGTTTTCGTGGTATGTAGGTGGATTAAATTACCAGGTAGAGCATCACCTGTTCCCTAATATTTGCCATGTACACTACCGCAAGATTTCAAAAATTGTAGAACAAACTGCCAAAGAATTTGGGCTGCCCTATAAATCCAAAGAAACTTTTTTTCAGGCGATAGCCGCACATGCAAGGCAACTGCGGTGGTTAGGGCACAAGCCCGACTTACGGGGAGCGGTGGTAGCAAAAGCTGCCTGATTATCGTAAAACTTCCTGCAATACCGGTAGCGATTTAAGATCGCCAAAACCATCAATATGCGTTTGGTAAAATCGAATCAAACTGCTTAAGAGTGCTTGTCGTTGCGCATAAGATAAAGTGAGTTCATCCTGGTAATCCATTCTTAAGAGTTGCTCTAGCAACCGTTCTTCCTGTTCATCCATCCAATGCACTCCCAAAACCTCGCTGGTTTGATTGGGCGCAAACCCAAGGTGCCGGCTTAACCCCAGAAGGAAAATCAAATGAAAGTTTTCCGGTTTGGGGTGGTTATCCAGAATCATCATGGAGTTTGAAATGAACTCATACAACTCCACCGTATGTGTTTGGTCTTTTACCGATTTGTTCAGGATTTCGTTTATGAAAAGCGCAATGGCTGATTTGTTTACCTGCTGCGATAAGCTTTGATAGGGGTGGTAACACTTTACCTCTTTGATGCGCATAATGTTACCGTTCTCTTTGTGATACACCACAAGATCGAGTAAGGTTAATGGCTGGTATAAGGCAATTTTACTTTTTTTTGTTTGCGATCGTACCCCATTCACGATGTAACTCTGCAACCCGAACTGATCGGTAAACATATTCACAATTACCGATGTATCGCCATACGGAGTGAGCCTGAATACGATGCCTTTGGTTTTTGCCAGCACTCAGGTACGCTTTTTCTTATCTCCAAAAAATGCCTGACGGCTACGAGCCTCGTATGCATTTTTCTCACCTAACAATACGCGGGCATCATTATCGGCCAGGCGGAATGAGAACGAGGCCAACTCTCCGGTTTGCGCACAAATGGCATGCACTTTCGTAACGTACTCCGCTATAGCTAACAGATTGGGCATGGGGCCAAAGGGTTTGCCTTCATAATCCATATCCAAACCGGCAACAATTACGCGCTTGCCGCTATTGGCTAATGCATTGCAAACTTCCAGTATGGAGTCATCAAAAAACTGGGCTTCATCAATACCCACTACATCACATTCGCCAGCAAGCAAAATAATATCCGATGCAAATTGTACGGGTGTAGATCGGATTTCGCGTTCGCTATGTGAAACAATTTTTTGGTGGTGGTATCGTGTATCGATGGCCGGCTTGAATATCTCAACTTTTTGTTGTGCAATGAGCGCCCTGTTAAGCCTGCGAATCAATTCTTCGGTTTTTCCGGAAAACATACATCCGCAGATTACTTCAATCCAGCCACTTTTTCCCGATAGATTCCGACCTAACTGAGGTTCTATAAACATATTGGCAATTTAGGGATTAGAAGGGTCTGTTCAACGGTCTGTTAGCCTGAGTAGGTTTGATGTGGCAATTTGTATGCTTCGGGTGTGCGTATGGTACAGTTACCCAAAACTTTTGCCTGGCAGGCCAGGCGCTCATTATGGGCAAGTTCGCCAGCTAACCGATACCGGGATTCTGCCTCGGTGAGCGCGCTTAGTGCATCGGCCCCGCTTATCAGTATCATTTTACAAGTGGTGCAACGGCCTTTCCCACCACATGCGTGCATCCAATCAATGTAGTTTTCGTGCATCAGCCGTAAGGCGGAACTTCCGGCTTTCCCCGTTACTTCCTTTTGGGCCATGTTTTCAATCACTATCTTTACCATTATAAAAGCCTTAGCACAACAATACAAAAATTATCAGGGGCATGGATGAAAAAATCAGTATAAAAGCAATTGACCAATTTGCTATTCAGGTTGCTAATCAATTAGCCGAAGGCTTCTTTTCCAAAAAAACCACCATAACTGGTTCCGAAATAGTTCAACTCTGCGAAGTTAAACAGGTTAATTTTTTTATCATTCATGATCTGCTAAGAGTATGGAAAAAAGAAATTGAAAAACTGAAGAGTCCGTATTTTGATTATTCTGCCAAAGCGGTAACCGATGTGCTTCACCAGTTTCAGGTAACACTTAGTAATCACATTGCGATTGGCAAGGCCGATTTCTTACCCTTGCTGAAACACAGTGTCAGTCAGTCCTTATTTCTGATTTTGAATCCGTATGATTTTTATTCCGAACTTTTGGATAGCAAAGGCGAACCATTGTTGCTGAAGGATCTGGAAGACAGAGTAAAATACATTAAGATTAACAAAGCTCCATTGGAAGCCCTGGTGGCGCGATTGAAACAAAGCGGCACAGAAGTAGTGAAAGGCAAGGAAGCGTTTGCCCTGCTGGATCAGATTCTGGAAGAAGTAAACTTTGCCCCGGAAGAAATAGAACCCCATCTTGCAGTATTCGGTAAAATTGTGCCAGTAGATGTTGGCCGGTTTTACGAGCAAAAGCAGGTAACTCAACCTGTTACTGAAACTAAACCAACCGTTGAGGTTAAACCGATCGAGCAAAAGCCTGCTGCTTCTCATGTGCAATCACCGTATGTTCCCGAAACCAAAACCACCTTGGCTGATAACCTGGCAAAGCAAAAGATTACCAAGCTCAAAGAAACCCTCACCATCAACCAGAAATTTATGTTTACCAAAATTCTGTTTCATGGCGACTTTGAAATTTTTACCGATGCCATTGACAAGTTAGATCGGTTTGATAACCTGGCTCAGGCCATGCGTTTTATTGATGATGCTTACCCGGACTGGGATCGCGAAAGCGAAGAGTACGAAGAGTTTTTAGAAATTTTGCAAAACAGATTTTCTTAAATACG
>Ga0116143_10005291_pt1 | contig 11710 bp, 14 predicted proteins | sample AD_UKC034_MetaG_FD_89745 | JGI IMG/M metagenome (GOLD analysis project Ga0116143, IMG submission 89745) | Active sludge microbial communities of municipal wastewater-treating anaerobic digesters from USA - AD_UKC034_MetaG | ecosystem: Engineered > Bioreactor > Anaerobic > Digestate | place: USA...
CCAGGGAGATTATCTCGGCGGGGCGAACCCGTATCTCGATCAGGTCTTTGCGACCTCGGCGCAGAACGTGACGGACCAGTTCAATCGGAACATCCTTCCCTCGATCAAGACGGCGGGCGTTCAGTCCGGCATGTACGACTCAAGCAGGCAGGGCATCGCCGAGGGGCTTGCGGCTGGAGAGGCGCAGAAGAACCTCGCGCAGTTGTCGGCGAACATCTACGCCCCGGCGTACGAGTCGGAGCGCGGCAGGCAGATACAGGCCGCGACGCTCGCGCCCTCGCTCTCGAACTGGGACGCGCAGCAGCTCCTCGGTCTTGGCGGGATCGAGCAGGACATGATGCAGCGGGAACTCGACGCCATGCAGCAGTACTGGAACGAGTACCAGCAGGCTCCGTGGAGCAGGCTCGGCTCGTACACGACGAACGTCATGGGCATGGGAACTCCTGGCGGCACGACCAGCACGACGCAGGCGGGGGCCGGGGGCTTCAGTCCGACCGGCATGCTCGGGGGCGCCGCGCTCGGGGCCGGGATCGGCGGCATGCTCCCGGCGGCGATGATGGCGAGTCCGTGGGCATGGCCGCTGGCTATCGGCGGCGGCGCCCTGCTCGGGTCGGGAATCCTTTAAGGGGGTGGAATTATGCCTATGCTGAAGGAAAAGGCTCATCCGTGGCTTTCTGCCGCGCAGGGGTTCGCGCAGAGCCCGCAGGGGCAGTCGGCTCTCCTGGCTTTTGCGAACGCCGCGCTCCAGTCCTCTCTGAATCCTTCCGTCCCGCAGGGCCTCGGCCTTCTCAACGCGATCTCCACGGGCGCAATGGCGCACCAGCAGAGAGGCGAGGCTGAAGAGGAGAAGAAGTGGCGGGACGAGTCCAGAGAGCTACAGCGCAGGGCCGACGTGCGCGGCGAGAGGGCTGATGTCAGGGCGGAGGAGGCGCACAAGGCGTCCATCGCGCGCGGCGAGAGGGCTGATGTCAGGGCGGAGGAGGCGCACAAGGCGTCCATGGACGAGGATGTTATTCTGTATAAGAACGATGGGTCCTCGGTCAGGGTCAAGCGGTCGCAGGTGCCGGAATACCTCAAGGAAGGCTGGACGAACGTCAAGCCGCCGACATCCTCGTTGAGGAAAATGCCCGGGCCGACCGGCCTGGAGATGTCGGCCATTCTCGCGGGCCAGTATCCGAACAACCCGTGGGGGTACACGCCCGAGTCCGCGAAGGAGACGCTCGATATATACAAGAAGTATTACGGGTCAGAGACCCTCCTGAACAGGCTTCTCAGGGATCAGCCGACCGGACTGGAAGGCGCGTCAACGGAAGATCTCATCAGGTGGATGGACGAGGTGGAGTAAATGCCCGAGCGGACGCCAGAGCAGAAGGCCATGCTGAAGGAGCTCGCGAAGCAGGAACTTATGCGGCGCGGCCTTCTCGATCCCTACACCGGAAAACCCCCTGCAAGCCTGCGCGCCCCTACCTGGAAAGAGGCATACGGGGAATTTCGTGCTCCGACGAGAGAGGAGGCAAGCGGCGAGATCCGCGCAGTTACCATCCAGGACAAGATCAACGCGGCGCAGGTCGTTTCTCCTGCGGAGCGCGCGCAGATCGAAGCCGAGATCCGGGCCGAGCAGAAGGCCAGAATCAAGGAAGCCGTCCTCGCCGAACTCAAGCGCAGGGGCATCGAGTACAAGCCTTCCCAGGCGAAGCGGGAGCGGGAGCACGGCGTCATCCGCGCGGCAGGGATATGGGACAACCCCGCGCTTCGTCCCGTCAAGCGCGCATGGGACATCATGCAGGAGGAGCGGGAGCAGGGCCAGGGTGCGATGTCCAGGGCCGTCGAAGATCCGGGCGTCGTCAATACCGTACTGGGCGGGCTCGGGGGGCTGCAGTACGTTTTCTCTCCCGTGGCCGGAGTCGCCAAGGGTATCGTGGGAGAGCCTGTCACGGGCGCTCTCGAAGGTGCGGGAGCCAACCCGAAGCTGGCGGATTTCGTGGGCAGGACCGCAGAGGCCGCGACGTATTTTGTTGGCCCCGGAGGTCTCGTCAAGGCGGGGATCGAGAAAGGGGCAGGCCCGGGGTTCAAGGCCGCGAAGAATCTGACCAAGGCGTCTATCGAGGAACTGGAGAAGGTCAAGCCGACCTTTGCGATCAGGCAGGCCGAGGGCGTGCCGGTCAGCAGCATCCTTCCCGGCGTCCTTCCGAAAGTGGAGGAGGGGGTATCGAAGACTCTCAGAATGCAGAAGAAGCCCCTCGGTGCAGAGGTCTTCCGCACACAGCCCGCCTCGTCTCTTTTACTGCAGCCACAACTGAGGGAATCGGTCGTCAAGCAGGTGGTCGATGCTACGAAGCTCTCCATCGACGCGACCCAGTTGGACAAGTCGAAACGCCTGTTTCGCAACATCGCAGATTTTCTGAAAACCGGAGAACTCGTGGTCGATGACATCCCCAAGATCATCAAGGCCGAGGGCATATCGCCCGAGCAGTTCGCCGACATCTGGACCGAGACCATCTCGCGCGCGGGCCGGGAGCTGAATTATCTCTCGCGGCTCTCGAAGGATCTCGGGGTCGTGTTCAGGGACAACCAGCTCGCCGCGTCCGCGCTCGAAAAGCATTACAATAAGTACAAAGAGGGGCAGGAGTTGTTGGAGCGCGCGCTCGACGGGTTCGCCAGGATGGAGGATTTCCGGCGCGGCATGCTCGTCACTCAGTTGGCGACGGCCATGAGGAACATAAGTTCGCAGGCCGGAAGGCTCGTGCTCGCGCAGTTCGACGAGGCCCTCCAGTCCACGATCACGGGCGGCCTGAAGGCTGTCGGGCTTGCTGACGAGGCGACCAACGGGATCAACGTCTTCAACAGCCTGTACTCCAGGCTGTCTCCCCGGGGAAGGACGGAGCTGTCCCGGATTCTCGACTCGGACAAGGCCGCGATGCACAAGGCGCGGATGCTCACGCAGAGCGTGCACGAGGTCCCGAGCGGGACGGGCTCCCTGCCCGACACGGTTATCTCCAGGGCCGCGCACATGGGGCAGCGGTTGTCGTACGTTCTGAATACGGTCAACCGTGGGCAGGAGCATTTCTTCCGCAAGATCGCGTTCGAGGCCAAGCTCAAGCAGCGGATCAAGGACCTGGGGAAGGATTACCGCACTGTCGATCCTTCCGAGATCCCCGAGGGTGTGTACCGGGAAGCGGTCGATTACGCCCTGGAGATGACCTTCGCCGCGTCGCCCACATCCAGGACCGGGAGGGAGTTTCTGAACGCCTACCGCAAACTGGGGCTCACTACCATCAACCCGTTTCCCCGGTTCGCGTTCGCCAACGCATTACCGTTTGTCTTCAACCACTCTCCGCTCGGCTATCTCAGGGCCATGCATCCCAAGACGATCAAGGCCCTTCAGTCGGGGGACCCCGCTCAGTTCTCCAAGGCTGTCTCCCGCGCGACGCTCGGGACGCTCATGCTCAAGAGCGCATGGCATTTCCGGCAGTCCGAGTACGCCGGGGAGAAGTGGTATCAGATCAAGATCAGCGAGGACCACAGGACCGGCGAGGCGAAGTACATTGATATACGTCCCTTTGCTCCATTCAGCAGTTACTTCTTCCTGGCCGAGGCCATGCTGCGCCCGGAGCGCATGACGAACAAGGACTATATCGAGGCGGCAATCGGGCTCAACCGCACGGCAGGGACCGGACTGGTTTTCGTGGACCTGCTCAGGGCGAAGAAGCCCGAGACCACGGCAAAGCTCCTGGAGAATTTCGTGGGCGAATATGTCGGGTCGTTCACCGTGCCGCTGCGGACGCCGAAGGACATCATCTCCCACTGGGACAAGGAGGAGGCGACGTTCAGGGACGCGAAGAACGACCCTACCTGGGGGCCTCTCGGCAGGGCCATGACGAATGTGCCGGGGCTCGGCAGGCGGTTTCCCGAGTCGGCATCTCCTTTGTCCACGCGGGAGCGCGTCGCGGAGACGCCTTTGCTGCGGCAGTTCACCGGCCTTTCCGTCACGACCAGAAACGCGGTCGAGCGCGAGGTTGACCGGCTCGGGATCGGATGGGAGTCCATCTACCCGAGGACGCGGGTGGAGGATGCCGACCGGCAGATCACGCGGTACATGGCGCCCCTCATGGAGCGGTTCGGCTCGGCTCTCATGGGGCATCCGAGCTACAAGCACGCGAGCGAGCCGAGGCAGCGGATCATGTTCAAGGCCCTGCTCAAGAGCGTCCGCTCCACGGCGACCGAGTATTACAAGATGAAGAACCCCGACAAGGCAGGCCGGATCTGGTACGAGTCGCTCGGCGACGACGAGAAGAAGGTTCTCGGCGAGGTGTTCGGCTCAAACAGTCCTCTTATCAATGGCTTGACGGGGAGGAAAAACAATTAAGCAATAGCTCGGTTGACACAAAGAGCCATCTGTGCTAGAATGTAGTTAAACTGTGGGAGGTTGTCGTTGAAACCTATTGCCTATTTCTCGAAGGTGCTCGCCGACATCGAGCGTCTTCCGCTTCATTTCAAGAACGAGGACATCGAGGACATCTTCATGCTTATGGCCTGCCAGAGACCCGGAGGGCGGCATCACTTTCACGCCTATGTCCCGAAGGAGCTGGACAAGAAGCTGTTCCACGACGCGGCAAAGGCATATCTCGGTATTGCGGAGAAGAGGATCGCGAAGCCCGACTTCGCGAGCTGCGAGTTCGTCAGCCGCCTTGCCCTGGGGGACGCGCTCACCATGACCTGCGGCATCCGCGACTTCAAGGCCGCGTTCCCGGAGGTGAAGGTCAGGGTGGTATCGACCGCGCCGAGGATATGGGACAACATCCCGTATATCGATCAGGCCCTCGACAAGCCCGAGAAGGTCTTCAGCGTGGGAACCGGATGGCTCACTAACGCGAGCAACCGGCTGGACATGCACATGGCGAACGCCTACAGGATTTCAATTCAGAACGAGACCGGCCTTGTCTTCGAGCAGGGGCCGATTCGCCCGGACATCTGGCTCTCGGAGGAGGAATATAACGCAGAGCCGATCATTCCGGGTCCGTACTGGGTCATCATTTTGGGGGGAGAGTTAGGGTGGCCCCTCAAAATGTATCCGCTGGAAAAATGGCAGCAGGTGGTCGACTCCCTGCCTGACATCACCTTCGTGCAGCTCGGTGCGGAGGAGCATACCAACGCGCACGGACGGCTGTCGAACAACAAGGGCAATGTCATCGACTTCGTGGGTAAGACCCAGGACCCGCAGACCGGAATCCGTGATCTGTTTCGGATCTTCCTGCACGCGCAGGGCTCGGTCGGCCTCGTTTCCATGCACATGCACCTCTCGGCGGCGTTTCAGCTCCCGTGCGTCGTGGTGGCTGGCGCGAGAGAGCCTGCGTGGTTTACGCAGTACATGGGGCATCAGTACCTCCATACCAACGGGTGCCTGCCCTGCGCCACGGAGAGGGCATGCTGGCATTGCGGGCTGGAGGCGTGCAAGAACCTGCTGAAAGACGGCAAGACGCCCAAGTGCGCGGACATCATCGCGCCCGAGGACATTACCCGGGCGATCCTCAGGTATTACGAGGGCGGCAGGCTGGAGATGGGCAGGAAGGTGGCGAACACGCTGTTCAAGAACATTGCCCGGGGGAAGCCGACCGAGAAGGTTCAGGTCGCGTTCTCCGGCGTGAGCATATCGAAGGAGGGATGGGACGCGCTGGAAAGATTTTGCGCGGAGAGGAAGCCGGAGAGGGTTCTGGAGTACGGTCCCGGAGTCAGCACGATCCTGTTCAAGCGGCACGCCGCTGTCGTGCACTCCATCGAAAGCGAGCCGCAGACGTACAACGTCGGGCTCGACACCCTCGTCAGCAAGCCGGAGGGAAGGTATGACTTCGTATTTATCGACGGCCCCAGGGGAGCATGGAGCGGAGATAAGGACGATATTAAGAACTACAGTCGTTACGCATCCGTGCAGACAGCAAGAGATCACACCGATTGCATTGTTCTGCACAATGCTTTCCGGGACGCGGAACGCAGAGTATGTCGCGTACTCCTCCCTGGATGGATCGAGCACGACCTTCGAGTTGACCGAGGCATGGTGGCTTACACTCGTCCAGCTATCGATCCTCAGCGTGTCGAACATGAAGGCGATGGTGATCGACCTGCCGAGGAAGTTCGTCGATCAGAGGGCGTGGTAGGAAAATCGGGCAAGGGGCTGGTGAAGATTCTGACCTCGTGCCGGGGATACGGCGGGAGCGAAAAGAGCACGATCATGCTCATGCGGATGTTTCTGGAGCGGGGATACCGCGTGGATCTCATCCCGTGGGGAGGCGAGGAGAAGGTTTGCGCTCCGTACCGCGCCGCGATCCCGGAGGGGGTCAACATCTCGAAGGATCTGCGGAGCGAGTGCGACGCCCTGCTCTACTACACGACCGACACCGTGTACTTCCCGGAAATGAAGGACGCCGCCTTCGATGATCTCATGGGCGGAATCAGGGCCGAGCGGAAGGCGATGTGCGTCAATTACCGGATCGGCCACCTCAAGGAAAAAGAATGGGCGAAGGGATGGGATCTCTACCTGTTCCTGTGCTCTCAAAAGGATGCCGAGTGGCGTGATAAGGTGGGGGCGGAGCACACTGCGGTACTCCCTCCCCCCACCGACCTTACGGATTTCTTCGCGGTCAAGCGCCGTTATCACACATACCGTCACGTCAGGCTGATCCGGCACAACGCGCAGGGCGATGCGAAGTGGCGCAAGGACATCAACGAGTTCCTGCAGAAGGCATGGGAGATCGACCCGAAGACCGAGTGGCACTGCATGCCTGCGGCAAGCTGGATGATCGAGGACCCGAGGATCTTCAAGTTCAAGGTCAACGCGCTGCCGGTGCACGAGTTCCTGTCTCGCGGCAACTGCTTCATCTACAACCTGCCGGACGGCTATCAGGATCAGGGTCCGAGGGTCATCATGGAGGCCATGGCAACCGGCCTTCCGGTGATCGCGGATAACCGATGGGGGGCGAAGGATCGGGTGGCTGAGGAAAGCGGGTGGTTGTGCGATAATTTGCAGGATTACCTCCAGGCGCTCCAGGACATAGCCGAACTGCCCTCTCTTTTGTCCACAAAGGGCAAGACAGCTCGGAAAATAGCGAAAGACACGTTCGACCCGTACGCTTGGGTGGATAAGGTGCTCGGATGAAAAAACGTAAGTTGAAACGCAGATATTTCTGGAGATTTCGGGACGGCTCGATCCTTTACTTCCGCAAAGTGAGGGACGGCCAGGATTTCGAGAGCATCGGGGGCGTAACTATATGGTTTCCTTGAGCGATAAGCCCGTCCTCGACATCATCGCCGTGACGTACGGACACAATCACGAACTGAAGTGCTTCGTCGAGAGCATGCTCGCGCAGTCGGTGAAGGAATGGAGGCTTACGATCCTTCACGATGGGCCGAGCCCTGAGTTCATCAAGATTATGAACTCGTACTGGACCGAGGATCGGATTGAGTATAACTGTACGCCCGAAAGGCATAACAACTGGGGGCATACTCTCAGGAGAATAGGGATAAAGATTTCTCTCGGCGACTCCAAGTACACCCTGATAACGAACGCTGACGATTATTTCGCTCCGGTGTTTGTCAAGGAGATGTGCTGCGGAGACGAGGATCTCGTGTACTGCGACTGTTCCCACCATCACTGGGGGTATCAGGCGAGGCCGTCGATGCTCAGGCGGCGCGCGATCGATATAAGCTGCTGCGTGGTGAAGACGGAGATCGTCCGGGAAGTGGGCTGGAACAGCACGGTTTATCACGCGGACTGGCTGTTCCTGAAGGATGTCATGAAAGCGAGGCCGGACCTGACGACGCGGCATGTCGACAAGGTGCTGGTGGTAAAAAACTGAGGGAATATGACGCGAGACGATATTATTCGTGAGTTCAGCCGGATCTACTATGATGAGGAGCGCAAGTCACCGATCCTGAAGAGCACCAGATGGATGGGTGTTCCGATCATAAAGGCCCCGACCGATTTGTGGATGTACCAGGAGATCATGTGGGAGACGAGGCCGGACATTGTGATCGAGACCGGGACGTGGCAAGGGGGGTCTGCCCTGTGGTTCGCGCACATGGCCGAGATCATGGGCATGTTCGGGGTCATATCCATCGACATCCATCATATCGTGGGCTTGCCGCAGCACGAGAAGATAAAATACCTGACCGGCTCGTCGGTTTCTCAAGAAATCGTTTCCATGGTCGATGGGTATATCAGAGGCGCAGAGGGTCGTATGGGGAGAACGCCACGGGTGATGGTCGTGCTCGACTCGGATCATCGCGCGAGTCATGTCCTGCAAGAACTTGATATTTATTCCCGCTTAGTAACGCCCGGCTGCTATCTGGTGGTGGAGGATGGCAATATCAACGGGCATCCTGTTTTGGCAGGGTGGGGGGCGGGGCCGATGGAGGCGGTGCATTCTTGGGCGCCGAGGCATCCTGAGTTCAGGGTGGACCGAAGCCGAGAGAAGTTTTTGCTCACAATGAATCCAGAGGGTTTTCTCAAAAGGGAGGGGAGCGATGGGTAAGACAAACATCCCGGATGGGTACGAGTGCAGCTTGATCGCAATCGGGGGGCTTGTGCTGGACGCCAAGAGCGGGGCGGGAAATCTCACCGCGTTCGCGCCTCCGGACAAGGCCGAACTGTGGAGATTGGACTTCAAGGGCGGGGATGTCGGCATCACGGACGGCAACGTGCTGGTCGTGTACGGGAAAAAGGCAAAGACAAAGGGCCGGGACGAGAAGACGCTCATCTCTTTTCCGGGTGGAAGAGCGGGGGGCTGAGGCATGGCTGGAGATCCGCTACGCAAGGCAATAAGCCGGGAAGTTGAGGGGCTTGAGAACCATCCAGACGCGAAGGGGCATGGTAATGTCACGGACGTGATGATCGTGATCCGCTTCGAGGACAATCACTTTCATTGCCGAATCCCTCAGATTCCCGTCACTCAGCAGATGGTCAATCATCTGACCGATGTGATCCGCAGGGAGGTCAGGGATCAGCGGATTATCATCCCTGGCATGAAGTGGATCGAGTAGGTAATGTATAATGTATATCGACGTTCGTGTCCCATTCGAGCCCGGGAAGAGTCTCGGCTTCTCTTACAACCGGGCCATGGAAACCGTGCAGAACTGGGTCATGTTCCACGACGATGATGTGTTTATCCGCACGCAGCCGAAGTGGTACGATATCTGCATGGAGGCGATCAGGAAGGTGGGACACGACGCCGGTTTCATTACCTGCGTTACGAACCGGATCGGGTGTCCGGCGCAGAAGTGCGGCGATGCTCCAAAGTCCGACGACATTGCCGAGCATATCGCCTATGCTGAGAAGAGGTTTCAGAAGTACGGCTATTCGACGGTAGAGATCCCGAGGGTTCGGCCCTCCGGCATGCTTTTCATCACGCACAAGGCGGCGTGGCAAAAGGCAGGCAAGTTCCCGAGCGGATTCCTCGGGGTCGATAACCGTTATGCCGGTGCGGTAAAAAATGCGGGGTACAAGGTGTACCTCATGGAAGGGCTTTACGTCTATCATTCCTATAAGCGGGAGTGGCTGCGCCGATAACTCCCGATCTTTTCTTTCTTTACAATTCAAAAAAACCCTGTAAATAACAGTTAAACAACTAGACAGGAGGGGAGCCGTGACGCCCCAGGAGTGGAAGGAGTTTCACCCCTACTTCACCGCGAAAGAGTGTGGGGAGGGCATGTCGCAGCAGTTCATGCGAAAGGTTCTGCTTTTCCGTCTCGATATCAACGCCTCGATGATCGTCCACGAAGGATTCTCGAAAGACGGCCATGCCCCGGACAGTTATCACTATCGGGGGGAGGCCCTCGACTTCCATGTTCCGGGCGTATCCATGCGGGAAACATTGAGGCTTCTCGACAAACACGGGTTCGGGGGTGCTGGCGTTTACTACTGGTGGAACAACCCGGGGTTCCACATCGACACGAGGCCGCTGGACCGCTATCAGCGCTGGTACTCGCCGCGGGCCGGAGAATACATCTACCTGATTTCGCCGACATAGGAGGGCGAGGACGGGCATGATCGGGATAGGTGAGGGCATTGCGATACTCAGCGTTTGCGCCCCTGTGACCGTGGCGATCATCAAGCTCTGCCCGTCGCGGAGCAACGGCAGGCAATCATTCTGCGGTGAGCACCATCACCTCTCGAAGAGCATGAGCGAGGCCAGAGAGGATATGAAAAAGGTGCACGAAAAAATCAACCAGGTAGCCCAGGACGTGGCGATGATCCGGGGCTACCTCGAAAAATGAGGAGGAGCTGAATATGGAACTGCTTATCAACGAGGTGGTTATACCGGTGCTCGCCATCGTGCTCACTGCCGTGGCCACGGCGGTGGCGGCGAAAATCCGCCAGAAGGCCGGGCTCGAGATCGAGGATAAAACGATCGAGCAGGCCGTGCACTGGGCAGAGGAGCAGGCGCGCAAGCTCGCGGCCGCGCACGGGGACAAGATCCCGAGCCACGAGAAGCTCGACCTTGCCGTGCGGTACGTCTGGGACGCGATCCCGGCGACAAAAAAATACAGCTACCAGGAGAGGCTCAGGGCAAAAATCGAGGCCGCGGTCAACCGGGCGCTGCACGCCGATGGCTAAATACACCGACCTGGCCGCACTGCTGCTGGGCATCTTCGAGCGGGTATTTATCCTGATCGAGAGGCGGCGGCGCGGGCAGGTCTACAAAACAAAACAGGAGAAGGCCGATGCTGCGAAAAATAACCCTGCTGACGCTTTCAATTCTCATTTTGGCGGCGGGCTGCGCGACCACGCAGAGCCCGATGCCGCCGAGACCGGCAAAGCCGGTGATAACGGCGGTGGAGCATGAGGGCATGGTGTGCTTTGATCGCGGCGACGCCTATCTCCTGTTTCTCTACATCGTCGAGTTGGAGGAAGGATATGATCAATAGGCTCATGCTGATAATCGTCGTCGCGCTGCTGCCCGCCACCGTGCTGGCGGCAACCCTGAAGGTGTCCTGGGATGCGAACACAGAGGAGGACCTCGCGGGCTACCGGGTATATTACGCGATCGGTGGAGACCCCGAATGGCAGGCCGAGAGGGGCAGGTTCGTTTTTTCCGGGAGTTCATTCCCTCACGTGCTGGATGTCGGCAACGTGACGGTCTGCGATATCGAGGATGTGCCTGTCGGACCGTATGTCGTGGCGGTCACGGCCTATGACGCATCGGAGAACGAGAGCGGCTATTCAGAGCCCGCCTCCGGATACGTCCCGGGCGAGAAAGGCACGGTCACGGTTGTCGTGGACTCTCCGCCCGATCCGCCCAAAGGCTTGGTCGCCCGGATCATCGAGTCGGTGATCTCGTGGATCAAGGGTCTGTTCGGCCTGAGCACAAGGACTGTTTAGGGGGCGCCGGTGCCGAACGACTTCTCCGGCGACAGCCGATTCATAAGCCTCTGGCGGTTCGAGGATGATGGAGAGGGGGGCGTCTCCGGTGCTGACAGCATTGGAAGTAATGACCTGACCGTTGTAGGCGTTGACCTGACAACGACACGCAAGGAGGGGTCGGGGGCAGCACGATATGTATCAAGCGGTTCTGACTATCTCTATCGCTCAGACGCCAACCTGTCCAGCGACACTCCGTTCAAGAGCGGAACCTCGAACAAGGATGCGTTCATCTGCTTCTGGTATCGTCCAGTGTATGTATCAGCGCGTTATTATATCTGGTCGAAGTACCGTGCAGCC
>Ga0116143_10005294_pt1 | contig 11706 bp, 11 predicted proteins | sample AD_UKC034_MetaG_FD_89745 | JGI IMG/M metagenome (GOLD analysis project Ga0116143, IMG submission 89745) | Active sludge microbial communities of municipal wastewater-treating anaerobic digesters from USA - AD_UKC034_MetaG | ecosystem: Engineered > Bioreactor > Anaerobic > Digestate | place: USA...
GGCCGATAAAGGAGGAATAATGCCGGAGCTTCCTGAAGTTGAAACAATCGCCCAACAATTGAATCAGGCCCTAAAAGGCCTAAAAATCACCCAAATTGAAGTTCTTAACCGCAAAAATTTTCTTGGTTTGGCTGATGAATCTATCGGTTTGAGAGTTGAGGAAGTGTCACGCCGGGCAAAAATTATTCTTCTTAAATTATCCTCAACAAAATATTTGGCAATTCATCTTAAGTTGACCGGCCAGCTCATCTTCAGAAAAAAGTTAAAAGTTGAAAGTCCAAAATCGGAGGAGTTTTGTAATCAGAAAGAGGGACCTTTTGCCGTCTGCGAACTGCCGAATAAATTCACGACGGTGATTATTGGTTTTGATGACGGCAGCAAATTGTATTTTAACGATTTAAGAAAGTTTGGATGGATAAAAATTATTGATTCAAGATTAAAAGTTAAAGGGGAAAAGTTGGAAACGGGCGGAAAATTGGATGAAGCTTTGGGTTTAGAAAGATTGGGACCTGAGGCAAACGACGAAAAAACTTTTACTTTAGATTATTTTAGGACTGTCTTGTCCAAGTCAAAAAAACCGGTTAAATTGATGATTATGGATCAAGAGAAACTGGCGGGGGTTGGCAATATTTATGCAAATGAGGCCTTATTTGAAGCGGGGATTATGCCTACCAGGCCGGCGAGCTCGCTGGAAGACGAGGAGATTGAAAGATTAAGACATTCGATCTTGAGAATATTGAAAGAGGCGATTAAAAATAAAGGGACCTCGGATAGGGACGAGGCTTACCGTCAGATCAACGGCAAAAAGGGAAATTTCCAAAATTTTTTGCAAGTTTATGGCCGCAAGGGGGAAAAATGTCCCAAATGCGGCGGATTAATTAAAAGAATCGCCGTTGGCGGAAGAGGAACTTTTTATTGCGAAAACTGCCAGATATGATAATAAAGCATCTTCAGCTTCAGGATTTCCGGAACTATTCAAAAAAGGAGTTTGATTTTTCGGAAAAAATAAATCTGGTTATCGGACCAAATGCTTCCGGAAAAACAAACTTATTGGAAGCAATTTATCTATTGGCAACCACCAGAAGCTTTCGGGCCGATCTGGAAAGCGAAATGATTGGATACGAAAAACCGCTGGCTAAAGTTAAAGGAGAAATGTCCGGCGGGGAAGAATTGGAGTTGATTTTGACCAAGGGGGAAATCAACGGGGAAAAGACCGCCAAAAAAATCTGTCGTGTTAACGGAGTCAATAAAAGACAGGGGGATTTTTCCGGAAAACTGAAAGCGGTTTATTTTGGACCGGAAGATCTCCAGCTGATTACCAATTCGCCGGCTCGGAGAAGAAAATATTTTGATTTGGTTTTATGTCAGATTGACCGTGAATATGGCCGCTCACTGCTTTCTTACGAAAAAGGTCTCCGGGCCAGAAATAAAGTTCTTGAGGCGATTAGGGAAACCGGGGCGCCCCGAAGTCAGTTGTATTTTTGGAATCAGTTGTTGCTAAAAAACGGCAGCTATCTTGGCCAAAAGAGGCGGGAATTTATTGAGGCGGTTAACAATTATCGTCTACCGACTTTTGGCTGCCAATTTCAGATGGAATATGATCAAAGCCTTATTTCGGAAGCGCGCCTGGATCAATATAAAGAAGAGGAAGTGGCGGCAGCGGCGACTTTGGTCGGTCCACACCGGGACGATTGGAAGATTTTAATGGGTGATTTAACCGGTGAAGAAGATTTGGGCAAAGATCTTTCCGCTTACGGTTCAAGAGGGGAGCAGCGGTTGGCGGTTTTATGGCTAAAAATGGCCGAATTAGCTTTTATTATCAGTAAAACAGGCGAGCAGCCATTGCTTTTATTGGATGATATTTTTTCCGAACTGGACTTAAAGCATCGGGAATTGGTTTGGCAGACCGTCGGCAATCAGCAGACTTTTTTAACTACGGCCGACCAGAATCAAATCAAAGAAGACTGGCGCAGGGAAGCAAAAATCATTGGGTAAAAAGCAGCGGAAAAAATGAGGAAAATCTGCGGTAATTTTTTTCAAAAAATGGTAAAATATTGGTAATGTTATTACCCAGATTTGAAATTACCAATAAGATTCTAAGAAATATCGGTGCGATTGAAGCCGGTCGGGAGATAATTGAAAATGCGCCCTTGATTCCGGCTTATGAGAAAAAATTTAAAGGCGAAGTGGCTGCCCGGACGGTTTATCATGCTACCCGCCTTGACGGAAATGATCTTTCCTTAGCTGAAACACAAAAGTTGATTGAGGGCGGTAAAATTACGGCCGGGGAGAGAGACATTCAGGAAGTTTTGAACTATCGGAACGTTTTACATTATTTGGACGAGGCGGTGGCGTTGGCGGAGAAAGATTCGGTCTTTATTTTCAAAGAGAGCCAATTACTGAAAATACATTCTTTAGTGGTAGAAAAAATTATCGCCAAAAACGAGATCGGTGCTTACCGGACCGCCCAAGTGGTTTTGAAAAACTCCTTAACCGGGGAAATTATTTTTCGGCCGCCGCCGGCAATTGAGATTCCTTATTATGTTGATGAGTTTTTGGAATGGCTTAATAAAACCAAGGCAGACGAAATCCATCCGGTCTTGGCCGCCGGAGTCGGCTTATATTTGCTTTATTCCATCCATCCTTTTATTGAAGGTAACGGCCGGACGGCCAGAAGTTTTGCCAATCTGATTTTGGCAGTAAAAGGATATGGTGCCCGCAAGCTTTTTTCTCTTGAAGAATATTTTGATAATCACAATGAGGAATATTACCAGGCTCTGATGAAGGTTGACCAGACTCATCCCCAGATATTTCAACGCGATTTAACCGGTTGGCTGGAATTTTTTTCTTTGGCTTTGGCCTCCGAACTTTCCAAGGCGAAAGAGGTTATTAAAAGCCTTTCCGTTGACGGAAAAATTAAACAGCTTTTAGGCGGAAAGCAGGTAAGTTTAAGCGAAAGACAGCTTAAATTAATGGATTATCTGGCCGAGTTTGGAGAAATCAAAATGACTGAGGCTAAACAAATTGTACCGATGGTTTCCGACGATACTTTACTTAGAGACTTGCTGGATTTGGTAAAAAAGGGTATTTTGAAGAAGAAAGGATCAACCAAGAAAGCCGTTTATTTGTTAAGGATTAAGCGGGAAGTGAGAAGTTAGAAGTAAGAAGTTTGAATTGGAAGTTGGAAGTGAGAAAAATCTCACTTCTCAATTCAATATCTAGCTTCGCGCCTCGCATTTCTTGTTTCAATAAATAACGATGAAATTTACAAATTTTGCCGACTATTTGGCCAAATTGGAAGCGACTTCTTCGCGCCTGGTGATTACGGAAATCTTGGCAGAGCTTTTTAAAAAAGCCTCCGCGGACGAAGTAGATAAAATTTGCTATCTTTCTTTGGGTCAATTGGCGCCTCTCTACGAAGGCGTGGAGTTTAATTTGGCGGAAAAACTGCTTTTTCGGGCGGTCGGCCAGGCTTTTAAGGTCAGCGAGGAAGAAGTTAAAAGGGAATATAAAAAGGTTGGCGATTTGGGTGAAGTTGCCCAAAGATTAAAAACCTTAAATTCGGGGAAGGAAAATCGGGATTTGTCGGTGAATCAAGTTTACGAGATGTTATTGGCAATAGCCGAGGAAGGAGGAGCCGGATCAGTTGAAAGAAAGGTCAGAAAAATGGCCGAGCTTTTGGGTTTTCTGGACAAGTTGAGCGTTAAATATGTTGTTCGCATTCCTTTGGGTCGTCTTCGTTTGGGTTTTTCCGATCTCACGATTTTGGATGCTTTGTCCTGGATGTTGAAGGGCGACAAATCACAAAGAAATATCATTGAAGAAGCTTTTAACGTCCAGGCGGATATCGGCAACATCGTCCGATTGGTTAAGGCCAAGGGCCTTGATAGCTTGAAAGATTTAAGGGTTCGGCTGGGAGTTCCGGTTATGTCCGGCTTGTGTCAAAGGCTGCCAACGGCCGATGAGATGATTACCAAAATGGGTAAGATTGCCGTTGAGCCGAAATACGACGGAACCCGTTTGCAAATGCACTTTAGTCGAAAAAAAATTAAGAAGGAAAAAGAATCATTAATGCTGTTTGATTTTAAAACAGAAGGTTTTATCCGAACCTTTACCCGAAATTTGGAAAATACGACCCCGATGTTTCCCGATTTGGCCAAAGCCGCCTGGCAGGAGATTAACGCCCGGGAAGTTATCTTGGACGGAGAAGCGATTGGTTTTGATCTAAAAACAGGCAAATTTTTACCCTTTCAGGAAACGATCAAGAGGAAAAGAAAACACGATGTTTCTCTGACCGCCCAAAAAATACCCCTACGATATTATGTTTTTGATGTCTTGTTTAAAGACGGCAGGGATTTATTAAAGTTACCTCTGTCCGAAAGAAGAACGATTTTGGAAAAGACAATTTCACCCAAGAACCGAACGATTTTAATTTCACCGCAAATTGTGACCGACCAAGTTGACGTTCTCCGAACTTACCATGACGAGCAAAAACAAAAAGGGCTGGAGGGAGTGGTGGTCAAAAAATGGTCGGCTTCATACGATCCAGGTCGCCGGGGTTTTACTTGGGTGAAATTTAAAGAGGAGGAGAGCAAAAAAGGCGGTGGTTTGGCCGATACTTTGGAATGTGTCGTTATGGGTTATTATCGGGGGAAGGGGAAGCGGGCCGGTTTTGGAATTGGAGCGTTTTTGGTGGGGATAAGGGAGGCAGAAAACTCCGATACTTTTTTAACGATTTCCAAAATCGGAACCGGCTTAACGGACGAGCAATGGCGGGAATTAAAGGCTAAAAGCGAAAATTTTAAAGTTAAAAGTGAACCTAAGCAGTATAAGGTAAATAAGAATTTGGAGCCGGATGTCTGGTGCGAGCCAAAAATTATGGTAGAGATTCAGGCAGACAATATTACAGTTTCACCAATTCATACTGCCGGTTTGGCCTTAAGATTTCCCAGACTGGTTCGTTTTCGGGATTTAAAGGCAGCAAGTCAGGCAACTACTTTGACCGAGGCAAAAAAATTATTCCGGATGCAAAAATGATTACAGCCTTCAGTAATTAGGGGGTGGCGATTATTGCTTTAAATTATTGAAGATTTTCTTCTTTTAACAACCTCGTTGTAAATTTCAACCAACTTTTTAATCTGGATTTCCTGATTGTAGTTTTTAACTGCTTTTTCTCTGGCTTTTTTACCGAAAAATTGGGCGATTTTCGGTTCCTTGATAAATAATTGTAAGGCAATCGGCAATTGTTCCCTGATTTTGTTATGTTCAATGATGATGCCGGTATCTTCAACGACTTCGCGGTGGCTGCCGGCGTCGGAAACCAAAGGGGCCAAACCGCAGGCCATCGCCTCCAGAAGAGAGAAAGACATCCCCTCAAACGAGGAAGGTAAAACAAAAACGTCGGCCGCCCGAATAATATCAATTTTTTGGTTTATGTCGCTGATAACCCCGGTAAAAATGATTTGCGGGTGACGGTGAAATTTTTTATAAAGCTGTTTGTAGGTAGAACCGAAATCGCCGCCGCCGACCATAAGTAATTTTTGGTTTGCCGGCGGATTAGCGGCCAAAAAGGATTTAATTAAAAGATCCGGATTTTTAGGAAAACTGATTCTTCCCAAGAAAAGATAGGCAAAATCAATCTTATTTTCTTTTTTAAACCTTGATTTTCCTGGCCGAAACCGGCGACAGTCAACGAAATTGGGGAAAACCTCAATGTTTTTGGTCTTCAGCCCCTTGTCAATAAAAAAATCCTTTCCCAATTGAGAAAAAACCAGCAATTTATCTAGCCGGGAAAGGCAAGCCAGGTGGGAAAGAAAATATGATTTTATACTAAGACTTTCCAAGGAGATTTCTTTGTTTTCTGGTAGGCTTTGGTGAAGGGTGCCGACAACGGGAATATTTCTTGAATGGCAAAAATCTGGAAGGGAAAAATCGGTCAAAGAGACACTGAAATTAATATGGGCGATATCGGGTTGAAGAGAATCAAAAGCGTCCTTGATAATTTTATAAGTTTTCGGAACGGGAAGAAAATATAATGACTTATTACCAATAGAGTAGGGCAAGATAATGATATTGGGAGGATCGTCGGGATTGGGTTTGTCTCCAAAGCGGAGAATAGTAACCCGGTGACCTTTTTTAGTTAAACCATCAATGATCTCCCTGGAATACGTTCCCATTCCGCCGGCGGCGGTTTTCTCCTGTTTGTCAAACCAGAAAATTTTCATTGGTTAAAAAATACAATGTAATTATTATATCAGCTAAAGGACGGCAATAGATTTATGCTAGAATGGGAGCGATGGAATTGGTTGCCGACTTGCATCTTCACTCAAAATATTCCCGGGCAGTCTCTCCCCGGATGAATATTTTGGAAATGGCTTCCTGGGCAGAAAAAAAAGGAATAAATTTGTTGGGAACCGGAGATTGGACCCACCCGTTATGGTTAAAAGAATTAAAAGAACTATTGGAAGAAAATGACGGAATTTTGAGATTGAAAGCAAAAAAGAAAAACAATAGTCGTTCCGAGGGGGTTCAGGAAAGCCAGTTTTTGCTTTCCGCGGAGATTTCCAGTATTTATCACGAAAAAGGTAAATTGAGAAGAATCCATAATTTGGTTTTCGCTCCTTCTTTTGCCGCTGTTGATAAAATAATCCGGGAATTGAAAAAAAGAGGCGCCAATTTGGACTCGGACGGACGGCCGATTATTGGTTTATCGGCAAAAAATCTAGGGGAGTTGGTTTTTACGGCCGACAAAGAATGTTTAATTATTCCGGCCCATATTTGGACGCCTTGGTTTTCTCTTTATAGCTTAAAGTCCGGCTTTGATTCGATAGAAGACTGCTTTGGTTCTTTTGCCGAAAATATTTTTGCCGTTGAAACCGGAATTTCTTCCGATCCGGCGATGAATTGGCGAATTAGCGAATTGGACAACCGGTCAATTCTCAGTTTTTCCGACGCCCATTCGCCCGAAAAAATGGGCAGGGAAGCGACGGTTTTTGAGGTGGGGGATATTACAAGATTAAGGTATGGGGATATTAAAGAAGCAATCGTCGGGAAGAGGGAAGTAAGAGACGAGAAACTGGAAAATAAGGCAGGAAGCGAGATTTCAAGAAATCAAAACAGCACATTTCAAAATCCAACTTCTCATTTTCAGCCCCACATTTCTTGTACGATTGAATTTTATCCCGAAGAGGGAAAATATCATTATACCGGTCATCGGAGTTGTCGGATCAGGCAATCTCCGGAAGAAACCAAAAGATCGGGCGAAACTTGTCCGGTTTGTGGCAAGCCGTTGACGGTCGGGGTTATGCATCGGGTGGAACAATTGGCTTCGCGAAGAGCAGAAGAAGTAAAAGACGGGAAATATGAAGCGATAGAGAAAGCGAAGAGGGTTCAGTGGGGGAAAAGACCATCCTTTTTCCGACTGGTGCCATTGATGGAAATTCTTTCCGAGTCTTTAGGAAGCTCGGTTGGCAGTCAAAAAGCGGTGAGCGAATTTGAAAAGTTGACGGTAAAATTCGGTTCGGAATTTAAAGTTTTGTTGGAAACTCCACTTGGGGAAATTGCCGAACTCGCCGGAGGAAAAGTTGCCGAAGGAGTTGGAAAAGTGCGGCAAGGAGAGATTGTCATTGAGCCGGGTTACGATGGAGTTTTCGGCACGGTTAAAATTTGGTCCGCTTCCGTTAAAACTTCAGAGAAGGAAAACGGTTTTTCCGAAAACGAGGTAAGCGAAAACGGCAGGCAGATGAGCATCTTTGGAAAATCTTAAAAGTTCAAAGTTATTCGTTGTGGTTTTACGCCTTAACATTAAATTATTGAGTTTTATCCTGATTGACAAAGCAGGAGAAATCTTAGTATCTTAATATCAGATAATTAATTATTTTTTAAGGAGGTGATTTAAATGGCTGAAGATAAAACCTCTTTGGGTTTACCCAAAAATACAACGGCCGCTTTAGCTTATTCTTTAGGTTGGGTAACCGGGTTGGTCGTTTATTTTATGGAAAAAAACGATAAGTCTTTGAGATTCCACGCGTTGCAATCAATTATTCTTTTCGGAGCGATTCACCTTTTGTCCTACATTACGGCACCGGTTTTTTACTTTTCTTTTGGCTTGTTTTCGGTTGTTTACCGGATTATTTCCTTAGCCGTGGTCGCTCTCTGGGTCTTTTTACTGGTTAAAACTTACCAGGGAGAGAAGATCAAGTTGCCGGTAATCGGTGATTTTGTGGAAAAACAACTAGAGAAGTAAAGAGAAAACGGTAATTATTGAATTGATTTGGCGTTAAAGCCGTTCTGTTAATGACGGGACGGTTTTTTGGTGGTCCAAATTCTCTTCGTTTACAGTTTACGGTTTACAGCTTACAATAAGGATATGTTTAAAGACAGGAGCGAAGCGGGAAAAAAATTGGCGGAAAAAATTGCCGCCGAAGTTAATCTTGATCAAAACGAGGGGATAATTGTCGCGGTTCCCCGGGGAGGAATTATTGTCGGAAAAGAATTGGCCCAAAAATTAGATCTTTCTCTTGAGGTTTTGGTAACGAAAAAATTACCGGCGCCCGGAAGTCCAGAGTTGGCCATCGGCGCGGTCGGCGAAGGACAAATAGTTTATTTTAATGAGGAAATTTGTCAAAGCCTTTGTTTGACCGAGAATTATAAAAATACGGTTTTGGCCGAAAAGCGCAAAGAACTGGCTTTGAAAAAAGTTTTTTTTCGGGGCGAAAAACCGGATTTGGATTTAAAAGATAAAGTTGTTATCTTAACCGACGACGGGGTGGCAACCGGAGCAACAATGTTGGCTTCTTTAAGAGTAATCAAAACCCACCGGCCCAAAAAAATTATTGTGGCGATTCCGATTTTGGCCTTGGATATTTTAGATCAGTTACAAAAAGAAGCCGATCAGGTTATTTATCTGGAAGCGCCGGAGATGTTTTTGGCCGTCGGACAGTTTTATCAAAATTTTAGCCAAGTTTCTGACGAAGAAGTCGTCAGGATATTAAATAGCAAATAAACAGATTTATTATTAATATTTAAGATGATTTTGATTATTGGTTTGGGCAATCCCGGTCCAAAATACGAAAATTCCCGCCATAATCTTGGCTTTACGGTTTTGGATAAATTGGCCAAAGAATTGTTGCCTTTGGCAAAAACCAAGTGGCGAACCGACAGGCAGGCTGAGGCTTTGGTGCTTCAGGTATCGCCGGATGCTTTACTGGTCAAGCCACAAACTTTTATGAATGCCTCCGGTTTTACCGTTGAAGAATTAACTAGACATTACAAGCTAGACGCTAGCTGCATATTTGTAGTCCACGATGACGTCGACCTTCCTTTGGGTAAGATAAAAATCCGTTTTGGTGGCGCCAGCGCTGGTCATCACGGCGTAGAATCAATAATAAAAAAATTGGGGAGTGATCAATTCTTCCGTTTTCGGTTGGGAATCGGTCGGCCTATTAGGGTAAGCCAAGAGAAAAAAAGAGGCGAGAAAGCAGTTGAAAATTATGTTTTGGATGATTTTGGTCAAAACGAAGAGGGCGAAGTCAAACAAATGATTAAAAAAACAGCCAAAGCCTTGGCTATTGCCTTAAAAGACGGTCCGGAAAAAGCAATGAATCAATTTAACCATTGAAGATTAAACTTCCGTTTTCTTCTTGGAAATAAAAAGAGAAAGTTGATAAAATCCTATAGTTGTTGTAAAATTCCACTATTCCTGGCTGGCGGAAAATTGCTTCTGCTTAAGCTTGGACAAGTTCATTAACAAGCCAAAAAAAAGGGGGAGGAAAGTGATAAATACGATTAAGATTGTTTTTAACCAGGTTTCGGAATTTGTTAACTGGGATTTAATTCTCAATATTATTTTAGAGAAAGGAAATCCCAAACTTCTTAGAGTCAAATATTACGGTAAAGGGGTTCTTTTGGCAGAGGTTCAAGGCAACCTTGATCAGATCAACCGGGTTATTGCCGGGCTTCAGAAGTTGCCTGGAATCCTTGAGGCAAAAATTGAAACGCACCCTCATTGGGGTTAATAGTTTCTTCCTTCGTTTTCTCGTCGGTTGTTTTGTTTTGGCCGTCTGTCTCAAGTCGGGAATCTGGGCGGCCAGCCGTTGGGGAAACTTTTTTGGATTGTTATATACGTTCGGCCTTTTTGAGGCTGGAATTTGGCTGATAGTCAGCTTTTTCCGGCCTAGGGGCTAAACAAAAGGAGCGCCGGCAAGATGCCGATAGCGCTCCTTTTTTTTGTTTACTTTCCAAAAAGATTTCTGGTAAGATAAAAACAATGCGGAAAGTTAACAGTTTGATTAAAATTTTAACCTATTCCGATGTTTTGATTCTCAGCGGTTGGGGTTTGGTTTCGCCTATTTTTGCGGTTTTCGTCGCCGAACAGATTCCGGGCGGGAATATTGAGTTGGTCGGGCTGGCGACATCGGTTTATTTGGTTTTAAAATCCTTTTTACAAATTCCGGTGGCACGTTTTATTGATAAACATCGGGGCGAAACCGATGATTTGTTGATTATGGCTTTGGGTACCCTGGTTGTCAGCACCGTTCCTTTTCTTTACTACCATATTTCTTCGGCGATTCAATTACTTTTGATTCAGATCGTTTACGGAATCGGGGCGGCAATGATCACTCCCGGTTGGAACGCCATTTTTACCCGCCATATTGATTCTCATCGTGAGGCTCAGGAATGGAGTCTTTATAATTCAATGGTTAATTTGGGCGCCGCTTTGGCGGGCGCTTTGGGCGGATTTTTGGCGGAGAAATTCGGTTTTCAAACTTTATTTTTGGTTGTCGGCGCGGTTTGTATCGCCGGAACCTCGCTTTTATATTTTGTTTATCAAGATATCCGGTTGGCGGAAAAAGGTAAAAAAATTCCCTGGCTGGGTTAAGTAAATTTCTTCAATTATGGCGGTTAAAAAAAATGAGCCGCAAAGTATCGGCAACATCTTAAAAAACTTTGATCCCCTGAAGGATAAGTTCGTTTCCCGGGAGTTTCAAAAATACGGTTATGATTTGGCTTTGGAATTAGGCGACTTGGACCATAAGTCTCTATATTTTCGTTTGGCAAAAAATTATCCCCGGACGGTTTTGGAAAAAGCCAGGAGTTTTGTCAAGGATGCCAATGCCCGCAGTAAAGCAAAATTGTTTATGTGGAAAGTCGGGCAGATGAAAAAAGAGCAGGAGAGTAAAGGGGCGGAAAAGTAAAAATTGATTTAAGTCACGACTTTTCGCTTTATTCTCTGTGCCATGTACACTAATTGACAGATGACATTTTCTAAAGAAATTATTAAGGAAATAATCGGCCACTTTTTGGCCACTCTCGTTTGGCTAATTTTTGTTTCTCTTTTGAAGGATTTAAGCCGGAATTTGATTTATCTTTGGTTGGGTGCTTTTGCCGGTACTTTTATTTTGGATATTGATCATTTGATTTATTGGTTTTGGTTCCGGCCGGAAAAACAGGACTCGCTTTTGGCAAAGATGCTTTGGCAAAAAAAAGATTTTTCCGGACTGTTGGCTTTATTGGCCCGTTATCACGATACCCATACGCGCTTAATCTTCCATACGGCTCTTTTCCAGGTTATTCTTTTGATCGTCAGTCTTTACGTTTTTACTTCCGGCGGCAGTTATTTCGGCTCCGGTTTGGTAGCTGCCTTGAACATTCATCTTCTTAAGGACGTTGCGGAAGAATATTTGAGAAAAAGATACGATCATTTGA
>Ga0116143_10005295_pt1 | contig 11706 bp, 11 predicted proteins | sample AD_UKC034_MetaG_FD_89745 | JGI IMG/M metagenome (GOLD analysis project Ga0116143, IMG submission 89745) | Active sludge microbial communities of municipal wastewater-treating anaerobic digesters from USA - AD_UKC034_MetaG | ecosystem: Engineered > Bioreactor > Anaerobic > Digestate | place: USA...
TACGTATCGAGGAGTACGACCGTTACCCTACCCGTGGCATCGAACTACGATAGCATACTGGCAAAGGCTGCCCTGTATGGGCTTAAGACTATTTACCGTGAGGGTTTGCTATATAAGAAAGCAGGGGTAATAGTCGATGGCATTGCCCCACAAGATGCCATACAGGGCAACCTGTTTGAGGCTCTCGATAATGAGAAACTCAACGCCCTCTCGCAGGTTACCGATGCCATAAACGCACGCTATGGGAAGAACACACTGAATATAGCCGTTATGGGGAGCAGCAAGGAGTGGAAATTAAGGCAAGAAAAGCTATCGCCCGGCTACACAACCCGCTGGGACGATATTCTGAACATTCAAGTATAATCAGGCATGTGTTTCTACTACGCCATAACCAAGAAGAATCCACGTAAGCTGGTGGAGGCAGGAGTGCTCACGGAAAAGCAGCTGTCGCTTTTTAGCGAGCATTTTTTGGTAAACGGATTCGATCATCCCGAGATGCCCGTAATTACCGGAGACGAACCCGATAAACTCAATTTTTTCAGGTGGGGATTGGTGCCGGCTTCGGTGCAAAGCACACAGGAGGCAGCGGCTTTCCTCAAAGCGTACAGCACACTCAACGCCAACGGCGAAAAGATCTTTGACAGCAAAATTTACATTGAACCCTTGCTAAATCAACGTTGTTTGGTGCTATGCTCAGGTTTTTTCGAATGGCGCAAAGTAAAGGGTAAAAAGGTACCCTACTACATCAGCCTTAAGGATGACAGCCTTTTTGTTTTTGCAGGAGTATGGGATAGGTGGACTGACGAGAATGACAACCACCACTTCACCTACTCGGTGCTAACCACCGAGGCCAACGAGCTGATGGCACAAATACACAACACAAAGAAACGGATGCCGTTGATATTAACCCCCGAGAGAGCTAAACTATGGCTTTCGGGCAATCTGTCTTCCCAACAGATTAAGGAGTTGATAACCCCTTTCGATGCAAAAGACCTAAAGGCATACACAGTAAAGCAGTTTCTGCCCTTGGGAAGCAAAAGACAGATAAATCAGACCATCATAGCCTACTATCACTACCCGGGTATCAGTCAAATTGTAACCAATGAGGAAAAAACCCATTTAAGCGGCAGCACCGGCGAACAGCTTACACTGGGCTTCTGACAAAATAAAAAAAGGCTGCCGAGAATCCGGCAGCCTTTCTATACTATTCAAATTCAATCATCAGTGTACCCTTGGGTACTCTTTCGCCCTCCTTCACAAACACGTTTTTGATTACCCCGGGGAATGGCGACAGTACCTGATTCATCATCTTCATGGCCTCAAATATGAGGAGTAAACTCCCCGCATCCACCTTATCACCGGGCTTAACCGATACTTTAATTATGGTGCCGGGGATGAATGATTTTAACTCCTTGGGCTGAGGGGCAACCCACTTTGTTCGCAGTTCATGCTTGCGGGTAGTAAGCGTTCTGTACTTAGTCCCCTCGATAATCAAATGCCTGAACATGGGGTCGTCGGCAATGTTTGCCTTTTCCTTAGCTTCCACCTTTGCGGTGCTGACTTTTTGCTTTGTCATGGTTCAATTTTAAAAGGGTGGGATGCCATGCTTTTTCCAAGGCCTGTCGGCCACTTTGTTCACCGACACCTCAAGGGCGTGTATCAACAGCTTACGGGTTTCGTAGGGTTCGATCACCGTGTCGATATACCCTCTGGAAGCGGCTACATACGGATTGGCAAATTTCTGCTTGTACTCCTTCACCTTCAGGCGGCGCATTTTCTCAGGGTCTTCTGCCTCGGTAATCTCCTTGCGGAAGATGATGTTGGCAGCACCCTCGGGACCCATTACGGCTATCTCGGCTCCGGGCCATGCAAAAACAAAGTCGGCACGCAAGTGCCGCGAGTTCATGGCTATATAGCCCCCGCCGTATGCCTTGCGAAGAATAACCGTCATCTTAGGTACCGATGCTTCGCTGAATGCGTACAGCACCTTGGCTCCATGCCTGATAACCCCTGCGTGTTCCTGATCAACACCGGGCAGGTATCCCGGAAGGTCAACCAGCGTTACCAAGGGGATATTGAATGCATCGCAATAGCGGATGAACCGGGCAGCCTTGTCAGACGAATCCACGTCGAGCACGCCTGCCAGCACCAGGGGCTGATTGGCCACAAAGCCCACCGTCTCGCCATTGATACGGCCAAACCCCACCACAATATTTGCAGCCCAGAACTCGTGAACTTCAAAGAAATCGGAATCATCGGCGACGGCCCTGATAACATCCCTCACATCGTAGGGCTGCTTGGGATCGCCCGGAACTATCTTCTCAATATTGTACTCGGGTTTCGGGTCCTTGGGCTCAAACCTGCGGGCCTTTTTCGTGTTGTTCCACGGGATATAGGTGATAAGCTTCTTTATCTGCTCAAAGCACTCCATTTCGCTCTCGGCATAAAAATGGGCATTCCCTGTTATCTCGGCATGTACGCGGGCACCCCCCAGTTCCTCCATGGAAATCTCCTCGCCCAGTACGGTTTTAATTACCTCGGGCCCGGTGATGAACATCTTGGATATGTTGTCAACGGTAAAAACAAAATCGGTTAAGGCAGGAGAGTACACCGCACCACCGGCGCACGGTCCCAGAATAACCGAAATTTGGGGTACCACCCCGCTGGCCAGCGTATTGCTGAAAAATATCTCGCCATACCCTGCCAATGAGTTTACCCCCTCCTGAATACGCGCCCCTCCCGAGTCATTGATTCCGATAAGCGGAATTCTCATGCGAAGGGCATAATCCATAATCTTTGTAATCTTACGGGCATGCATCAGCCCCAGTGATCCCCCGGCAACAGTAAAGTCCTGTGCAAAAATAGCAATGGGAGCCCCGTATATGGTTCCCGTTCCAATAACCACGCCATCGCCATGGAGTACCTTGGACTCCATGCCGAAATCGCGCGCTTCATGCTCGGCAAAAAGATCGTACTCGTTGAAAGAATCCTCATCCAACAGGGCAATAACACGCTCACGAGCCGTGAGCTTACCCATGGCCTGCTGCTTGGCAATGGCCTGCTCGCCTCCACCCAGGAGTACTTCCTCCTTGCGCTTTTTGAGCTCTAAAATTTTTCCTTTTAAAGGCATAGGTTTTCTTTATTAGTTAATACTAATTACACTATGTGAAAAAACAAGAAATGCAACATTAGTAATTCGTAAACAATAAATGGGTACAAAGTTTCAACTTTTTGACGAAAAACTCCAATTTGTATTGATTATCAGCACAAACAGAGATATCATCTGTTGAATTTTTTGATCTCAGCCAAAAGCATTTTTCCCGCGGCAAGATAGTAAAAAAACAACTGTTTGAAAAATTATTTCATTGATCCGGGAAGTGGTATCCTGAAAATCTTGCTACCCAAAAACACTTCAATCTTTTTAAAAAGCGTTTTTTCCTTGCTATTCACAAAGGTGATGGCTACACCGTCGGCTTCGGCACGCGCCGTTCGACCAATACGATGCACGTAATCCTCGGGGTCGTGGGGTACATCGAAATTAACAATCAGGTCGATATCCTCTATGTCAATGCCCCGCGACACGATATCGGTGGCCACCAGCAGCTGGAATTTTCGGTTTTTGAAAAGCCTCAGCACCTCTTCACGATCCTTTTGGTCTAAATCAGAGTGGATGGCCATGGCCGAAAGGCCATTCTGTATCAAAGCCCTCTCAATGCTTTTCACCTTCACCTTGGTAGAAGCAAAAATTATGGCACTCTTCACGTTATCCTTCCCTTTAAGAAGATACCCCAGGATCGGAATTTTGGATCCTTCATCCACCTCGTAAACGGCCTGTAGTACATTATCGGCAGGTTTTGATACGGCTATATTAACCTCAACGGGATTGTGCAACGTTTTCAGGGCTAACTTCCTGATATTATCGGGCATGGTGGCCGAGAAGAGCAGGGTTTGCCTTTTTGCTGGCAATAGCGAAACAATCTCAACAATGTCCTCATAGAATCCCATGTCAAGCATCCTGTCGGCCTCATCGAGCACCAGATGCTCCACCCTGTCCAGATTCACATAGCCCATGCGGATATGCTGAATCAGCCGCCCGGGTGTGGAGATGATAAAATCCACCCCCCGCTGAATGGCCACCCTTTGCTTATCCCAAATGGCACTGTCGTTACCGCCATACACAGCAATGGAGCTGGCAGGTGCAAAATAGCCGAACCCCTCAAGATGCTGGTCAATTTGGATGGCCAGTTCACGGGTAGGCACAATGACCAATGTGCTGATATAGTTCAATCTTGCAGGGAGCATGGTAAGCTTATTGAGAATGGGCAGGATAAACGCAGCCGTTTTCCCTGTTCCCGTTTGCGCACAGGCAATAACATCCTTTCCCTGCATGATATGCGGAATGGCCTGCTCCTGAACGGGAGTGGGTTCTTCAAAACCCATGGCCCTTATGCCATCCATGATGGCAGGTAAAAATCCAAAATCGCTAAATTTCAATACAATAGTTATTTGTTAATTAATGGTAATGCCGATAAACCGATGTAAATTAGATAGATCCTTTGGAAAACGATAAATCTATACAATATAATTTTCAATAGGTTATTTCCCTGCAAAGGTAAACCATTTTTGCAAGTTGTCAATTAAAACAAGGCAAAAACATCCTTTTTAACCAATCAATGTGCTATAAATCAACGATATTGCCAACCCTAAGCTGTTTGCTTCCAAAGGCATTGTAAAATGCCGACAATGCCGGCAACCCCGTGCAGTGAGAGGGGTAGATATGCTTTACGTTGTTTTCCTTCAGGTATCGGATGGTTTCCTGGGTTTGCCTATTGACCTCCTTCAGATGAAAGCCTCCCATCACACCATACAGCCTGCTGTCGCCCGTAACCCTTTTGGCATACTCAAGAATATTGACCACCCCCGAATGTCCGCATCCTGTGACCACAAAAACGCCATGTTGTGTTGCCAATGCCAAGGCGCTGTCATCCAACAGGAAGTCGGGAGAACCGTCTTCCAAAACGTAGGGAGTGGTTTGCGATTCGAAATCGGTAATCCGGGGAATCTGCCCCAGGAAGTATGCCCCCGGAAAAAGTTGAAGGGGTGTTTCCGTTGCCATCAGGTTGAACTTTGCCTCAATCTCTTGTCTGCTCATGCTCAACCCAATGTTCCAGCTATCATTCTTCCGAAATCGCCTGGCAGAACACCCGGTATGGCAAATCAGCGTTCCGCTGTTCAGATATGCAAGCCCATTGCCATGATCGAAGTGCCCATGGCTAAGCACGATGAAGTTGGCACTCTGAACATCCACGCCCAGCTTTGTTGCATTTTCCATGAAAAGGTCGGTTTGGGCCACGTCGAAAAGGATGGACTGGCCACCTGCCTCAATCCAGTACGACAGTCCGAACTCGGTTTTGGTGCTCACCCCGGGAGCATTGTCGATAAGTACAGTAACTTTCAGTTTCATTGCCTTATTATGCATAGATAAAACAGCCATTACACGTGTTCCGAGTGGTGTTGCGGGTCTACAATCTCCCGATATTTCCAAACCAGTGCCTTAAAATCATCCCATGTGGGCCTTTTCAGTGCAGGATTGCGGAGTAGAGCAGCAGGATGGTAAACGGGCATGGCCATTCTTCCCTCAATATCAATCCAATTCCCACGCATGGCAGTTATTTTGTACTCCTCTCCGGCCATATACCTGAGCGCTGTGGCGCCCAACAATACCAAAAACTCAGGGTTGATAATCTCTACTTGCCTTTTCAGGTAAGGCATACACACCTCCGCCTCCTGTGGCGATGGGGTGCGATTGCCGGGCGGCCTGCATTTCACAATATTGCTGATAAACACATGCTGTGTGCGGGTAAATCCACAGGCAGCCAAAATCTTATCCAGCAGCTGTCCCGATTTGCCCACAAAGGGCCTGCCCTGCACATCCTCGTCATAGCCGGGTGCTTCGCCAATAATCATAATTCGGGCAGCAGGATTCCCCTCGCCGAAAATGGCATGGCGGCGACTTTTACACAAGTCGCATTTGGTACATCCCAATACTTCCTCTCTCAGGGATGCCAAAGGTGAACCCGGCTCAGCAATCATATACAATTATATGAATTTTATACCTCAAAAATTGCTTTGCAATGCCTATTTTTGAAAATCAATATGTTCAATGTCCCATATCGGCCGGTAGCCATGAAGAAAATAACATACCAACCCATTGGAATTATCCATTCGCCATTCACATCAACAGTGCAAACACCCATACAGCCCTCGTCGGCAGAAGGTTATCAGGGAACGGTAGAGGTTTTTCCGGAGTACGCCGAGGGTCTCAAAGATATTGAAGGCTTTTCTCACCTCATGCTGATTTACCACTTTCATCTCTCCCAAGATTTCAAGCTGTTGGTAAAGCCCTACTTAGATGACAAGGTTCATGGAGTGTTCGCAACCCGTGCACCCAAGCGCCCAAACGGTATAGGCATTTCCACTGTTAAACTGCTGAGGATGGAGGGACATACCCTCTACATTGAGAATGTGGATATACTGGACGGCACCCCTCTATTGGATATTAAGCCCTATGTGCCTCAGTTTCACAATGCACAGCATGTCAAAGTTGGCTGGCTCACCGGCAAGGAAAACCGGATAAAAATCCAAAAAGCCGACGATAGATTCGACTAAAATTTACCCCTTTCCCTGTAATGCGCTCACAATCTTGTCGAATGCCTCAATCACCTCACCATTACCCTGGGAGTACACGCTGAGCCCCTTGTCGGCTGCCTCGCCCACCTCGGCAATCAACGGAATTTGCCCGATTAATGGCACGTTGAGTTCCTGAGCCAGCTTGGCACCGCCCCCCTGACCAAAGATGAAATACTTCTCATCGGGGTGAGGTTTGGGTGTAAACCACGACATGTTTTCAATAACACCAATGATTGGCACGGTAAGATCTTTATTGTTGAAGAGCGAAGCGGCCTTACGGGCATCGTTCAAGGCTATCTCCTGGGGTGTTGTAACAATCAGGGCACCGTCAAGTGTAAATTTTTGGGCTGCCGTCAGCTGGATATCGCTGGTTCCCGGAGGGAAGTCGATGATCATGTAGTCGATCTCACCCCACTGCGTATTCTCCAGCAATTGGGTAAGTGCATTGGAAGCCATGGGGCCTCGCCAGATAAGCCCCTGATTACTCTTCACGAAAAATCCAATGGACATTACTTTCACCCCATACTTCTCAATGGGCACCATGATCTGTTTCTCCTCAACGTCGTAAACTTCGGGCATGGCATCCTCAATGCCAAACATTTTGGGAACTGATGGTCCGAAAATATCGGCATCAACCAGTGCAGTTCTGTAACCGTTTCGGGCCAATGCTATGGCCAAGTTGGCCGACACGGTGGATTTTCCCACTCCCCCTTTTCCCGATGCCACAGTGATTATGCACTTAACACCTGGCAAACTAATTTTTTCAAAAGCACTCATTTCTAATTGTTTTACTTAACTTGTTAGTATTATTTCGAATTGCTTGCTAAGGCAAGCAACGTCGGATGTTTCAGTCAATCATTATCACCCCAAGAAATTCCTCAAACCATGGGGTTGGATTTACTGTGAAAGAACAATAAAAAGTGGCAGCTAAACTTTCGCTTTCACCTCGAAGGTGTTATGGTTGGAATCGCTGATAAAAAACGTTTCCACACCGTTCCTGCTACGGGTATGAACCCTGTATCCACCATCCATGGCTGCAGCGGCGATGGCATGAGGCTGTGTGGCCTCAATGCAGATATGGCCAAAGGTGGGCCTAAGGGGTGAGTTGACAACGAAAAGTTCAACAGCCAATCCGTGGCAAACGCCAAACAGGATATCTGCCCCCTGGCTTATGCCAAAAATGGCTTCCGATTCCTCGGGCGGCAACCGCATGGTACCAGTGGTTTCAAACCCCAACACCTCTTCGTAAAACGACCTTACATCGCTATCCACCACCTGTAGCCCTACGTGCCTGTATGCAATTTCCATCTTAGTATTCAATTCCTTTTCTCGCCTCGACTCCGCGGCTGTAGTAATGTTTAATCTCCCTCATTTCGGTTACCAAATCGGCCATGGCAATCAGTTCCTCCGGAGCATAGCGGCCTGTGAGGATGATCTCCATTTCTGCCGGTTTTTGCCTTAGCAGCGAAATCACCTCGTCAACCGAGAAAAGCTTGTAGTAAAGGGCAATGCACACCTCATCGAGAATAACCATATCGAAGCGATTGTCCGCAATGGCGGCAGTAACCTCTTCCAGCCCGGCACGGGCTGCATCAATATCCCTTTTGGTGGGGCTTTTCACAATGAAGCAGTCCAGACCGTACTGCTTAACCACTATTTCGGGAAAGCGTTTCAACGAGTCCAACTCGGCATAGTGCATCCCTTTGACAAACTGAGCCATAAATACACTTTTACCAGCACCTGCAGCCCTCACCGCCAGGCCAATGGCAGCAGTGGTTTTGCCCTTTCCGTTACCGGTGTAGAGGTGAATGAAACCTGTATCTTCGTTCTTGCCTGCCATCGCTGTCAAACTATGGTTAAGGAATGCTCTACGAATTTTGCCGTGAAGTTACCGCTTTTGCGCCGTTTATTACTGATTTAACTGCAAAATATCATGATGTAAGATTCGCATAAGGAAAAGTGGTCTTGGCAAACCCTACCCCTTCTCTGACATGCTATTATCCTGAAGCGCATGCACTAATTCTAAAACCACCTTTTTTTACAGGAGTGGCATCCAATTATTGGGAAAGCCTATTGCCAGTTGATAATGGATTTTAACCTGCAGGAATAGTAAATTTGAAATCGCTCCCTTTGCCTACCCGGCTCTCCACCCAAATCTTCCCACCATGCATCTCCACCAGCTCCTTGCAAAGCATTAATCCTATTCCGGCACCCTTCTCGTTTTCGGTTCCTCTGGTAGTTTGCAGAGTTTCGGAGTTCCAAAGTTTGGCTATTTTGTCCTCTTCCATGCCAATGCCGTTGTCCGAAACGGTAATCGTTGTACCCTCCGAATTTTGTTCGGCATAAACTTTTACCTCACCATCCCTTTTGGTGAACTTAATGGCATTGGAAATTAAATTCCGCATTATGGTTTTAAACATATTGAGATCGGCCGTCAGATTGATTGGCTTTTGATCAACAACAATCTTAATCCCTTTCAATCCTGCCTGATTCTCCTGTAGTTTAATCAATTCGTTGGTTTCATCAGTAAAACTTAACTCCACGGGGCTGAGAACCAGTTTGCCCAGCTGGGAGTTTCCCCATAGCAACATTTGCTCCAAGAGGTCGTTGGCCTGGATGGTAGTGCTGTTTATGGTGCTTAAATTATCCTTAAGTTCTTCGGGACTAAATTCCTCCATGTTAGCAGCGAGTACCCTCGAAAGGCCAATCAGAATATTGAAAGGGCTTCTTAAATCGTGTGCCAGAATGGAGATGAACAGGTCCTTTTGATGGTTGGTTTTCCTAAGCTGCTCCTCCTGGTGTTGCAGTTTATCGAGGTTATTGGAATTTTGAAGTGCTATTGATACCAACTCGGCAAACGATGTGGCTATCCTTGCATCATAATCGGTAAATGGGCCATCCTTTTCTCCCAATCCTAACAGTCCAATGGTTTTTCCCCCAATCTTAAGGGGAGCGAACATCACATTGCGAAGTGGAATATGCCCCGGGGGCATATATTTCGAATGGGGGCTATCCTCGTAATTGTTATCGTATGTGGTTTGTCCTGTATCGTACACTACTTTACGCAACCCGCGTATGGGCATGCTGAGGCTTGCGTCAACACCACAGGGAAGCCCTCCCGCCTCAAGAAAAAGTACATCATTCTCCTCGTTATTCTCATCCAGCAGTGCAATATACCCCGCTCTGGCCCCGGTCAACTCCCTGCTATATTCGAATATTTGCCGGGCAGTGGTAATAAAATCTTTGGTTTCAAGCACCATCCTGCTGCCATTGAGAAGCAGTTCAATCTCCTTGTTACGGTCAGTCAACAACTTTTCGTTTGCTTTTCGCCTCGATATATCACGGCTTACAGCGACTATTTCGGGGTGACCTGTTTCCCTGTTTAAACGGAAATAGGAAGTGGTTTCAGTACTAATTGCCGAACCATTTTTATGCAATTGCTCAAATTGGTCGATATAGGTATGGCGCTTATGTGGATCAATCTTAAAGTACGCCACGCGCTCTTTCGTTATCTGCTTCACATACTCCCTCGAGGATTCGGTTAGAAACGGCATTATCGACTGCCCTACAAGATCTTCCGGGAAATAGCCCAAAAGCCTGTACACCGAAGAGCTGACATAGCTAAATCTAAGATCTGCAAGGTGAATAACAAAAATTACCTCGATGATATTGTCGGTAATCAGCTTAACATACGATTCCTCGGTGGCCATCCTCCGGTTCTTTTCTTCCACCAGAGTGCTAACACTGTCCAGTTGGGATATCAAACTTTCCTTAGCGTTTGAATCGATGTTTAACGATTCAATTTTCTGCCTGAGGTCAATTAGTTTAGGGGTTATATCCATAGAAAAATTCTGATTTTTACTCAAATTATATACGTAAGGACTATTAAAAAAGGAAAGGACAAGGATACAAGACAAATATAATCAAAGCAATGAATAATTTCAAAAAAAAATCGAACAGGAGCCCAACCATATCGATAAAATAAATCATCACATTTTAAAAATCACACCAACAACATTTTTAAAAATTCGCTCGGAATGAAAAAATAGATATCGTTGAAATTTACTCAAGTCAACTCTTTTTTTCTGACATTGGGTTTAAAACATTATAGCAAAAAAGGGTCAACCCGATACTATTGGCAACAAGACCATTAGCGACATGGCCTATTTACCTAAAGTATCGTATGTAATACTTTTTATCCTCGTATTCCAACTGTATAAGTTTTCCCTCGCATATTAATTTTTCCACGGTTGAAAAATCTGCATTATCCTTTCTTAAAAGTTCGTCCATGGCATCCTCACGAAGGGGATGAACCGAACTAATGTTGAGTATATCATTTTCTGCATTGCCGGTGTAACCGGTATCCGTACCCTCAAACCCTAAAATGAGTTCGGGTTTCAATCCTTTTTTACTAAAAATTTGGTATGCCATGTTTATATTCTCGCTGCCGGCTGGTTTTACAGACGAAACAGCCGGAGGCCGTGTGGGAATGGCAATATATGCCTTAGATGGTTTCAGCTGAAGAATAAATTCAGCAGTTGATTGGATTATCTCGGGGCTATCGTTAAAACCTTCAAGTATCATGGTTTCTGTAACCAAAGTTCCCTTAAAATCAGTAGCAAACCTTTTCATGCCTTCCATTACCAAGTTCAAAGTTAACGAAGGGTGAGGACGATTAATCCTTCTCCAAACGTTACCAGTTACAGTATCCACCTTAACGGACACCCAATCTGCATCCATAAGGTTTTCCCTAACTACAGGATCACTCAATAACGAGGCGTTTGTTATCACGGCTATGGGAATATTAAAACCCTTCAGCAACCTGATGGATTTGCCCAAATTGATATCGAGTGTGGGTTCTCCGCTGGCAACGAAGGTAAGGTAATCAGGTTTGTCAGCAGGATTTATCCTGTCTAGCAACGATTCTACAGAATCCCTAATGGTTTGGGGTTCGTAGAATGTTTCGCGTTCTGTGCTACTCTTTTGCCTTGCTCCCAGCTGACAGTAAATGCAAGA
>Ga0116143_10005296_pt1 | contig 11705 bp, 6 predicted proteins | sample AD_UKC034_MetaG_FD_89745 | JGI IMG/M metagenome (GOLD analysis project Ga0116143, IMG submission 89745) | Active sludge microbial communities of municipal wastewater-treating anaerobic digesters from USA - AD_UKC034_MetaG | ecosystem: Engineered > Bioreactor > Anaerobic > Digestate | place: USA...
GGACTTACCATAACACTCAGTGGCTCACAGTCGGGCGTCAGCTATCAGCTATACAAAGATGCAAGCCCCTTTGGAAGTGCTGTGGCTGGAACAGGCAGTTCGCTTACATGGAGCAATATGACGGCTGGTACTTATACCGTTACAGCTACTTATAATGCTGCGCCCAACTGCGATGAAGATATGAATGGTTCAGTTGTCATTACCGAAAGTCCTTTGCCTGTGGTAAATGCTGGCAATGATTTTACTATTGCTCATGGTACCAGCACTACCCTTTCGGCTATCGTTTCTGGTGGCAGTGGTAATTTCTCTTTCCAGTGGGAACCTGCCGCTTCGCTTACAAATCCTAACAACCAATCATCAAACACCACAAACATTTACGCACAAACTCAATTCATTATTTATGTAAACGACCTCAACAATCCTTTCTGTCAGAACTCCGACACTATTGTTGTTGACATTAACGGCTCTGCGCTGAGCATTAACGCAACGGCTTTTAATGATACTATCTGTATGGGCGATACGGTATTCCTTAATGCAATTGCTTCCGGAGGAAGCGGCTCCTATAACTACTCTTGGAGCTCTGTTCCTACGGGCTTTAATGCCATTGTCCCCGACACTTTTCATTTACCCAATGTTAATATAACTTATACTGCTATTGTTAACGACAACTACAACACCGCCTCTCAGGATGTCATTATTTATGTCAGACCTCTCCCTGCTTTGTTCAACTTATCTGCTGGCGGGGGATATTGCCAGGGAGTTAATGGCATTGATATTACTCTTGATGGCTCTCAAAATGGGGTAATATATCAGCTCTTTAAAGATGGAAATCCTTTCGGCAGCGTGGTAAATGGCACGGGGAATCCTATTATCTGGAATAACCTTCTGGCTGGACAATATTATGTACAGGCCTATTTCAACACTAATCCTGCATGTCAAAGGGTTATGCAGGGTACGGCTTCAATTACTCAATTTTCTCAATCAACAATTACTTTCAACGCAATCCCTCATCTTTGTGCCGACAGCGACCCTGAAACGCTTATTGTTAATCCTACAGGGGGAACATTCTCAGGAACGGGGGTCAGTGGTAATCAATTCTTTGCAACAACTGCTGGTATCGGAAACCACATCATTACTTATATATATACCGATGCCAACAATTGCACAGACTCTTCTGCTCAAACCGCCGTTGTAAATGCTTTACCTAATGTTGTTCTTAACAACTTCAATGATATTTGCATTTCTTCGCCGCCTGTACTCTTATTCGGAGGAACTCCATCCGGAGGTCATTACGATGGCTTTGCTGTTCACAACGACACCTTATTCACCGACTCTCTGACTCCCGGCTCTTATGACATCTTGTACTGGTACACCGATGTTCATAACTGTACTAACAGCGACACTGCTGCTATTCTTATTAATGATTTCCCGCTGCCCTATTCTCTCGCTACCAACGGATTATATTGCCAAGGAACTAACGGCACCAGCTTATCTCTCAGTGCTTCTCAAAATGACGTCAGTTATCAGTTATACCAGGATAATGCGCCTCTGGGAACTCCTCTTATCGGAGATGGTAATGCGCTCCTGTGGGACAACCTGCTCGCTGGGCAATATCACATCTGGGCATATTACAACACCTCTCCCGCTTGCTCTACATTTATGAACAATATTGTAAATATTTATGAGTCAGCGCCTCCTTTCCTTTGGCTAGGAAATGATACCACGCTTTGCATGAACCAGCAAATTGAACTCGCTGCCCACGTAGGATACAACTATTACTGGATTAAAATGCCCGACGATACAATATCTACTGATTACAATGTTATAGTTGACACCACTTTAAATGGCATGGGTACTCAAACTTATGTGGTGATACTCATTGATAACCATAATTGTACTACATCTGATACTATTGATATCACTTTTAATTATTGTGTTAATGTACCAACCTATAACAACTACAACATTTTAATATACCCTAACCCTGCATCTGATTATTTAAATATCGAATGTACTGAAATGGAAAAAGGGTTTTATAGAATTGAATGTGTTAATATTCTGGGACAAAGTACTTATAATGAAGAATTTTATATAAGTAGTCAGACAAGCAAAATAAAGGTAAATATTGAAAAATTTGTTAAAGGACTGTATTATATTAAATTGTACAAAAACGACCAATTAATTATAACTAAGAAAATAATAATATATTAATTGTACCCTTTTTGAATTTATTAATGCTGGTCCTTAATAAGATATAAAATACATTTATTTTACCTTTTTAATGCCTCTGAAAATTTCTATCAACGATTTTCTTTTGCTATTTTTATCTTTTGTATTAATACTCTGGCTTACCACTTTAACATCCTCAATAGTGTAAAAAGCATTGGGATTGTATTGGTGAACTATTTCAAGAAAATGATTAAGTTCTTTACGTTTAACAACAGAAAACAACACCTTTACTTTACCCAGCATTCCTTCGCCATCAACTGCAGTAACGCCGAAATTGTTTGTTCTTAAATAGTTAAGTAGTTCAGATGTATCTTTTCGGGGTACTATTCTTACAATGACATTTCCTATAGATAAGCGTCCTTCGATATAAATACCGATATAATTTCCCATGGCATACCCCCCTGCATAAGCAATATAATTGAGAGGATTGTCGAGGTGTTTAAAAATCTGGCTTACAGCTAAAAGCCAAATTAACGACTCAAGGAAGCCGAGAAAAGTAGCCAGGTTTTTAATTCCTTTTGACACAAACATCAAACGCAATGTTCCTATTGTTTGGTCACTTATACGTGCTAAAAAAATCAATACTGGCATAACAACCCATCTGAAAATGTCAGAATCCATGTCAATAAAAAGTAGCATATTCATAATTTGAAAATTTTAATATATAATTCTAATTTGTTATTATTATAATATAAATGCTGTTCTTGAATAAAATTAAACTACATTTTTATAATCCTATAATTGATGTTATCTTTATCTGTATTTATATTTAATATATAAACCCCTTGTGAGAAGGATTTTAAAACATCGTCAAATTTGTAAACAAATTTCTCTTCATTTTGAACTTGAATATTATCCATAAATAAACTCTTACCACACATATCAAAAATTTGAATTTGTAATTTGTATGAATTTTTATTTAAAAGTTCAATAAATAATATATCTGTGAATGGGTTTGGGTAAACTGACAGACCTGAATTTAAAAAGCCATCTTTTATGCTGTTATTTAACAAAACATGTATGGGTTTAGAAAAGGAATCGAAGCAGGATGTATGGGTTGTAAAAAGAGTAACCTGATAAACGCCTTCGTTTTGATATTGGTGCCATGGATTATAATCCGTTGAGTTATTTCCATCACCAAAATCCCAATAATAAGTCAAGCAATTAGTGGATGTATTATTAAAGACAACAAAAGCATTGGGCAAAAAAACGGTATCGGGGCAGTTAAAACTGGCAACAGTATTTTGCGACACATAAATGAGTGCATTTATGCTCAAGGTATCAGAGGTTGAATTGCCATAGGCAATAAGCTGAACATGATATATACCCGGCGTATTGTAGACCACTACTGGATTAGCAATTGTTGTATCAGAAGGGTTTCCACCCTGAAATGACCAAGAATACGAATTGGCATTTAAACTTTGATTAGTAAATATAACACTGTCGCCCGTGCAAATAGTATCGGTATTCCAAGTAAATAAAGCCATAACTGCTGCTGTTATTATTGCTTTTTGACCGTTACTTGATGATATATTACTAAAAAAACCGGCTCCATTTTCAGCTTTTACTGACACATAATAAATTGTATCATGTAAAAGATTTAAACCTGTATGTGTTACAGACAGATTATTGCCATTATTGGTCCACGACAGAATATTTGTATCACCAGGTGATGTTCCCACAGCATACCAGTAAGCTATTATTCCTGTATTAGTATCGGATGAAGCAGACCAGTTTGCCGATAAAGTATTGGATGAGAATATTGTATCAACGTCCGACCCTAAGCCATCTTCAACATTATTTATTTCTTCAGGGGCTGAATAATCTACAAAAAAGTCGGAATAGTTTATTAAGGAAAGATTGTTAGCTGTATCTGTAACAACAGATTTAATTTTTCCTGTTGCTGTTTGCATATCAGGACTTTCAAAACGGATATCTTTATTTACAGCATTTCCAACTGTAACAATAGGTGTTGAAGTACGGGTGCGATACACATTAATAGAATCGACAAATAACTGACAATTCCCTGAGCGAAAAGAAATATAGTTGCCATTTGTGGTATACGGACTACTGTCGGTATGTGACCCAATAAAAATATTATCTCTATAAAGATGTATTTCTCCTGATATTCTGTCGTAAGTTATTTTAATATCATACCATTGGTTGGTATTTGTTATGATGTTTGGAATTGATTTTATCATTGTAAATACATCATTTGTAACTTTATAGAACTCGACAACATGAGTAGATTGTCTGAACCAAACAAAGTATGAATTATTGCGATTGCTATAACTGGCACTATCGCAAAAGAAATGGAATCCAAATCGTTTGTTGTTATCTGTCCCATCAATTTTTGCTAAAAACTGATACATATATCTATTAGATAGCGTTTGAACTAAGGGTGCATAAATATTGGTGTTTGAATTTGTTTCATCTGATTGATGCAATATACTGTTATTAGAGTTCCATGTGCCGCCGTTAGGTGCCACTGTCCATAATTGATTGTTAATAATTGAAAAATCATCAAACATGAACCCTCTTTCATAATTCCCCCCCCATCTATTGCCATCGAAATCAGACACCTGATAAAATCTTTTATTTAAACCGCTTCCATTAACATTATCAGCATCTACGCATTGTACAACAAAATCAGTATTCACCCAGTTACCAGGGTTAATAATTGTTGTTGAGGGAGGAATCGTATCCAGGGTACACATATAGTATGCTTTCCAACCCGAAGAAGTAGTGGCTGCACCTGATTTAAATGAAAGGGTAAGCGCAGTACCTGTTGCTGTAATACTGCCAGGCGTATTGTTCCCTGTGTAATTACCGATAAGAGGGGCATTGGTTGAATTACCATCGTAAATTTTAAGAGTATCGCTTCCTGCTGTAGTATTAAAAGATATAAAAGACATATTTAATCCTGAAGCTCCTGAAGGGTTTATTGTATAAGAATAATCTTCATTATTGAAATAATTTCCATCGGGTCCACCCATATCATAAATGGTATCATGGCAAGGTATGGTAGCACAATTGGTAAATTTGTTTTCAATGGCTTGCCACATATCATTATAACCATCGTCGTATCCTAAAGCCCAAATAGCTATTCCTGCAAGCCCACGCCTGTTCACGAAATCAAATCTTTTTTCCATCATAGGAGCATCAGTAATAAAACATTGTCTCCATTTATTAGAATAATAGAATACATAATATGTAGACATTGATTTATAATAGTTTACAGGATTGGTATAGTTGCCACTGTTATTATCTCTAATATATTTATACGTTCTTGAAACTCCTGTTGAATCGGTATTTGCAGGAATTGAAGTTGAAGTTGTTACCCATTCTTTTCCAAAATAAGGCAAACCCAATCCCAGTTTAGCATGTGGCACACCTTTGTTAAGGTAGTATGTAACAGATTTTGATAAGTTATAATTGTATGAAGACACATGGGTATAGAGGGGGTCAGTTGGACCAGCTTGTGTGCTGCCATTGTAATAGTAATCGTAACCCATAATAAGAAACAAATCAACATAATTCATCATGGCTACTACATCATATGTACCGCTCCAATCAACAGCAGGTAATGCCATTGATATTTTTGAATTGGGAATAGCTGTATGCATCTGATTGCATAGGTTAATCATAAAATTTGTAAGGTCGTTTTTATTGGCAGAAGGCACAGCTTCAAAGTCAATGTTAACCCCATGAGCATTGCGTTGTTGAACCGCATTGATTAGATTAGAGATGAGTGTTTGTTGTGCTGAAGAACTGCCAAAAAAAGTAGCATGACTGCTGAATAGTGTTACACACAAATTAACCTTAACACCATGTGCTAAAGCAGAATCAACAACAGCTACCGTAGACCAGCTGTGTGTATTGCTGGCATTACCAGTTGAAGGATTAACCTCATAGGCAAAGTAAGACAAATCGCTTAATAGATTCCAATCGTAATTTACTTCTAAACCATTGCTCCAATACGGATGCCAGCCAAAAACAATCTTATTTAAAGTACAGCTTTTTAAAGATTTGTTGTGGGGTTTTAAAGAATTTTGATTTATATGCTGATAATCTTCAGCAGTTAACCCTTTAGCATTATAATAATCTAATTCTTTCTGATGTGTTGATGTTGGTTGTTGTGCATTTATAAGAGAACAATTCAAAACAAAAAAAATTATTAAAAAAATATTTCTATTCATGTTTAAAAATTATATATACGTGATATGATGATAACTGCTATTAAAGTAAAAAAAATCAATTCAGAAATCCATCCTTTTTTTAGCTTAATAAAAACATTGCTGACAAAAACAGATGCTGCTAAAAAAGTTGTACAGATTTGAATTAATGATGTATTGGGTATAAAAAAAAAGGGTAAGAAGTTTAAGATATATAAAGCAATAAATATGCCTGCTAATTTGCGTTGCATGACAATTTTATCTTTTGTTAGTAATCGGTACTTTATACCGGTATAAAATATCAATAATTGCATAAACAGAATAATTATAATTTTTATGCTTTTATAGTTTATATCAATAATATCAGGTTTAAAAACATTAAGGAACATATTCATTTCATGAAAATTATCTTTCCAGAAAAAATAAAAAGAAACAAATAAAAATGGTAAAAGAAACCCAATAACACTTATAAGCCATTCTCTCCATTTAAACAAACGATAAATAATAAATATTATCCATAAAAAAACAATATAAAATACTGATGGATAATACAAGAGCGTTAATAATGAAAAAACGAAAGCAATATTAAATATTTGGGCATACTCTTCTTCTTTTAGATAAAAATTAAATAAGATATTTAAACAAAGAATTACCACTAAATTTACAATAAGCACCTGATTTACTGTACAAAAAGAAGGGAATATGCTCATTAAAACAAAATACACCAAAGCAGGCAGATAGGTATTTTTCTCAGTCAAAGAAAAGTTAATTATCAGATTATTTAAAACAAGCGATTGAACAAATAAAAGTGTAAAACCAATAAGAGAAATAACAATGGGAGGGAGTAGTATAATGTATTTATACAAAAGTATGTAAAACAATTCAGTTTGCTTGGGTAAAGGCGGCAAGACGGGATTAATAAAAGAATACAACCAAATTACTATGCCAATAATAAATAGCACGGGTATTAAAATTTGAAAATTCGATTTAAAGATGCCTACAAACATTTATGAATGATTAATCCCTGATAAATTTAAGCATATCCGTTCCAATATCTTTTCTAAAATACATTCCATCGAAATGAATGTATTTTATAGTATTATAACATTTATTAAGTGCATGTTTCAGCATTTTATCAAAGCTTGTTACTGCTATAACTCTTCCCCCATTTGTAAACAATAGTCCTTCTTCATCTGTTTTTGTTCCGGCATGAATAACAAGACTATAATTACTGTTCACATCTTCTCTAAAAATTATTTTTTTTCCTTTTTCATAATTTTCGGGATATCCTCCTGATACCAGCATTACAGTGGCTGCATAATGGCAATCCCAAATGAGATTAATATTTTTAAGTTTTCTATCACAAATGGCATTGAACAAATCAATTATATCTGTTTTTAATAAAGGTATCACCACTTCGGTTTCGGGGTCCCCAAGGCGTACATTGTACTCAATAACATAGGGCAAACCGTCGAAAATCATCAATCCGAAAAATATAAAACCCTGATAATCCATATTTTCATTTTTCAAACCTGCAATTGTTGGTTTAATAATAAGGTTTTCTATTCTATCGAGCAATGCTTTATCAACAAATGGAGCAGGTGCAACTGCGCCCATTCCTCCAGTGTTTAAACCCTTATCGTTTTCTCCAATTTTTTTATAATCTTTGGCAGATGGCATCAGTTTATACGATTCTCCATCAGTAGCTACAAACACTGACAGTTCAATACCTTTTAAAAATTCTTCAACGACAACACATTGGCTGGCTTTTCCAAATTTAGATTCTAACAGCATTAACCTTAATTCTTTTTGTGCCTGTTCGAAAGACGATGAAATAATAACTCCCTTACCTGCAGCCAAACCGTCGGCTTTTAAAACATAGGGTGGATTTATATTTTTCAAGAATTGAATGGCTTCGTTAAAACTCTCTTTAGTAAAAGACCTATACGATGCCGTGGGTATATTGTATTTTTTCATAAATTGTTTGGCAAAATCCTTACTACCCTCCAAAATGGCTGCATTTTTTTTGGGACCAACCATTTTGATATGCTTTGTTTGCTCATCTTCTGTAAAAAAATCACTTATACCATTAACAAGAGGTTCCTCAGGACCAACAACAATCATATTTATATCCTGTGCTAAACAAAATTCTTTAATATGCTCAAAATTATTGATATCAATTTCTATATTTATGCCAAGCATTTTTGTTCCTGCATTTCCTGGGGCAATATAAAGTTTTTTTAACTGAGGGCTTTGGCTTAATTTCCAAGCTAAAGTATGTTCTCTGCCTCCAGAACCAATTAATAAAATATTCATATTATTTTTTTTAATTAACAATATTTTTTTGAGTTTCTTTTTCAGACATTTTTAATTTATGTACTTCTCTAACTTTGTTTATTGTAACAAAAAGAGTGGCTACAAAAAATGGTAATAACGGTATTTTATAACGCACCAAGGCACCAAAATTTGCTGTAGCCAGACCAATTGAAAATGAAAAAAATAAAGCAAAAACAAACGAAAATAAAAGGATTGGTTCTCCAAAAATAATTGAAAAGAATCTGATAATTCCTACCCTGAAAAAACAATAAAACACCATTAAAAGCAACAACATATTTTCCATACCTGAAATAATCATAACAAAATTATTTGCTTCCCAAAGATATGGACGGAACAAACCTGCCATAATTGATGCTGGTATTTTAGGAGCCACTCCCTGCAAAGTTGGTTCAAATGTACCAATATTATAATTATTAGAGCCATACGCTTCTTCACGCAGCAAATCCTGCTGGGTAATGGCTGCTTTTTGTAAAGTACCCTCAAGAGAACCATATTCCCCCAAACTTTCACTTAAACTTGACAATATAAAAGAACCCAGCCAGAAAAAACCCACTATTAAAACAGGTGTAATTAAAAATCTTATAATTTTATTTTTTATTGATTTTATCCTATAAAACATTAACCAAATAAGAGAACCGGGCATTAATGCTATTATGACAAACGGTTTTGTTGACATTATTAAAAAAACGCCAAAAACAAGACCTAAAATATTTTTGAATATTTTTTCCTTTTTAATAAAAATCATATAAACAGCATAGGTGTACCACCCTGCTCCCGCTAATGTAACAGGGTCTTTCATGATACCTGAACCCCAGAATAAAACTGAGGGAAAAAAAAGTATTGAAAACGCAAGAACCTTTTCATATTTAGGAAAATAATGGTAAAAAACCAAAAAAAGTTTCCAAATACCTATAAAAGCAAACCATGCCGTAAAAACTGAAGTAACAATATAACTGCTGAATGATATAAGCACGAACGGTGTTATTAACCTCATAATAAAAAAAGTTTCAGGGTCATCCATCATATAAAATGGAGGAGCACCCTTCGAATAGTCAAAGAAACTGAGAATAAATAAACCCTCATCTCCATGCGACATAGCATAAAAAAATTTTTTCGGTGCATAAAACATGAGATTTTTTAAGGCAAAACCACCGATAAAGTAATCAGTCATATCTCCACCCTCATAATATAAATAGTAAAAAATACTAAAAAACACACCCACAAATATTCTGACCATCAAACCTGATGTGTAATATTTATATTCCGGCCTTGTTTCAATCATTTTCTTCTGCTTGTTACGTGCAATAAGATAAAAAAACAACACATAAAAAGGCAGAATTACAAAATCAAAAACCGATATGAATTTAATACCGTACATGACCAATTATTACATTATGCAAATATAATAACTATACGCTTTGGGAAGTTAAAAATTAATTTCTTGTTTTTTTTGTTTTTATAAAAATTAATAATAATTTTGCGAGATGAATAAATATTCATATCGAAATAATTTTTTTATTAATTTAATTTTTAAACTTATGAAATTTATAACTTTACTTTTTATGCTTGCTGTTATATTTTTCAGCATAAATGCAAGCGGTCAGCAGGACACATTAGCCGCATGGACATTTCCATCGGGCAGTGCCGATTCATTAGTTGATGTAGCTATTTCGGCAAATGCAAGTCGTTTTATCAGTTGTGAATATGGACTTGAGGCACCCTCTATACCCATAGATTATACAACAAATGGTTCTTTGGGTTCACCTGATAAATGTGCTAAAGTTGTAGGATTAGACAATGGTGCCGATTCAGCTTTCTGGATGATTAAGTTCAAATCAACAGGTTATGAAAATCTTAAGCTTTATTCAAAACAAAGCGGTGGTGGTAACAACCCTGGACCAAGAGATTTTAAGGTTCAATACAAGCTTTCTGGTACTACTACATGGATTGACATCCCCAATGGCGCTATTACTTGTGCTAATGACTGGACAACAGGGGTTTTGAATGGTATAGATTTACCCGTAGAATGTACAAATCAAAGCAGTAATGTATCTTTACGATGGATACAAACCTCAAATTTGGATATTAACGGCACTCCTCTTCTCGCAACAGGTATTTCCAAAATTGATGATATAATAATTACTGGAGACGTCATTTCTGGCATCAATAGTTATTCAATTGATGAAATACACATTTATCCTAATCCCTCAAATGGTAATTTTACACTAAAAACGAACAACAGCATTAATAATATTAAAATATATAATTTGCTTGGAAAATGTATATACCAAAACGAGCAAGTTATTGAAGAGCTTATTTATTTCAACGGTTTTGAAAAAGGGGTTTATTTTGTTCAGTTCACAAATAATGACGCACAATCATTCACATCAAAACTGATTGTTAAATAAGGTTTGTTTTATTTTCCAAAGTTCCTATAACCTGATTGGAATTCCCTTTCCTTTCAGGTTATTTTTCAAATAGAAGAATAAATAAAAGTATTAATTTTACTTTATAATTTAAAAAATGAAAAAGCTAATACTCCTCATGTTTTTATTTTGTTTGTTTTTTTCATGCAGAAAAGAAGAACAATTATATCCCCCTGTAATAAGTTTTAAAACGGGCTCAAGTTATACCATTCATGGAGATACTGTTCAGGTGGGGCACAGCTTATATTTTGGTGTTACTGCCCGAGGAACCAGCGGAGATATAACAAATTTCACCATAAAAAAACAATTACCCAACGGCACCGTTATAACGATGATGGATACAGCACTATATGCAGAATATATGGACATTGACAAAGTTTTTTATCAAAATGTTGAAAATTCTGCTATATGGACATTTACAGTAATGGACAGAAATCGTATGACTGCTGAAATATCACTCATCGTATATAAAGACCCTAATTCAACTTATGGCGGTATTTATTATTTTCCTTTACTTACTTTAGGATTCCAAAATAAC
>Ga0116143_10005299_pt1 | contig 11693 bp, 11 predicted proteins | sample AD_UKC034_MetaG_FD_89745 | JGI IMG/M metagenome (GOLD analysis project Ga0116143, IMG submission 89745) | Active sludge microbial communities of municipal wastewater-treating anaerobic digesters from USA - AD_UKC034_MetaG | ecosystem: Engineered > Bioreactor > Anaerobic > Digestate | place: USA...
ATGGTCCGGCCCCAGTACTTCGTCTTAAGGCCCTGGGTCTTCACCATCTTGTCCCCACCCCAGGGATATTGCACCGCGTAGGCGGTACCCGCTTCAGCCCAGAAGAAGAAACCGTTCAGCATGATCACCAGCACGCCTGCAACGATGGGCCAGGTGGGTTTGAAGGTGAGTGGGTTATGGAACGGCTTCGGTGCGGGGCGCGAGGTGCGGATGGCTTCAGATGTGTCGGCGTTGCGGTCCAGCTCGCGTTTGCGCAGGGCGATCGCGGCGATGCCGAGAAGGATGAGCAGGATACCGATGATGGTGAGCATGTGATGATGGTTTGGCGCCCTGCGGGCGTTGCCCTGCAAAATACAGGGTCGGCCTTTACCCACCAAGCCCACCAAGGAGATACCGTTGAACGGGTCGTGGTACTTTCGCCACATGAAGGCAGCCTACCTCGTCGACGCCATCCGTACACCCATCGGTAGTTTCACCGGGAGCCTGGCCCCCGTACGCGCAGACGATCTGGCAGCCCATGTGATCAAAGGCCTGCTCGAGCGGCATTCCGGACTTGACCCGGCCGCTATTGATGATGTGATCATGGGTTGTGCCAACCAGGCCGGTGAGGACAACCGGAACGTGGCCCGCATGGCGCTGCTGCTGGCGGGCATGCCGGTCACCGTTCCCGGCGAGACCGTGAACCGCCTTTGCGCATCCGGCATGAGCGCCGTGGTCCAAGCCGGCCGGGCCATCGCCGCTGAGTCCGGTGACCTTTTCATCGCCGGTGGGGTTGAGCACATGACCCGCGGACCATGGGTGATGAGCAAGACGAGCACGCCCTACGGACGTGATGCCCAGCTCTTTGACAGCAGCTTCGGCTGGCGCTTCGTGAACCCCCTGATGAAGGAACGGTTCGGTGTGGACGCGATGGGTGAGACGGCCGAGAACCTGCTCGACGCCAACCCCATCAGCCGAGAGGACCAGGACCGGTTCGCCGTTTGGAGCCAATTGAAGGCCGCTGCCGCTCAAGTCAGCGGCCGCCTGGCCCAGGAGATCAGCCCGGTACCCATCCCGCAGCGCAAAGGCGATCCGGTGCTCTTCAGCCAGGACGAGTTCATCAAACCGAACAGCACCATGGAAGGGTTGGGCGTATTGAGGCCTGCCTTCCGCAAGGGTGGTTCGGTGACGGCAGGCAACGCCAGTGGATTGAACGACGGTGCAGCAGCCGTGCTCGTTGCAAGCGACATGGGATTGAAGCAGCACGGGTTGAAGCCGCTCGCACGGATCGTGAGCAGCGCGGTGGTGGGCGTGGAACCCCGGATCATGGGCATCGGACCGGTGAACGCGAGCAAGCTGGCACTGAAGCGCGCCGGGCTTGACCTGGATCGGATCGACATCCTTGAACTGAACGAGGCTTTCGCGGCGCAGGTGCTTAGTTGTACGCGAAGCCTCGGCATCGCTGATGACGACCCGCGGATCAACCCGAACGGAGGGGCCATCGCTCTTGGCCACCCCTTGGGCATGAGCGGTGCCCGCCTGCTACAGACCGCGGCCTTGGAATTGAAGGCGCGGAAAAAGCGTTATGCCCTGTGTACCATGTGCATAGGGGTGGGTCAGGGCTATGCCGTTGTGCTGGAAGCCTGTTGAGAACCGGGTTCACCTTGGCGTAACGTGGACCTCGCCTGGTATTAGCTTGGTCCCCGGAACCAACTCCCCCGAACATGCATCCACAGGAACAGATCAATTCCTACATCGCAGAGCAGCCGGAATGGCAACGCCGCTTGTTGGTACGTCTGCGCCAATTGATCCATGCCACGGACCAGGAGATCGACGAGACCTGGCGCTGGAACGCACCCAGTTTCGACCACGACGGCATCATGCTCAGCCTGCACGCTTTCAAGACCTGTGTGAGCGTATGGTTCCACAAAGGTGCCTTGCTCAAGGACACCCATGGGCTCTTCAAGTTGACCGAGAAGGATGAGGAACGCGGCATCCGGAAGTTCAAACTATCCGAGGGCGAGGCGATCAACGAGAAGGCCTTCGTCGACCTTGTGAAGCAGGCGGTGAAGCTGAACCAGGCCGGTACCAAGCTCGGGGATGCCAAACCTGCCCGGAAAGCCTTGGTGGTCCCGCCAGAATTGGAGAGCTGCCTGAGGAAGGACGGGGAAGCCTGGGAGCATTGGGAGAAGTTCAATTACACCCATAAGAAGGAGTACGTGGAGTGGATCGACGATGCCAAGCAGGACGAGACACGGAAACGACGGATCGCTCAGGCTCTGGAAATGATCCGGGAAGGCGTTGGTAAGGAGGATAAACATCGGGTCTGAACACGCCCCTTGGTTGATGCATCGCGGACCCAGGCCCGGTCCCAAAGAGCTCTTGGAAGAGCCCTGTTAGTGGTTCAAGCGGATCATACTTTTATCCAACATGAATCAACCAATCCGTTTATGATCAGGCATATATACCCGATTCATGTCGAGCATTGTCGAACTGAGGAGGTGAAGCCGGAATGAAAAAGCCCCGGGTGTTCCCCAGGGCTCTTACAAGGTTGAAGGCGATTACTTCTTCGCGTGACGAGCGAAGCGCTTGTTGAACTTGTCCACGCGACCAGCGGTGTCCACCAGCATCATCTTACCGGTGTAGAAAGGGTGCGAGGTGTGGCTGATGTCCAGCTTCACCAGCGGGTATTCATTGCCATCCTCCCACTTGATCGTGTCCTTGGTGTTGGCGCAGCTCTTTCCCATGAACATGTACTCATTGGACATGTCCTTGAAGATCACCAGGCGGTAGTTCGAGGGATGGATCTCGGGCTTCATGACGGTTCGTCGTTTTTCGGGCCGCAAATATAGGGAACCTTTCCGGTTATTGAGGCACTTCGGTAATTGTCGTCCCCAGACGATCGTGAATGGGCAATGATCGGCAATCCCATTCCGTAGTACTACCCGATCCGCCATCTTTACGCGCTTTGCGGTCCTTCGCCCCCCTACTCATCCCCTTCCTGGTCCTATTCCTCGTGCTCCCTGGCTGCCGCAAGGACGCCAAGTTCACCGAGGATGGGGGTATCGAACTCGACTTCAGCCGGGATACCGTGCTGTTCGATACCATTTTCACCACCGTCGGGTCCGTGACCAAACGCTTCGTTGCCCGCAACCCACACCCCAACGCCATACGTGTGGACATCGCTCTGGTCGGAGGCAGCCCCTCCCCCTTCCGCATCAACGTGGATGGCGCCTCCGGCACCAGCTTCGAGGGGGTCGAGATCCTTGGGGACGACAGCATCTTCATCTTCGTGGAAGCCACCCTGGACCACCAGAACCAGAGCAATCCCTTCGTGATCGAGGACCATATCCAGTTCAACACCAACGGGACCGCCCAGGAAGTGCTGTTGGTGGCCTGGGGACGAGATGCCCATTTCATACAGCCGGACCCGTCCCTTGCGATCGAAGGGCTTCCACCATTCAACTACATCGCCGGTGGTTACGATGAGAATGGCAATCAGATCTGCGAAACCGTGACCTGGACGGACGATCTGCCATACGTGGTGTACGGTTACGGAGTGGTGGATTCGTGCTGCACCCTCATCATCGAGCCGGGCGTGGAAGTATACTTCCATAACGGAGGGGGCTTATGGGTCTACCATTACGGTCAGATCAAGGCCAACGGGGCGCCTGGCGACCCGATCATCTTCCAAGGCGACCGGCTGGAGCCCTTCTACGCGGAGGTGCCCGGCCAATGGGACAGGATATGGTTGAACGAGGGTTCCGCGGACCTGTCGAACGAGTTCCGCCATGTGCTCATCAAGAACGCGCTCGTAGGCATTCAATGCGAGAACTTGCCGTGGATACCGGACGCCGCCACCAGTGAGGAAAGGTTGGTCCTGCAGAACGTCCGCATCCGGAACTGCAGTGCTGCGGGCATCCTCAGCCGCAATTACTCCATCGACGCCACGAACCTGCTTGTGGGCGATTGCGGTCAGTACGGCGTGGCCCTCACCGGTGGTGGGGATTACCGGATGGAGCACTTCACCGTTGCCAACTACTGGAACTACGAGATCCGTCAGACACCGGGCTTCTACATCAACAACGTGTACGCGGACATCAACAACGCCCTTCAGGTCCGCGAGGTGCGCGGGGAGTTCCAGAACGGCATCGTTTACGGGGCGAACGAGAACGAATTCCAATTCGAGTTCAACAACCTGCAGCCGCCAGCTGATCTGAGCTTCGCCTACACGCTCGTGCGCACGACTCAGGGCACCAGTGGCTCACCGTACTTCGATGCGGCCTCCATCTTCCGCAACCAGAGCCCCGGCTTCGTGGACGTGGTGGCGCGTGACTTCCGACTGACAGCCAGCGCCTTTGCGCGAGGAAGGGCCACACCGGCCACCTTCTTCTTCGAGTCCGCCTTTGATCTGAACGAGGTGGACCGTGGCGCCGACGGACAGTACGACCTGGGCTGTTACGAGTACGCGCCCTAGGAGCCCGTCCATTATCGCTTCGAACAAGCTCTACGGCAGGTCCAGCAGGAAGCGCAGCGTGTCCACGCCGTCGGCATAGTCCGCAAGACCCGGTCGCTGGGCGGTGCCGAAGGGTAGATGACCATGGCCGATAATGCACTGGATACGGTCCGCTTCCGCGGTCAGCGACATGGCCACCTGTGATGGGGCGTCGTACCGGGCATAGTGCACAGCCGCGACCGGACTGGCCAACGCCGGGTCCTCGCGCATGAGAACGAAGCCGTTCTCGAGGAAGGTGACCCCGTCCAGGAGCCATAACGCCCGCGTGTAGTCGTAGTTGTTACCGTACTTGTTGTGGTGCACGATCGCGTTCCAGGGATAGATCGCTGTGAAGAAACGATCGAGATCGAAGTCCATTGGTAGGTGGAGGCGCGACACGTTGCGGCACCCCAGGCCGAAGTAGCGGAAGATGTCCTCTCCCAACGCGGCCAGCTCCTCCGGTGTCTCCGTTCCGTCCAGCACGGCCACGCTCATCCGGCTCTTCCGCACGATACGCGGCAGGTGACCGAAGTAGTGTTCGAAATAGCGCGCGGTGTTGTCGCTTCCGGTCGCGATGACGGCATCCACCGCCCCGAGCTTGCCGGTCTGGAACACGATCCGATCGGTAGCACCCGGGCTGAACCGATCCAGCACGTCGAACAAGGCCGGCAGCAACGCCGGGTCCTGGGAAGAACATTTCACGCGTGCACGATGCCCGCACATCCACACACACAGCAGGTCGTGCAGGCCCACCACCGGGATGTTCCCGGCGAGGATCAAGCCCACCGTTCGTGGATCACGTGCGCGCATGAGCTCCGGATAGGCACTGGCCCATTGCGCCAGGGCCTCCGTGTTCAGGGACTCGCCCCAGCACGTGAACGCATGACGCACGTTCTCCTCGGTGAACCAGCCATTCAACAGATGGGCACGCCGCACGGTGGCATCCAGCTGTTCGTACTCCTCCTCTGCCAGCCCGCATGCATGTCCGGGCCAGGTGGAACCCTGCCCGACCAGGGTCATCACCCGACCCAATTGTGCCAGTGCTGCGAGGCGCTCGGCCACTGCAGGTGAGAGGGTCGTATCCTTCATTCGTAACCGTGGCCGCTATCTTTGCGGCCGTTCGTGGGCGTCTAAGGCCCGCGGGCACAAAAGTAGACCGCACCGCCATGGCGATCATGATCACCGACGAATGCATCAATTGTGGTGCGTGTGAACCCGAATGCCCCAACAACGCCATCTATGAGGGTGGTGCCGAATGGCGTCTGGCCGATGGGACCACGTTGAAAGGCTCGCAGACCACCCCGATGGGCAATACCTATGAGGCGGAGACGGCCAATGCGCCAAAGAGCATGGATGTCTATTACATCGTTCCGGACAAGTGCACGGAATGTACCGGCTTCCACGATGAGCCCCAATGTGCCGCCGTATGCCCCGTGGATTGCTGCGTGGACGACCCCGACCATCGTGAAACGAAGGAGGAGTTGATGGCGAAGAAGGAGTTCATGCACTTGTAGCACGGTCCTGGCGTAATGATGAACGAGTCCCTGCGTTCCTCCTTACGGATGTCATCCAAGCGTCACCTACTCCTCCATCTGCTCGCCTGTTCCGTGCTGCAGGTCACCGCACAGGCTGACCTGATGAACCGGATCGGAACCGCTTTGAAGCGCCTGCCGGAGTCTGGCGACCTCCTGCAGGACAGCATCAACCTGGCCATCAAGGCCGATATGCGTCTCCTGCTGGACCGGAAGGAGGCCCTCACCACGAGCTACACCGACCTGCCGATGACCCATGTGGCCGCGCCGGACGGGGCTTTTGATCTGTTCACGTGGAACCTGCCGCGCAGCGATGGCCACCATGACTTCGAAGGATTCCTGCTGGTGCGCACTTCCAGTGGCCAGGTCTTGTATGAGCTGCGCGATATGACCGGCAAGTTGCCATCTCCAGAAGTGCCTGAACTCGGACCTGAGCGCTGGTACGGCGCCCTGTACTACGAGGTGGTACCGGTGAAGAAAGGCGGTCGCACCTACTACACCCTGCTCGGATGGAAGGGATACAGCAGTGCGGAAACGCGCAAGGTGATCGAGATCCTGAGCTTCAGGAACGACAAACCCCGATTCGGCGCACCGTTGTTCGGCAAGGGCCGGTTGCGCCCCATGCGGCGGGTGTTCGGTTATGCACACGATGTGACCATGACCTTGCGCTACGACCCTTCCATCGAAGCCATCGTCATGGACCACCTTTCCCCCATCCGTCCTGACCTGAAGGACCAATGGGCGTTCTATGGGCCCGATATGACGCATGACGGTTATTTCTGGCACAAGGGGGAATGGTGGTTCGGCCCGGAGCTGGACCTGCGCGATCCCGGAACGAACGCGCCCGCCGGCAAGTCCGGTAAGCGGTCGCATCGTGCCCGGCCCAATGCGGAGTGATCGAGGGCGGCGACCACCTCGCACGCAGGGGTTACCTTTGACGCGCCTGAACCAAAAGACCATTCAAGCACATGAGCACCGCGATCAAGGTGAACGTCCACAACTTCAGCGCCGGTCCCTGCATCCTTCCACAGGAGGTACTTCGCAAGGCCGCCGAGTCCATCGTTGAATTCGAGGATTCCGGTCTCTCGATCATCGAGATGAGCCACCGCAGCAAGCCGTTCGAAGGGGTGATGGTGAAGGCCCAGCAACTCGTGAAGGAACTGCTCGGGGCGCCGGATGGTTACCAGGTCGTTTTCCTGGGTGGTGGTGCCAGTATGGGCTTCCATATGATCCCGCAGAACTACCTCCGCCCCGGAGGAAAGTCCGCCTACGTGCATACCGGGGAATGGGCCGGGCGGGCGATCAAGGAGGCGAAGCTCGCAGGTGAGACCGTTGTGGTCGCCAGCAGCGAGGACAGGAACTTCAGCTACATCCCGAAGGGCTTCGAGGTCCCGAACGATGTGGATTACCTGCACTTCACCAGTAACAACACGATCTTCGGAACGCAGTTCAAGGAGTTCCCCAGGAGCGCCGCTCCGCTGATCTGCGATATGAGCAGCGATATCTTCAGCCGCCCCGTGAACGTGGCGGACTTCGCCCTGATCTACGGCGGTGCCCAGAAGAACATGGGACCCGCGGGCGCCACGGTCTATCTCTTCGATCCCGCCCAACTGGGAAAGACCGGTCGCAAGCTGAGCCCGATGGTGGATCTGGCGAACCATGCCGCGAAGGAGAGCATGTACAACACACCACCGGTCTACGCGGTGTACGTGAGCATGCTCACCATGCAGTGGATGAAGGACCAGGGTGGTGTGAAGGAGATGGAGCGTCGCAACGCGGCGAAGGCGAAGCTGTTGTACGACACCATCGACAGGCTTCCCGTGTTCAAAGGGACCACCGCACCGGAGGACCGGAGCGTGATGAACGCCACCTTCGTGATGACCGATGCCACCTTGGAACCTGCCTTCGATGCCCTGTGGAAGGCGGCCGGGATCAGTGGGATCCGCGGCCATCGCAGCGTAGGAGGTTATCGTGCAAGCATGTACAACGCCCTGCCGATCGAGAGCGTACAGGTGCTGGTGGACGTGATGGAGGAATTCGCCAAGAAGAACGGTTGAACATGAGGGTACACGCCAACGACGGGATCTCCGCCCAAGCCAAGAACAGCCTGCTCGAGGAAGGCTTCCAGGTGACCACTGACCACGTTCCGCAGGACCAGCTGATCGAACACATCAACAAGGAAGGGATCGAAGTGCTGCTCGTTCGCAGTGCCACCAAGGTGCGGCGAGAACTGATCGATGCCTGCCCCTCCTTGAAGCTGATCGGGCGCGGTGGTGTGGGTCTGGACAACATCGATGTGGTCCACGCCAAGAGCAAGGGCATCCCGGTGATCAACACGCCGGCCTCCTCCAGCATCAGCGTGGCCGAACTGGTGATGGCCCACCTCTTCGGGCTCATGCGCAGCCTGCACAAGGCCAATCGGACCATGCCGGTCGAAGGTCGGAAGCGCTTCAAGCAGTTGAAGAAGGAGTACGAGAAGGGCTCCGAAGTACGCGGCAAGACGCTCGGTGTGATCGGCTTCGGCCGGATCGGGCAATGGACCGCCCGTTATGCCCTGGGTTGCGGCATGCGCGTCATCTATGTCGATAACAGCGCCACCGCGGAAGCGATCGAGCTGGAGATCGGCGGACAAACGGTGCGTGTGCCCGTGAAGATGGTGGCGATGCCCGAACTGCTTGCCACGGCGGACGCCATCAGCCTGCATGTTCCCGCGCAGAAGGACGGTCGCCCGGTGCTCGGCGCGGCAGAACTGGCGGCGGTGAAGCCGGGCGTAGTGATCGTGAACACCGCCCGCGGTGGCAGCGTGGATGAGGATGCATTGCTGAAGGCGATCAAGGACGGCCGCGTGCGCGGTGCCGCGCTCGATGTGTTCGTGGGTGAACCCGAACCGCGTGAGGACCTCCTGAGCGAACCGTCATTGAGCATCACCCCGCATATCGGTGCGGCCACCGCGGAGGCACAAGGTCGAGTGGGTGATGAACTCGCCGACCAGATCATCTCCTGGCGCTCCACCGTGGACGTAGGTTGAATGATCCGCATCCGTCCCTTCCGCGCCTGGCGCCCGACGGCGGATAAGGCCCATCTGGTGGGGTCCCGGTCCTACGTGTCCTATACCGATGACCAATTGCGGGATAAACTGATCGGGAATCCGTTCAGCTTCCTGCACGTGATCCACCCGGATCATGGGAAGGACGAACCATTGAGCCGGCAGGACAGGTTCCAGAACGTGCGCCGGAAATGGAACGAATTCATCGGAGAAGGCTGGTACGTGCGGGATGAACAACCCTGCATCTACCTCTATGAGCAGAGCCGCAAGGGCCTGCTCTCCCGTGGTCTGATCACCGCCGTTTCCGTTGGTGATTATCGGGGTGGCAAGGTGAAGGTGCATGAACACACGTTGCAGGCACGCGAGGAGCTCTTCAAGGACTACCTGGACGCCACGGGCATCAACGCCGAGCCGGTCCTGCTGGCCGCTCCGGCTGGCAATGGCCTGGAAGCCGTGATGGGTGACATACTGAATGAACGTCCGACCTACGACTTCAGCACCACCGATCGGGTGCGGCACCGGTATTGGGCGATCCATGAACCGGCCTTGCTGGATGCACTGGGTAGGCGGTTCACCGCCATCGATGCGCTCTACATCGCGGACGGACATCACCGCATGGCAAGCAGCGCGCGCCTTGCGGAGAGCAGGGGTGCTTTCGCCGATGCACCCAAGGCATGGTGCCTCGCGTTCATCGTCCCCGAGGAGCACCTGCACATACACAACTTCGACCGGGCCGTCACCAGCTTGAACGGCATGGAGACGGATGAGTTCCTGGAGGCCCTGAACAAGGTGGGCGAGTTAAAGGGACCGATGGCTGTGCCCACCGCTGCGCCCGAACACGGCACGGTGAACGTTTGTACCCGGCAGGGGTGGTTCTCCATCAGCCTGCCAACACCTCCTGCGCGTGCTGGTGCCGCCGATCGGTTGGACGCCTCGATCCTGAGCCAGGCGATCCTTGACCCGGTCCTCGGGATCCATGACCTCCGCACCGATCCACATGTGCGCTTCATTCCCGGTACTTCCGGCCCCGAGGAACTGGAGCGCATGGTGAAAAGCGGGGAGGCTGCCGTGGCCTTCAACCTGCGGCCTGTGAGCTTCGAGGAGCTGAAGGCCGTGGCCGATGCCGGCGACCGGATGCCACCGAAGAGCACCTACATCGAGCCGAAATTGAGGAGCGGCATGACCGTTTACAGCTTGGAAGACCTCTGAGGATGACGGAGGAGGAACGCGTCGAACTTGCCGCACGGTACCAGACCGTGCGAAGTGGCATCCCAGCGCACGTAACCCTGGTCGCCGTGAGCAAGACCCGGAGCGTGGAGGAGGTCCAAGCCTTGTACGAACTGGGCCACCGTGCCTTTGGTGAGAACTACATCCAGGAGCTGTGTGAAAAGCAGAGCCGGCTTCCTGCCGACATCGAGTGGCATTTCATCGGCCATCTGCAAAGCAACAAGGTGAAGCAGATCGCCCCCTTCGTTCACCTGATCCATGGGGTGGACAGCATCCGGTTGTTGGATGAGCTGGACAAGCGGGCAGCACAGGTAGGCCGGGTCCTTGAGGTGCTGCTACAGGTGCATATCGCCCAGGAGGACACGAAGCATGGGTTCAGTGCGGAGGAGTTGCTCGCCCTGGTCGAAGCGCCCTGGCGATGGCAGCATGTGCGGATCCGCGGGTTGATGGGCATGGCCACGAACACCGATGACGAGGCCGTGGTAGGTATGGAGTTCGCGGTCCTCGCCGCGCTCTTCCAGCAGCTCCGCGATCGATCCGGAGGCCCGGCCTTCGATAGCTTGAGCATGGGCATGAGCGGGGATGCACCACTCGCCATCGCTGCCGGGAGCACCCTTGTGCGCATCGGAACGGCCATCTTCGGGGAACGTCCGGCCAAAGCATCCTGACCGGTCGATCGGGCAACCAAAGCCCACTCCGGCGTCTGACCATCATACATTAGAGGCTGCGAACCATGGTCCGGCCGACACTTCTCGTCACCACCCTCCTGCTTTCGGGGCTTGCCGGAGCGCAACGCAACCTGGAGATCGGGCTGGCCACCGGCGTGACCCATTACTACGGGGATCTGGGCAACATCGACGGCCCAGTTCAGTGGAACAGCGCGCGTCCGGGCATGCAGGTCACCTTCCGGGACTTCCTGAACAACAAGAAGCGGTATGTGACCCGTTCGTTGACGACCGAGGTCCGGTTGAGCTGGTTCCGCATCGGCTATGATGAAACGGCCCCCATGCGCAACGTGCCTACCACTGAACTGAAGAACTTCCGCCGGGGGCTGAGCTTCCGCAACGACCTGCTCGGGGCATCGGGACACCTCGTGCTCAATGCCTATCGTGAACCGTACACCCCGCTCTTCCAGCAGCGGTTCTTCATGTTCTTCCACCTTGGTGTGGGCATCTACCACGGTCGGCCGAAGGCCGACCTCTTCCGTGGCACCGTGGATCCGGAGAACCGCTACTACTTCTGGTCCGATGGCACGATCCGCGATGCACCACGCGGCACACCCAATGCGGCCGTGATCGAACGGGATGGCAGGTATGAGACCGACCTGGGAAGCTGGCTCACCGAAACGAGCCGGACGGACAAGGACCTGGGCAAGCCGCGCAAGTACAAGCCATGGCACGTCGGTGTGCCCATG
>Ga0116143_10005302_pt1 | contig 11690 bp, 10 predicted proteins | sample AD_UKC034_MetaG_FD_89745 | JGI IMG/M metagenome (GOLD analysis project Ga0116143, IMG submission 89745) | Active sludge microbial communities of municipal wastewater-treating anaerobic digesters from USA - AD_UKC034_MetaG | ecosystem: Engineered > Bioreactor > Anaerobic > Digestate | place: USA...
GGAATCAGCATTGCCTTTTACCCGGTTTTATTCTATGGTGTGCGGGCCGTCTTGCCGCAGTTTCAAATTGGGCCGAACAAGCTCTGGGCCCTTTTATTGATCTGCCTGCTTGTGATCATCTGGCAGCTTCGAAAATCCTGGAAAGAACAGTTAGCCTTTGAAAAGACAGAATACTGGGGAATTCTGATCTTTGCGATTACATTGTTAATTCGCTTCTGGATGGCGCACCAGCAGCCCTACCCGGCCTGGAGTGATTCGGTTCACCACACGTTGCTCACTCAACTGACCGCCACAACCGGGCGGCTGCCCTTCACGCTGGAGCCTTACGAGCCGGTTGCACTGGATATGTATCATTTGGGGCTGTACAGCCTGAGCGGCCCACTGACCAGCATGGCCCAAATTCCGGCGCACAGCGGCTTGCTGTGGATGGCTCAGGCATTGAACGGGTTATGCGGCCTGGGCATCTATCTACTGTTGGATCGCAAGGTTGGACGGCAGGCTGCCATCATTGGAGCGGCGGTAGCCGGGATTTTCTGCTTGCAGCCCGCCTGGTATGTGAACTGGGGGCGTTTCACCCAGGCTTCGGCGCAGTCCATCCTGTTACTCGCCGGGGCGATGACCTGGGAGACGATTGATTTCATTATCGAAAACTGGTTCAAACAGCGCTGGTCAGCCTTTGGTATGCTGCTGATCACTGCCCTGCTGAACGCCGGCACTTTTTTGCTGCATTATCGAGTGGCTGTCTATTACCTGCCGTTGCTTAGTATCCTGATTTGCGCCACGTTGATTCACGCGATTAGGGACAAACGGTTTGGGCGCTGGGCTGCTGTGATTGCCGGGATAGGGATTGTTTCACTGGTCTTCATCTGGCCGGCAGTTCAGCAGGCGCTGCCAGCGTACATTGCAAAAGGTGAAGGGACGTATGACCCCAGCACTGCCAATTTAGATTATTACACGGTTAAATTAGTTGATATTTTCAAAGTCGGGATTCAGAAATGGCTGCTGGTTATTGCAGCCGTCAGTATCATTGGCGGATTCATAGCCAGGCAAAAGCTCAGCTTTTATATGTTAATCTGGGTGGGCTTGCTGTTCTTGTTGGGGAACACTTACCGCCTGGGGATTAATGTTCTCAACGTCACCAATCTGAGTGCCATTTTTATTATGATTTATCTACCTGCCGCAATTTGGATCGGGGTAGGTGTGCAGGTTATCGTGGACAAGCTGCCTGGCATCTGGCGTGTGCTTTCGTGTAGAGGTATCCAGGTGATTTTTCTTGTGGCGGTCGTCCTTGCCGCGCTGCAACGCACAACTGGAGTAGAAAGCTACCGTTATTTTATGACCCCCGCAGACCAAAAAGCCATGACCTGGATTACAAATAATACGCCTGAAAATGCTGTTTTTGCAATCAACACAATAACCTGGGGCGGAGGCGCTGTGCACGGCACCGATGGCGGCTACTGGATTCCTTACTTTACGGGCAGACAGACGACAACTGGAACAATGTTATATTTTCTGGGGGAACGGAAACACTTGGACCAGATTAATGCTGCCACACAGGCAACCTTCCTCGCCCACGGAATTCACCCTCAAATCAATGACCTATGTGCAGCCGGAGCCGATTATATTTATATTGGGGCAAAAGGCAACTTTGCACAATCAGCATTGAACAAACAGGCCATTCTGATACAGCAGGGAACCGGGCTTTTATATGATGAAGCAGGTGTGGCAATCATTAGCATTTGTAAGCCGTGAATTACTATAGCAATCACCTAGTGCTCTTATGTTTTCGCTGATTTTGGGATGAGGCCCCAAATACCTCTACAAAGTGCGAAGATAGATCAGGTAAAAAACGGAAAATATTCTCTTGAAAAATCTACGCAGGTTCCCAAAATTATCGTTATAATGCCATATTCTAACCAATTTGTGAGTTACCCAGAATGCCCAAAAGAATTAGAACCATAATACAAAAACTTCATGCATGGCTTGATGACCTTACTGGAAGAGTGTTGGCACCGAGAACGCGTCTTGATTACCTAACTACAACAAGTGTTGATAAAACACCTATCAACGAACAAACCATCCAATACTACACATATTCACAGCACTATCACTTTCTGCATTTTACATGTCCACCTGTCCATTTATCAAAATATGCCTACCTAAGTGATTTGAAAGTATATCAAGATTTGCTGACATATACTTTCATCATCCAGAATTTTAAGCCTGGTGCTCGGTTATTAGAAATTGGCGGTGGAAATTCTCGGATTATTGAAGCATTAAGTTCACAATATGAGTTTTGGAATCTTGATAAATTCGAAGGACATGGACATGGTCCTACAACCCCAAAATGCACGCATGGGTTTCGCCAAGTATATGATTTTATTGGAACCTACAATAGAGACTTACCGGATCAATATTTTGACGGTGTTTACAGTATTTCTACGTTAGAACATGTCCCTGCAGATACAATAATTCAGGCCAATATTCTTAAAGACATCAACCGGATACTAAGGCCCGGGGGGTGGTCTTTCCATTGCATAGATTTACTCCTGGGTCAGCAAGGATATAATCGGTCAAATGGAATTATTGAATATTTCTACCAGCATCAGCCAATGATTAATCCTCAGGCGTCAATAAATGAAATTCGCAATAACCCGGATTTATATACACTTTCATCTTATCAATACTATACTCGCTGGTTGTTACTGACGCGGATAATTCCACTTAAAAGATTTGGATATCCTTTTTCGTATAACCTGCTATGGAGGAAATCCGGGGGTAAATGATCAAAATTAGAATTCTGTTCAGATCAGAACCATCCAATTAACAATCCATGCCAATATGCTCTTATGGCCTGCCAACTATTCTTATTAACCAAACGCAATGTCCATAGAATTGCGCTACCCAATCGGTAAAGTATTACTATCAAGGCATTCTTCCAGGTCAAATGTTTTCTAAAATAAATTGCACTACTGAGAGCCATGTAATAACGTTCATTAGGAGATTGCTCTCCACCGCTGCTCAATGACACTTTATGCCATAGTTTGGCTCCAGGTATAACCTGCATCTGCCATTTTTTTTGACTTACCCGCAAGCAAAAGTCTAAGTCTTCATAATATAAGAAGAAACGCTCATCAAACAGCCCTACATCTTCAAATATCTGGCGTTTAACCAGCAGACAGCAACCAGACAGGAACGTTCGTTGGACTGGAGTATCAGACAGGCGCACATCTCGACTATGCGAATTACGGGGCTCTAGTAACAGTGGGTGGATATCGCCACCTGCAGACCAAATTTTGGTAGGCTGCTGGGCATAATAGATAATGGGAGCAACAACACCCTGGTTTTCAGCATCCATGCTAGCTAATAAAGCCTGAAGCATAAATGGATCTGCCAGAGTATCGTTATTAATAATTAGAATATGAGTTGCATTCTGGTCTAGAGCGGCGCGAATGCCGAGGTTAAAACCAGCAGCAAAACCCAGATTAGTAGGTGTTTTGATCAGTTGAATTTGCGGATAGAGAGATTGAAGCACTTCAACAGAATCATCGGTAGAGCCATTATCTACCACAATCACCTTAAATTGAGTATCTATCTGTTGGTAGAGCGAATCAAGGCAATCACAGGTATCTCCAGGACGATTCCAATTCACAGTGACTACAAACAGTTGTTCTTTGGTTGCGCTAGAATTAGAATCCAACACAATCACGGGGCAATGACCTCGCCCAAGTCAAGCACTTTACCAGCTTCTACAACAACCCAGAGATAGTCTTCGTCGGAAGCATTGCGAACAAATTCCGCATTGTCGGGTGGCGTCCAGAGTGTGATGACATAAGTTCCTACGGGAACATCTTTGAAATAAAAGGTACCATTAGCATCCATTACGCCCCGCGGATTGGATTGGTATGAGAACGAGAAAAGTGGTGGTACGTCAGTCCGTCCAGTTGTAAGATTTTCAGACAGATACAAATTTGCTACAGGTGGTGTACCAAGTGAGGCGCTAATGATGGTTCCAGTGACGACACCTGTATCGGCACCGGGGATTGGAATTTCCAAAGTAGGGACGGGGGTAGCGGTTTCAGTTGTTGCGGTACAGGCAGCCAAAATGAATACTGTTAACATAGCCACCGCAAAAATTTTGATGTAACGCATGGGTTTCTCCTTGGAGCAAAAGTAAGCCTATCTGTATTCATTATATACGGATGCAGCCAAATCGAAAAGCCGCAAAAAAATAGAGCTGGAAAAGCTCCAGCTCTATTTTTGTAAGTTAGTGGGATATTACGGAGCGACGACGAAGCCTTCAGACACCAGCAAAGTATCCTTGCCAGTCCAGAGAGACCCAACGCCCAGTTGGTTTGAGGTACCCACCAGCATAGCACCGGCAGGGCCAACACAAGTGGCGCCACCGACAAAACCGTTGGCGATCAGGTTCGCATGGTTCAGAGTCCAGCTACCATTGATCGCGATCTCAGCATCATTCGAGATGGTCGTGTTGACCGGGTTACCAAGGCCGTCGGTACCGGTTACGTTGCAGTCCAGCTCGCCAATAGCAATCGCAGTGCTGCCAACATTGACGATACTCCAGCTAGTGAAGTAACCATAGTTGCGGTCCATGATCAGGGGGTAGATGATACTCGCCTGTCCATTGGCACCGTCGAAGCCACCATAAGCGCCGCCCTTGTTGCTGGCGGGCTCAAGCTGGTTGATTACAGCGACTAAGTCAATGCTTTCAGTGTTGCCAGAAACTGCGCCAGAACCGACAAAGGTTTCACCCATCGTGCAATCGGTGGCAAAGTTCGGGTCGGTTTCTGTCTGAGCAGCATAGAACACAAACTGCGCAAATGTAGCAGAGCTGCCGGCCGGGACGGTGCGGGTTTCGAAGCAGGCTGTACCAGCCAACGAGGGGGTGTAGTCCACGGTCACGATGGTATCTGTAGCGCCAGTGTTCTGGATCTGGATACCAGTGAAGTAACCATAGTTATTTTCGTTGACGAGGGGGAAGAGGGGCATAGTTGCGCCAGTTCCAAAACCATCGTAGGCAAACAGGGTGTTGCCCTCTTCAACTACGGTCACGGCAATATCAGCACTTGCAGCGACTAATGTGGCCGAGAAGACTTTTGGCGTGTGGGTTTCATCTGCCTGCTTGACCACAGCCGACTGTCCGGGCAGAAGACCGGTGATGCTATTTGTCGTGCCATCGCTGTAGGTGATGGCTACGTCAGTGGCCACGCCGCCAGTATTCTGGACATAGTAGAAGGTGTTATAACCCCAGTTATCCTTAAACAGGGTGGGGAGATAAACCGTGGTGGTGCCAGCAGAGAAACCGCCGTAGGCAGCATAGCTGATCTGACCGCCAGTGCTGTTCAGGCCCACAAGGTTGGACATGGCAGCGATGGGGAGCAGCGAGGAAACAACCACAGAGCCATCAAAACCATCAACCACAGGCATGGTGCCCTGATAGTAGCTGAGGGTCTCATTGCCTGCAATGGGATCCACAACCGGAGCTCCAACAGGGGCGCCAGTCAGATCGTAGAACACCAGGGTAATTTCGCCAGCATCGGCGGATAGGTTACGAACCTGAATCGAAGATTCGTAATCGACGGGTGCAGCAGCGCTCACTGGAGAAACAGCGAGGCCAAGCACTAAAGCCAGAGCAAAAAACACATACAAAGCTTTCTTCATCTTGGCAAACTCCTTAGAAAAATAGGGGGGTATTCCGTACAGTCACTAGTATATGCAATCGGCAAAGGAGTGGCAATAATGCTTTTGGGTTAAACCTTGCCTAAATGACCATCATCTGGCGTTATTTGAGCAAACACATTCATAACACTGCTGCGATTAAGCGCATCTGCCAAGCCATAGAAGGGAAGCGTGAAGGCACGCGCCACAATTGAACGCATCAATCTCAAAATAATGGTTTTAGCACGCGGTGAAATCTTTTTGTCTGCTAGTAAAAATTCCAAAGAAATCAGCATCGCCCCATGACGTCCAGTAAAACTGGCTATCTCCCGGATAGAGAAGCCGCATTTCTCAAGCAGATGCTTTATAGTACGGGGTTCAAAGGTGTTGTAGTGTCGGGGTACATCCCATCCGACCCAATACTCACCAAACCAGCGGCGCTCCCAGGCAGAAGCATTGGGCAGGCTTAGCACCAGCCAGCCATCTGGCTTTAATAATTGCCGAATTTGCGCCAGGCTGGTCACGGGATCAGGTAAATGCTCTAGCACATCCCAAAGAGTGATCAAATCAAAATGACCAAGTGGAAAAGGTGCATTTTCCAGATAACCCTGGAAGACTTCCAAATCAAAGCGCCGACGGGCGTAATTTGCAGCAAATTCTGACGGCTCTATACCATAACACTCCCACCCGTGTTGTCGCATACCGCTTAAGAAAATGCCCGTAGCACAGCCGATATCTAATACGCGTCCCGGCGATCCAACGCGCTTGATGATCGCACGGCAGCGTTTTTCGCGGCCGTACCAGCGATCCCAACGGCGGAAGCGGGATTTTTCATCCTCAACTGCAACGGGGTAAGAAACATAATCGGATGGGTAATACTTAGATGACTCCTCCAACGATAAGCGTGGATGGACAGTTATCAATCCACAGGATAAGCACTCATCCACAGAAAACTCTCCAGGAAGCCTGTGAAGACGATCTCGACCAGGATGAAGTTTTTTGAAGTGGCATCCGCCACAATTGACACAGTTTCCCGGGATCACGCTGATTGAATCGGACATATTGTCTCCATAACTTTGTTAAGTTAGTTGCTTGTAGTGATTTTGCAGTTCTTCAGCGCGCTGGGACCAACCATTCTGCGGGTCTTCGGATGTTAGGCGCGCATTTCGCCCATAACCTTCGGCCAGATCCGGATCCCGAAAAAGCCGAACGATCTGTGTTGTTAAATCGTTTGGATCAGGATTAGCTAAAAGTCCCACCATATGCTGATGAAAGAACGGTCTCAGATCGCCAACCGAGGTGGCGACAACTGGACGACCAGCCGCCAGGTAATTACTTAACTTAAGCGGAAACCGCCCTCGATTAGCATTGGTATCACTTAGTGGTAACCAGCACACATTGCATGCAGCCAGGTAAAGATTTAGTTGAGTCTCGCTGATACTGCCCGTGCTGACAACACGCCCTCCTGGCGGCGCGTCATAATTGCTGCGCCCAATATGAACGAGCTTGGCCGTAGGAATTTGTTGGACGATTTGGTCAAATGCAGACAGCATCAACTCAAGGTCGCGTTTAAAGCTAGCCCCAACGTAACCGATCATAAAATCCGCATCTGCTAAGCCCAAGGCTCGGCGTGCGGCCATGCGGTTCATAGGCTTAATAGAAGTGACATCCAGACCATTTGGAATCTGTAAAACTGTACGCGGCGAGATACCCAGTTGAACAGCTCGTGCGTATAGAGTAGAGCAAATAACGGTGGTCCCCAAAGCATAAGGCCGGAAATGCTCCTCATAAAAAGTTTCTACCGGGCGCAAAACAGCTCGGATGACCGGATTAGGTCGCTCTTCCACAGACCCACCCCGACAAACCAATCGCACCAATCGGTGAACAATGCAGTGCCTTTTTTTTGCATATATAGTGCCGGATAAATCGCAGTCGGACGAGACTCAAACGCATGCACGATATCGAAATTGTGACCGCGCAGCCAAAAGATGCGACGTAAAATATCGTAAACATCCCATCCAGAGCGAAGTGAACCCTGTAACAAACCCGGAGCGGTGACCACCAGCACGCCATCCACCCAGGTTTCCATAACTTTTGAACCAGAAGAATTAGTAGCTAAAATTGTTAATTGATGACCTTGCTGTTGAAGGCTTGTAGCCAGCTTTAAGGCACGCAAATAAGTTCCTCGGCCAACTATATTAAAACAGGTCATCAATATTTTCATCAGGTTAAATTGCCCTTACAAATTTCATGGTTGTAGATCCATCTTTCTCCAAACTGAACGATACCACCAAAATACAAGTACAGTATATCCAACTAACAGGATAAATTCGCTGACAAGGTAAACCCAAATTACCCCTATGACCTGCCAGACTGGGAAAACTAATATGGTTAATGGTATTTTGACTGCAACCGCAAGTGCTTGAGGAATAAGGCGGCGGTTTTGCTGATTAGCAGAAATCAGGAAGGCATTAGCACAGAGAGATAATGGCTTTAACAAAAAAATTGGAGATAATGCCACCCAAAATTCAGCCGAGATTCGATAGTTTTTTCCCAGCGTAGCTTGAACAACCTCTTTTCCAAAGGTCGTAATTCCCAACCACAGTATTACTCCAGTGAATGCAAATGCTACAACCGTAATAAAAGCTGTTCGAATAAGCTTACGGCTCTGTTTTTCAAATAATCCCGTAAAAACTGGAATAATGGGATTAAGAGCTGACTGCATGATACCAGTCAAAGCATTTGTCAAACCAACGACAATGGCATAATGCCCGATCAATTTTTCATCGCTACTTAATACCGAGATCAGATTCACATCGGCCTGAAAGTAGACAATGCCCAATAATTCTGACCATCCATATGGCAAAGCATTCGTGAAAATCCCGTTGATCAAATGACGTTGAAATTGTGTCAGGATCGGTTTAACATTACGCCAAGCTAAATATGTAAAAATCAAATCTATTAGGACACGGGAAATCACAAATTCATAAATATTTTTGCGCCCCAGGAAAATTAGCACAATTGTAACGGCCAAACGAATAAACCGAGCCGACATAAATATCCAGGAAGATATTTTTACCCGATTTGTAGCAACCAGAACTACATATAAGCTATTAATGACTGCGTCGAGCAATGTGTTAACAATGACAAGAGCTAAAACTTGGCGCAGATATATTTGAGGTGAGATTGCTGGCACAATGCCCCACAACAATAACGACCAAACAAGTCCCAGGCTGATCTTAACAATCAACACCTGCCCGGTGAGACGGATGGGGTTATCACTCTGCGGGGCCTGTCTCAACAGCCAAGTATCCAGTCCCCAATTCACCACAAAAGCTGTCAGTGCCGTCAGGCTGTAATTGGCTGCTATGATTCCGTACAAGTCCGGGCCCAACCAACGCGCCAATAAAAATGTATAAACGATCATAAACACATTGGCAACACTGGCAGCAGCACCAATGGTTACAACTGGTTTTAGAAGACGCGCTCCTTCCTTTACGTTTATCTTACGAAATATATTAGTGCTAATCGGGACATGCTCCTGGAAATAATAGATATGTTAGGCCGGAGCAGTTGCCCGGATGATTTCTTCTACTAGAGAATTCCAATTATTATCTGATTTTCCAACAGGCTTAGGTCGCCAGATCCCAGCCAGCCACAGGTGAATTGTTTCTGCCAATGCTGCCGGATCATTAACAGGGATGATTTTTATGTTCGGGTTCTCATACATGTCTGGGTCTGTGGCCACAGCCTTGGTCATAATAACAGGCAATCCATATCCCAGAGCCAGTTTTACCGCTCCACTTTGAGTAGCATTAAGATATGGGGCGACAAATAAATCGGCAGCGTTAAAGTAAAGCGGCACAAGTTCATCAGGAATATAGCGGTTGTCAAATTTAACTTGAGAAACCAGATTCAGATCCTGAACATGTTGTACGTAATCTTCTCGCCCCCAAATTTCACCAGCAACGATCAATTGAGGATTCAGATCGTGCTGTTTTAATAAACTTAACGATTCGATCAGAACGTGTAACCCTTTGTAGGTTCGCACTAAGCCAAAAAACAAAATAATAGGAGCCTGCAGGGATAATCCCAATTTCTCTCGCGCTTCGGTTTTTGTGCAGGTTGGTTCATGTAACGGTTCATAAACCGGGTGGGGATGAACGGCGATCTTGGCATTGGGTTTTACCCCAATTAGGCGTTGACGCTCCAAGTCAGTCTGAACCAAATAAGTGTCAACGGTACTAAAAGCCCAGCTGGCAAGCGGTATATCTATTCTGCGAGATTCGTGTGGCAAAACATTATGCACCAGATAAATTACTTTCAAGCCTTGCCTTTTCAAGCTGCAAGAAATAATTCCATAAGCCGGTGCCCAAAACGTGGTCCACCATTGAACAACGACAAGTTGAGGAGCAAATTCTATAATTTTGGAAATAGCGTGTTGCCAGGTAATAGGATTGAGAGGATCAAGTACAAACTCAGCCGAAAAGGTACTGCTATATTGACTGGGGTCTTTATCGGACTTACCCGGATACAACCAACCTGGGTACTGACGTTGAAAAGAGATCGTCTGTACTGTGTGCCCAAGTTGCTGCATTGCATTAATCAGAGCTGTTGTATAGTGTGCAATGCCTCCTCGATAGGGGTAAACTGGTCCGATCACACTGATACGCATTTCGGCTTTACCAATGATCACATGCAAGAAAATTAAAGCTATACCCAAATTTAGCCGCCTCAATAAATGCATCCAATGATAGGGGCGGCTCTCCCTTAAGCCACATTTTGGGCATCCATAGATTTAATCGGCAGTAATCTACCAGAACCCCATAAATATCTGCTGAATTAACCCCATAAGGAGCACAGGTTGTTTGGTTGTGCTCAAAGTATATGATTGGGCGATTCCGAATAATTGTTTGCTGGCTTCCCTGAAGTACTTCAAATTCAGCGCCTTCCACATCAATTTTAATGAAGTTAATCGCCAGGGTCGTTGGAATAAGGTTATCTAATAACTCCGTATGAACTGTGATAAGTTCAACAGGTTCATCCAATGTTTGGGCATGAATGAAACCGCTACGAGTAGGGCGGTCTAAAACATGTGTAAACTGCTTTTCGGTTTTAGTGTCACTCAGAGCAAGAGGAAATACTTGTACAGAAGGGTATTGTTTTTTCAGATATTCATAGTGACTTGGGATTGGTTCAAAAGCATAGTGAACACCTCCTGGCGATAAGGCTAAAATTTCTTCCAGTATTGTTCCCCGGTGAGCACCGATATCAATACAATTAGAATTAGGCCTCAAAGAGCGTTTTAATATTGGTAGGATGTCCCTTTCAGACAGGCCGCCCACCGAATAATCCATTCGAAGATATAGTCGGCGAGCTAACCGCTCAAATGGTGATCCGATAATTACTTTCTTTAACATTGAAAACATTGCATTCTTTGTTTAACGCAAAGCCTTAAGGATATGATTATTTCTAATCTTTTAATATTTCCATTATTATAAGACATTTTAAATTTTAAGTAGGTTGCTGAGACCAAAAAGCCCACATCTTCGTGATAGAATCACATCGCCATGTCGAACATCGATGAGATCAAGTCACGCGTTGATATTGTAGACCTTGTGTCTGAGACGGTGAAGCTGCGGAAGAGTGGTAAGAACTACACCGGCTTCTGCCCGTTTCACCCCAATTCTCGTACGCCGGCTTTTGTGGTCTTTCCAGAGTCGGGGACGTGGCGCTGCTTTGGGCAGTGCAACGAGGGCGGCGATATCTTCAAATTTGTGATGAAGAAGGAAGGCTGGGATTTTCCCGAAGTGCTGCGCCACCTGGCGGAGCGCGCCGGCATCAAGCTGGAGCCGCTGACACCCGAGCGCCAGGAAGAGGAAGATGCTCACGAGCGTCTGCGCGCTCTGCTGGAAGATGCGGTCACGTTTTTCAAACATCACCTGCTGCAAAATGCCGCCGGTAAATCCGCCTGCGACTATTTGACCCGCCGTGGACTGACCGATGCGACC
>Ga0116143_10005307_pt1 | contig 11678 bp, 7 predicted proteins | sample AD_UKC034_MetaG_FD_89745 | JGI IMG/M metagenome (GOLD analysis project Ga0116143, IMG submission 89745) | Active sludge microbial communities of municipal wastewater-treating anaerobic digesters from USA - AD_UKC034_MetaG | ecosystem: Engineered > Bioreactor > Anaerobic > Digestate | place: USA...
AAAAAAAGTTGACAAGGATCACAGTTGCTCATTCCTCAGGATTTGCACGCCTTGCCTGCGTCCTTTTTGCGAGGTCGTCTGAAAAATGTTAGTTTTATGACTTTTTACCAGTCCATCATAGAATTTAGATAAAAAATCACTTCTCGTTGATGGTTTCCTTGATTTTGAACCCAAAATGCCTGCCGCCTTCTTCGGTATAGCCCAGAACCTTATCCCCTTTGGAAAGCTGGACGACTGAAACAGGCTCGCCGGATGGTCGAGTCAGACGGATGGTTTCCGCATTTTGCAGGATGAGGGAAACATCTTTGCCTGCGACATCGGCAACAATGTTCAGCATCGGCCTTTTTTCTATTTTGAGCCGGCCGACAGTGGAAACAAAGGTTTCTCCCCTGGAATTGACGATCAGGACTTCATCTCCCGTTTTTAGTTCGTCGAGATATTTTGTCTTGCCGCCCGGCATCAGAATATAAGCGTGGACTGCACCCGCATTGACCCGGAATGGTCTGGGCTCGACGTAGGGATTTTCGACGCTTTCCGAATGAACCAGAAAAAAAGCGTTGCTGTAGTTGCCGATCAGCATGCCTTCCCCCGGTTTCATGTCCGTGATGGTGTCGATGCAGACGCGGTCGCCCATCGATACTTTCTGCACATCTTTAATGGTGAATTCGCGAATGGCCAGCTGCGAACCGATGCCTTTAGCGAAAGAAGTAATCTCTTTTACGACCGCCGGATTATCCGTGCGGATAAGAACGCCCCAGACACCTGTCTCCAGAATGGTCAAGGCTACTCCGGCCTCTTCCCGGGAGGTGACGGGAAAAACAACTTTCGCTCCCTGGGCAATGATGTTTTCCAGAGGAATGATCGTCCAGTCTTCGCTTTCCACGATGGCTGTCTCTTTAACCAGAGAGGAGACACTCTCTTCGTCTTTTTTGTTTTTGATGGTGATTTCCAGGACGTCGCGGCCCAGTTTCCGGTCGCTGTCATCGGCGTCGGAAATGACGGTGATCAGCCCCAGCGCTCTTACTTTGCCCACGTCCCCGCTGTTGACCAGAAGGGCGTCAACTCCGCTTTCAATAGCCGTTGTCACGAGGTCTTTTTTCCAGTTCCGGCAGTCCAGCCATACCTGTTTCATTTTTTCGCCTTTCCTTCCAGGATTGCTATGGCTTTTTCCACGCTGACATCTTCGTGAATAATTGCTTTGATGGCCTTGATCATCCGCGTGGGGTCTTCATGCTGAAAAACATTTCTGCCGATGGATACGCCGCCGCCGCCCGCCAGAACACAATTTTTAATGTTCTTTAAAACATCAAAGTCGTTTTCCGCTTTTTCACCGCCGGCAATCAGCACCGGAACAGCGCAGCCTTCGACAACGCTGCGGAAGCTTTCCGCACTGCCAGTGTAACTGACCTTGACGAGATCAGCGCCCAGTTCCGCAGCCACGCGCGCGGCATGTTTGACTACTTCGACGTCGCTTTCGCTTTTGATTTTCTTGCCGCGGGTATACATCATGGCCAGAAGCGGCATGCCCCAGGTCTGGCATTGTTTGGAAACTTCACCGAAGTCTTTGAGCATTTCCTTTTCATCGTCCGCTCCGATATTCACATGGATGGATACGCCGTCGGCGCCCAGTTTGATGGCTTCTTCCACGGTGCAGACGAGTACTTTGGAGTTGGGATCGGGACTGAGCGATGTACTGGCGGACAGATGCACGATCAGACCGACGTCAGTGCCGCGGCCGCGATGGCCTGTACGAACGACACCCTTGTGAATTACGATGGCGTTGGCGCCGCCGTCAACTACCTTGCCGATCGCCGTTTTCATATCTTCCAGGCCGGGGATGGGGCCTGCCGAAACGCCGTGGTCCATTGGAACTATCAGCGTCCGGCCGTTTTCACGGTTCATGATACGCTCCATCCGAATTTGTTTGCCGATCATCTTTTGCCTCCTCAATGCATTTTGTTTTATAAAATGGAATTAAGTTGCGTAATCTTTCAAAGATAAAGCACTATGTCAAGATTATTTTTGGAATTCATCAATCGATAATGGTCAGTTCGCAGGTGCGGTTTTGATGTTTATAGTTGTTCCAGATAAGCAGCTGCAGGCCTGCTTCCTTGTCTCCCAAATCTTTATATTGAGAATAAGTTCCATCAGTAAAGTAACAGGTGCTCCATATTTCCATTACGTGTTCCGTTCGGCCGTTATTGTCAATACCGGAGAAATCATTTAAGCTAGCCCGCCAACGGAGTTGGCCGTCCTTATTCTTAGAATAGTAAAAAAGGCTTGAACGGGATGCACTCTCTGTTATCGTGTCATCGCTCCAACGCGTCATCGCTAAACGAATCTCGCATCCGTCCTGATCACCGCAAAGGGACTCGATAATATCCTGCGGAATCTTTTTTGTTCGTCCACCGTATACGGGCGCGGTTAATGAAAGATGGTAACGGGGAGAAATTTCATAAGGCACCTCATCCTGATCGTCCCTCTGGTATCGGCCGTAGGAACTAACCTTGCCCTGAATATTCACATCACCATTGACAGCCAACTTTGCTTTGGAATCTTTTGTACCGATGCTGACGTTGCCCGTGACAACCCCTCCCGCTTTATCCAGTTTAGTATTGTTCATGGTGTTCATCCGGGAATCAATTTCAGTGATGCTTTTGTTGCTTTCAATTGCCAGTTCTGAACCATTTCCCTCGAACGATTTGGCCGTGACCTTTTCGGTTACCTCCAGGTTGCCGCCAACTATTACCTTCCCGTCTTTATCGATGAACAGGGAGTCTGATCCTGCCAAGCCTGGATTGAAACACATCAAGCAGACGGCAAGTATTACCATCGGATTTATAACTGTATTACGTACCCTATCAATCATTGTTATTTTCCTTCACGGTTGAAGCGGAAGCGTATGCTTCGCTTTAATAATCCAGTTGACGTAGATATTCTTCGGACGGCTTTCCGTGCCCCCCGCCGCATCAACCTCTTTGCCGGTGAAATTTTTGGGCCATCCGGCTACGGCGATCGGATCCCCCGTTGATCTACCTCCCGCCAGGCCGGCATGGGCGGCGTTAACGGTATGTTTATGAGTTTTTAACTGATCTTCCTGGACTGAACCGACCTTATCGCCGGCATTGCCATTGGGCGCGGGAGCTTGACGAAGACCGGACTCCGGGTCTCTTTTTGAGCCCTGATCAACGCCCCGGAGAAAGAGTCCACGCATGTCGGGAACCTGAAAGGTTGTATCGGAAATGCTGCCGAAGGCGGAGCCGATTGTATTATACAGTTCTTTGTATTCCTCGCGGGAAACGGAAATGCCGTTGCAGGGGAGCCATCCCTGTTCACGCAACCGGTTGACTGCATCAATATTGGCCGTATCGCCGCCGTAAGCCATTATAGTTCCGACGGGAACGTGCAGATTCAAAGCCTGAACATCTTTCTGCACGCCGGTTACGGCAGCCTTCACTTCGCCCAGTGAAGCACCTTTGTCGGTCATAAATTCTGCCGCTTTGACCGTGCCCGAAACATCCAGGTTTGCCTTCGACGTACTCGTTCCGATGCTGACATGGCCGTCCTTGTCGATGAACAGGGCGTCGGCGGCGTCCCCGGCATGAAGCAGGCCGCCCGTGCCTGACAGTACCAGCAAAGCAACCGCGGCGATAATAAATCTTCCACGAAATAATCGACGGATTCCGACGACTGTACCACGTTTTACTTTTTCCCGTTCAGCTGCAAATATCGGCAATCCGCGCAGTTCCGCAAGCCGTGCTCCAATTCCGGCGCTGTCTTTATGCTGTTGTTTCATCACAGATAATATGCCTCCTTCAAAAATCCACCTGTCCATTACCACCGAATAACCACCAATCCATTGCCGCCCTTTTGGTTGTCCTGGCCTCCAATACCAACACCCGGCTGATAATCAGGGTCCGTTTGCAGCGGACATTGTCTTTGTGTTCCCGTTCGGGTGCTTGCAAATGCAGCTTTTTCACTTATATGACCGGAGCCACCGCCGCCGCCGCCCATCGTGTTTTTTTCACTATATGCTCCGGAACCGCCGCCCTTCCAGCCGCCGCCGCCACCACCGCCATAGGAGTTTACTTTGATGTTACCCCCGTCAGACCCATTACCAGGCCCTCCATTGACTTCACCGCCGGCACCCGCAGAATTCTGTTCTCCTCCTCTGCCGCCATAAGAGTGCTTTTCATCATACTGCGAATATCCATTCTCGCCGGCAACACCACCGCCAGCCCCGCCGGAATTTCCTTTACCCCAGAACAACCATGACCGTGTGGAACCGCCGCCCCCACCGCCGCCGGCAACGACCAGTTCATCCTTTTCACGAACGACAGCTGATCTTCCGCCGCCTCCACCGCAATACCTGTTGTCCTGATTATTAGCGGTTGCAGCTCCACCGCCTGCATAACCAATCCCGGTTTGATGCACCGCCCCGCCCTGGCCGACAATGATGGTCAGTGTTTCGCCGGGGGTGACGGTCAAAACGCCGCGTGAAAAACCGCCACCGCCTCCATCGGAACCATATCCCCAACCACCCTGGGTGCCGCCTGCACCGCCGGCTCCCCAGACCTTGACAAATATTTTTGTTACGCCTTCGGGAACATTAAACTTCTGATCAACACCCGGATCTTTATAGTTATAGGAGATGACATTGTCGCCAAGGCGCGGCGTCGTATCCATTGCAAACCACGTACCTTCAAAAAATACCTCGACCGTTTTTGCTGTGGTGTTGTATCGCAGTGCGCCGTCTTTTGGCGATGCTTGACGTTGCGCGGTAGTGCCTGCAGGTAATGTGAGAGCTCCGGTGCTACTGATGGCAAGGTCGCCGGTCATGATGTTACCATTATTGTTGAATGTCAGGGAAGTGGCGTCACCCTTAAATTCCTTTGCTTTTACCTTTCCGTTCACATCGAGTGTCGCCCCCGGTTTATCCGTCCCGATGCCGACATTGCCGTTCTTATCGATGAATAGCGCATCGACTGCACCTTGAGCACTAAGCAGGTTGCTTATACTCAGAAGTAATAAGGAAGTGATAGCGACAATTAAAAATTTCCCTGAAAATGATTGCCGACGATTCATCATTGCAACATGTTTCCTTTCTATGGATATTTAATTTTTGTTCAAAATCCGGTTCTCACATATATGCTTGCGCCTTTCTCTACCCTGAAGCCTCTAGCGAAACCGACTCCTTCCTGAGCCTGGAATAACAGCTGCATACCTTCTTTGACGGTAACGTTCTCTTTTCCGTCACCGACGGAAAGGATGCCCGCAGCGCGGTAAAAAGTGCCGGATTTGATGTCTTCTTCCCTCAACGTCAGATTTACCGCATCATAGAGAGGCTGGAAAGCGAAGACTTCACCGCCGTTTTTGTTGTTGGTCCACAATGCTCCGTCCGGTCCCATCATCAGGCGGATAAACTGTTCCGGTCCAGGGACGTCTTCGCCTTTTTCATCCTTAAGGCGTTCCCGGACTGTTTTGCGGCTCTCTTCGTCTTTTTCATCAGTGACGCATCTTTGAACTGTTGCCGCGAAGCCGCCGTCATCCGTGTTTTTAAACATGCTTGTGCCGTCCGGCTTGTAACCGTGGAGGAGACCGTTGTTCCAGAAATAAATATTATTCGCTCCGTCCATTACAAGATTGCTGGAGGTGTTCAGAGCGTCACCTTTAGTCAGGACATCGCTGCGTCCTATGTTTTTATATTTCTGACGCTGCAGTTGACCGTCCTGAATGTAGTAAAGATAGTCGTCGGATCCGCCGACAGGTGAAGAGACCAGAGACTTATCGGAGGATGAATTCCAGATAAATTCTCCGGCGGTTGAGTATCCCCAGATATTGCTTTTCTGTTCTTGCCGGGGAAAATCAGAGAAAATCATCACCTCGCTGCCACTGCCCGCAACGGGAACATGGTAATATTCGAAAGGTCTGCGGGGCGCTGTTGATCCCGTAGGGGCCTGGGGCACTGAGATTGCTTGTTGTTCCGGTGCCCTGGAGACAACCGATTCTTTATAAATGTCAATCTTTTGCTGATCTGAGGGATTGGCGACATCAATCACCACAGCGCCAGCGGGAATCTGGGCAAAGATTTTCCTTCCGTCCCGGCTCACCGTGATCGTGCTGATGTTCTTTCCGGAATCTCCCGGAAAAGGACCGGCCTTTAAAAATGGTTTCAGGTCAGGAGTAAATCCGTAAAGAAAATTCAAGTTGCTTTCGTTCAGCGCCAAAAAGAGGCTGCCGTCATTACCGATGGTCAGATCGGTATAGGCGGCGGGCTTCCCGCTTAAGGCGCTCTCCGGCGGGTATATGGATAAAGGTTTGACAGGCTCTGGACAAGTCTTTTCCAGTTGCCCGAGACTGTAGGCGGCAAGCTGGTTTTCCGTCATCACGTAAATGATCCCGTCCTTGCTGATTACCGGCGAACGCTGGAGGGTGCCGGCGTCGATGCTGCATCGCCAACGTTCCCTGCCCGTAAAGTCCAGGCTGAACAAATAATTTTCATTGTTATATTTACCGACAAAGTACAGGTTGTTCCTGTAGATCAATGGATAATCAACGATACTGCCCTTGATGTTGTTGATCTGCGGCAGGGGAATCGATTGCAGACAGAAATTTGCCGGGTTACGAAAAGGTGTCCACGGCTGACGCCCCGTATGCTCCGGGTTTTGCTGCTGCTGCAGCCAGCCGGCAGATTCAAGCAGCCCCTCTGGTTTGAGTTTATATTCAATGACGAGGCGGGGAATGTTCGACGGATCGCCGTCGGTATTGCTGCGGGAATAAAACAGGCTGCTTGCTTTAAAAGTGCCGGTATGCAGCAGTAAAGTAATTTTTCTATCTTTTTGATAGGCGCTGAAGACTGCGCGGCGAAGATCAACATCGGCTTTGGAGTTGAGCGCCGCTTTGTTTTTTTGGGGGTCATCGGCATTGAGTGTGGAAAGAGAAACAATTTCCTTTACAGGCGGCTCTCCCTTTCCCGGTTTTATCGGCGTTAAATCGTTGCCGGCGACCTGTCCGGTTACTGAAATCAGCTTCGAATTTCTGTTTGTATATTGGATGTTCTTCGCTGCAAGTCTTAAGGTGCACCTGACAAAATCGGCTTCTTCCAGCCCCGCAGGCAGCCCGCTCAAATCAAATTGCAGAAAGACTTCCTTTGCCGGTTCGGCCTGGATCCAGAGCAGGCCGGCATTGTCTTTCTCCGGCGGCGGGTCGGATTTTTCGGCGGCCGGCAGCAGTGTTCTGGTCAATTGCTGTCCGCCCTGGGCGGCGACGGAAGATGCCATGAACAGGCAAAGAAAAATCGAAGTCAGGAAGATCGCCATTTTTGTTTTCATTGTTTGCTCCTGGTTAAATGTTGTTGGTAATTTTTATTTCAACGGCGGTACGTATATTTTCATTACAGGATTAATTGTCTCATAGCTCAATGTCCGGGCGATGAGCATTCTTTTTCGACAGGTGATCAGTTGGCAGCTGGACGTTGTATTGCCGCCCCAATCCTGAAGATGTTCGTCCAGGATTCTTTTCCAGGCGTAGTATGGCGTTGTCTCCAGGCAAAACGCGCGGGCTTCCACGGTGTCGATTTCATAATTGTTCAGAGTACTGAATTTGGCAAACAGGTAGAGACGCTGGTCGAAAACCTGCATGCAGGAGGCAATCGGCGCCCTGAAATTCGCATCCGGTTGAGGGCCTTTTTGCTGCTCCCATTTATCCAAAGCACCCGCTTTGTACCCCGCCGACCAGACATCGTCGTACAATGTCCGGGAGAAGGGCGCCGCGGCGCCGCCGTAGATCCATATTTTTTTGTTCAACACGGCCGCGCTGAAGAGGCAGCGTCCCTTCCAGCGCTGGAGGTCTTCCGAAGAATCATCCTCCTGCAGACAGGTCCATATTTTATTGCCGCCGTCTTTACCCGCATCGAGAGCCCAAATGTCGTTCAACGCGTTACCCGCCTCGTCAAGCCCCCCGATGACCCAGATTCTGTTTTCAAAGACCACAACCGCATGGCCCATGCGACTCTTCCAGTGGAGAGAGTCGCTTCCGGGGCTGAAGTCCTCCCATCTTTGCGTCGCCGGATCTAAACGCCAGATGCCGTTGGAGCACTGGTCACGATCGATCTGGCTGCCTCCGATGAGCCAGATTTTGTCGTCAAAATAGACTCCGGGACTGGTCGAAAATCCTTCCGGAATGTAGCCTTCCTCATCGGGAACGGAAGTCGTTTCAAATTTCCAGTTTCCGAACGGATCTCGCGTTTCCAGGAGAAGCGCCCGTTTTCTGCCCTGAAAAGTATAGCGAAAAATTCCGTAAAGCTTTACTTCATTGGCATTCAAAAGAAGGGCGGGTTCGAGGTCATAGTAATCGGCGGTCCCTTTCTCCGGGTAGGCGGGATGCCCTTTACGGATTGTGTTTTTTACGTCGTACCAGCCGGGTTGCAGGACCTTGATTTGCAGTTTCCGTTCAAAACGTTTATTGCCGCTGTATCCTTCCAGAGTATAATTTACATCAGAAGAATAATTAAGGTCAACCTTAACAGCTCCTTCTTCCTCCCCCTCAGCGGCGATAAACGGAGATTCTTCGCTGCCCGTCGGATAAAGTTTAACCTTCTCCAATTTGGCGGTGCGCCATCGCAGAAGAACACTGTCGCCGGGAAAGTTTTGTGTTCCCGCCCCCGGTTCCGAAATGAAATAGATGATGCCCGGTTCGCTCGCTTTACTTTCCGTTTTGAGCAAAGTCAGCGTTGCGGGATGATCTTTTAACAAATCAGTTTCAAAAGTCAGGATGGCTTTTCCGGGCCGGGTTTTGGAGATGATATGCGAAAGCGTGACCTTCAGGGATTCATCCTTTTGCAGGAGCTTTGTTTTTTCCGTATGAAGTATCAGGCCAAAGATGTCTTTGCCCGCATCATCCCGGGAGAATGCCCTGTTGTATGACCAGCCGTAAGGCACCGTGATCGTGCAGTTTTCGGCTTCATCCCGGTTTAAAAACAGGGCTTCCTCTTCATCGCCCAAAAGGCATTTCAGGTAAAAATCAGGCGGTCTTTTGCCTGTCTTGCTGATCTGTTCTCCTTTGTTGGTAATCGATAGTGTGAATTCATTGGCCGGTTGCGGATAGCTGCCGACCCGGAGGGAATTTTCTTTAACGTCCGTTATTTTCGCCTCTAAATTGATTTGTTGTCCCATTGCACAAGCCTCTTGAAATATTTCGTTGTAAATTGCCGTCAGTCCGGGGTTATTTTTCGTTTCGCAGCACGGTTACCCTGATGGATTTTGCCGCCGCTGCCGGTTCTTTTTTGACGACCGCAATTTCTTTCCGGCTGCGGGCCAGCAGAGTAAACAGGGCATCGTCACTTATGTGAATTCTATATTGCGTGGGCAGGGGATGGCTTTGTGATCTGAAGAGGCGAATGACCTTCTCTTTCTTTTCCATCCTCAGTTCGATTTCATCCGCTCCGGTCACAGACCAGGACAGAGTAATACTTTTGTCTGCCGTCTGGAAGCAGGCCGGAAGCGAATGCTCCATGTCCGACTCGGCCGTTTTTTCATCGACCGGGTTTTTCCCCTGAATCGTGAAAGCCCTAATCTCCAGCGGTGCGGTTACGAGCTTCAGCCAGCCCTCGGCGATGCGGGGCGGCGAATCCGGAAATACATTTTGGTCCCGTTCCACATCACCGATTGCCGTTTCACCCCATTTCATGACCTCAGGATGATGCGTCCACGACCACTGCCCGTATATGTCGGATGGCTGAGGCATGCGCATTTCTTCGCTGCTCGCGGGGTTGATGACCGGTCCGCAGAAAAAGACGGCCTGTTTGTTCTCCAGCGTATCCGCGATATCTTGATGAGGAAAAGAAAATGCCGTCTGTGGAAGGATGCCGCAGGAGGCGCAGAATCCGCGGGCCGGGTCCATCAGAAGGGTCAGATTCAGGGGGGTGGAAATGGAGATGTGCAATTGTGAATCGTTGTATATGTTGTAGCTGTCGCTATTCTCCATGAGGCGGAAAGCCGGATAGAATTTTTTATAGTTGTTGTCGAGAAAAAATCCCGCCAGGCCGTCATCGCCCAGCCAGAGATCGTTCCATTTCCGGCGGTTTCCCAGGTGCAGGGGAAACTTGATTTTCTCGATGCCGCCGGTCAGACCGTCCGGAGAAGTTGCCAGCCTGCCGTCAACTTCCAGACGCAGAGCAGCCCGCACAAGAGCAAAGGGTTTGCCGATCAGCAAAGCCAGATTCGGATTGCGGCCGGCGCCGCCGGCAGACAAATGAGAGAGGGCCTCACTCATACTGTTGAGCAATGCAGAAAACCTCTGCCCGCATCCTTCCGACAAGGGCAGCAGTCCCATAACGAAGTTGCGCAGGTGGGGATTCGCATCCGGGGGCAGGGGGTTTTCAATCTTCTGCGGGGAGACGCCGAAGAAGATGTCGCGGCTGCCGGGAATATCGATCCAGTGAAAACTTTCGATTTCCTCATTAAGACCGCCGGCGCCGCCGGACCAGGATTCCTTCTGCACAATCTGCAGCGCACCGAGGGCGCAGCCCCCGGCGTCATAGATCATCAGTGATTTATCTAAAAAGTTGGGAAGTATCCACCCGCATACCGGATTAAAATTTTCCTGATCACCGGATGCCTTATCCCCGGAAGTAATCCAGTGTACGGCAAGACGGGCCGGTTGGGCGAGCCGCGGCTGGAGCTGGATAGCGCCGTCGGAACCCCGCAGGCGTCGGGAGGAGATTGCCTTGATTCCGCTTCCGGGATGCTCTTCCTCCAGCGGCAGGAACTGGCCGAAGGCGTCGATGATCCAGAGCTTCTGTATTATCAGGCAACCGGCGCGCAGCGGGGAAAAAGTTCCCTCCTGCATCGGGGAAAGCCAATCGATGTCCTTTACCGCCTCGTAGACATCGGCCAACTTTGGTCCAAAGGCATCGTCCTCCGGGGCGGGGTCCAGGGGACGTAATTCCAGATGGCTGCGGTGCATGAGGAGTTGATCGGTGAAACCGCCGAGGCTCTGGCCAAGAATATTCAGGGAATTGACGGCGGTCTGGATAGTCCGCAGTTGTTCGTTTTCGTGAAGCAGGTTATACTGGCGCAGGCGTTCACTCAAATGCAGCGCGACGCCGGGTGTCAGGAGGGAAGTGCCTGTATATTTCGGGCTCTCATTCTCTGCCGGGGGAAATCCTTCTTTGCGGAAGAAATCCCGGCCGTTGAATGCCCATTTTCCCAAAGCGTCCGGTGTGCCGGATGAATCAGTAATCCAGCATACCTGCCATTGCAGAAAAAGCGGGAGCCAGGGATTTCCCGCCCACGAATTTTTTGTGACCGGTGAGGGGAACTGTCCGATAAACTCTGTTTCCCAGTCATCCTGCCCGTATTTATATTGGCGGCGAAGCGGGAAATCTTTAATTTGCGGATTGCGGCCGTCGTCCCATAATTGCTTTAGATACTGACGGCGAAGACTGTCCGACAATTTGTCTATTTCTTTATCGTGCTGAACGCCCGGATCAACCGCTTTGTAGACCACCGTTATAATATGTTTGGCCCTTTTGGAATCGAGGGAGAGCAAAAGAGATTCCCTGAGCAGATCAAAAACATCCTGGTGAAAATCAGCGGGAATCGTTGCAACGGCCTCAAAAGGTCTTCGCCAGTAGTCGTCAAACTCGTCCGTTTCGTGCTTGCCAGGATCATCAGGAA
>Ga0116143_10005308_pt1 | contig 11672 bp, 8 predicted proteins | sample AD_UKC034_MetaG_FD_89745 | JGI IMG/M metagenome (GOLD analysis project Ga0116143, IMG submission 89745) | Active sludge microbial communities of municipal wastewater-treating anaerobic digesters from USA - AD_UKC034_MetaG | ecosystem: Engineered > Bioreactor > Anaerobic > Digestate | place: USA...
CATAATAGACTATCTCGTAACAGGTAACGATGAATCATTGGTTGGCCATCACTATGGCAATAAACTCATAGTTGTTCCGGCAATAACAACTTATCATGACGAAGACTCTACTCCAATGTTGGATGGACGGAAGACGTACAAAAAGGGAGATTACGATGTAATATCTCCGATACTCGGCATGGTAAGAATGAGCAAATTGATACCGTTTAAGCCGTATGTATTTCTTAAATGGGAAGATCCCAGAAAGATGTATGTGTCTCCATCCGGGCTAAAAATTGAAAGAGAAGATCATATATGCAAGAGGGAGGTAATAGGAGCACATCCGGAAAGCGGATACAAAGACGGGGATATTGTAATGATAAATGAAGCCATGCTTTTTACCAGAACTATTGATAAAAAAGAAATCTCTGTTGTTTTTGAAGAGGATATAATGGTTAAGGTATAGCCTGTTTTTACCGAATAGTTGCTTTTAGGGGATTTGTTGGAATTAAAAAAATACTTTTACTTTTGAATAAAATTCCCCAACCTTGGCAAAGTCATTCAGATTTAAAAACAGAAAAGGTAAGCCTGAAAGCAAACCAGTAACGGATAAAACGCTTTGGTTTAGCGATCTCACATCGCTTGACCCCTCTCTTAAAAATGAAGTATGGGCAGCGCAGGCATTATTTTACATGAAGAGATCTGCCGGTTCCAGGCTTTTCCTTGACCCCAAAAAAGCTGCTATTTACAGAAACACCGATAGTCTTGATGTCAACGATGCTGATTATAAAGAAATGTTTGACCCGAGAACTCCAATGGGTCAAGGCGGTACAGCACAATATGTAAGTTCTGACTGGAAGGCAAATCCTATCTACCTGCATCTTAAAAACATAATCAAAGCCGAAATAGAAAATACCGGCAAACAGTTGGAGTGTTCAATGACTGATAAATTTGCCAAAACAAGGCAAATGCAGGATAACTACCGAATTCTTTATCAAAGAGAATTCAGAAATTTAATTAATCATCTCGCCAAAGAAATAGGGATACCCGGAGTAAGTGAAAACCAAGACCCTTATAAGTTTGTTCAAAATATGTTTAAGGACGACACCGAGCAATCGCCTGATGTGGTCAATAAATATGTGGACCTTATAAAAAATCAAATTACAGACAGCCAGGACTTAGCACTATACAACGAACTCATATATAAAGGCGATTATGAAATAGCATTCGAGCTGGGAATAAAATATTACCTCTTTGGTCTTAACAAGTGGAATGAGAGATGGGCGGATGAAGCATTGAATGACATCATGCACTTCAATAAATTTTCCGGTCACTGGTACACCGATTTAATAACCGGGCGCCCGGTAGTTGAAAGGTTTGTTCCGGAAACGCTGTGGACATCTTCTTTCAGGAGAAAGGATGGCGAAGACATTATGTATTACTGGACCGAGTGGACAATAACATTCGGAGACTTTGTAAAAACGATGGGTAAAAATCTTTCTCCGGACAAGTTGAAAGAAGTATTTATCCTGATGAAGCAGCAAAATGTTCATACCCTGGACTGGAGCGATCAATATTATAATTTCGGGAGCACTAATTATACCAGGGACAGCGCATTGGTAAAAGTAGGCCGTGCAGCCATGTTGTCAACTGATATGGAAGTCTATGCCGAAGACATGCTAACTGGTTCCATAAGACAAGTCCCTCTTTCGTGGGCACCAATGGAACAGTCAACAGAGAAAAGGGTGGAAAAGAGGTATAATGTTTGGCGCTGGTGGTTTTATATACCACCCGCAACCGGAAGTACCATGAATGCAAACTGGGACTGGCAATCAAATTTTATTTTTGAACTGCAGAAGTTTCAGGACCAGCAACGATACGGAGACAATGGCCGGTATGCAAAAAGCCCGCTTGTTATTTATGACAACAGCTCCCAGGCATCTTTTAGTGATATAGTTCAGGCATTCATGCCTAAGATAACTCACTTATGGCATCGGTATCAGAACTATTTGGTAAATGATATAGATGCTCAGATTTTAAGTGATGATTTTCTGGGCGGCATGTTGGGGGCTATTGATGAAGAAAACAATGTAACTGTTACTTCAAAAGAAAACCCAACCGGAGGAAATGGTATTAATCCATACCTGGAGCAGTGGAGAATGATTAAACAGGGTGGCACAGGCTTTTTAAAAATGCGGGATAAAAATAATAACGCATTAATAGATCCATCAAAACTGGTAGTGTCTATCAAGAATAACTTTCTGGAGAAAGCAGAAAGTACGCTTACGCAGATGTTGATGCTTTACGAAACTATGATTAAGTCACTGGCTTTTTCTCCCATGACTGCAGGAGAGGAGGTAAAGCCACGGACACCGGTGGCTGCACTTGAGCAAACACTGAAGTCAACAAACCGGGCAAGGTTTTTTATTCAGAAGTCATACGAGACTGTGGTTACCATGTATGGAGAAAGAATTGTGAGATACATCATAGACATTGCTAACGAAGTCGATAAATACAAATTTCCGGACCGCTGGGATGAATTCATGGAAAATGTAGGATATGCCAATGGACTTGCAATAGAAGGCATGAAGGAGATAGACCCCGAATGTGTCGGTCTTACGGTTAATTATGTAGACAACACGGCAATGAAAGAATTCGTAATGCAGATGGCCGTAGAGTATGCCAAATCAAAAGAATTAAATGAAGAATTCCTTTACCTGTTGATGGGTATTGATAACTGGAAATATGCTTTTGTTCTTATGCGTATGGCCATGAGGAAACGAAAACAAGAGATGCAGGCAGAGGCGGCAAGGAACCATCAAATGGCCATGGAGTTAAAGCAGGCAGATCTTGCAGTAGCCATGCAGCTACAACAAGGTAAAGATGCCGGCAAAGATCAAAATATTGTTACGGAAGGAAAGATGAAGATGATGATTGACGAAAGGTTGAATGAGTTAAAATATAAAGCGCAATCTCAGTTGAAAAAAGAAACTGATGAACTTCGGGAAAAAGAAAATGCTCAAATGAATGAATTGGATAAAAACAAAGAATCACATAAGAAAAACCTGGAAATGCAAACTCCTATGTAGGGGTTTTGGAGCGAATGAATTCTCGCCAGGACATTATGTTTTTCTTCTTCGCCGTATCTGAAAATGAAAATCCAAAATCTGACTGGGTTGCGTCATCGGTGGGTGCAAAATCTTTTCTTATTTCTCTCATTATCTCCTCTGCTTTTTCACGGGCCTTGTGTGCCTGGTTCAGCAGCTCACCTTTTTGCTTATTGACTTTTGCTATGACTTCGATATCTATTTCCTCAGTATATGTTTCTATTTGTCCATCCTTTGCCTTTTTCTCATATTGTCTTTCTTCTTCGGTTTCGTTGATAGCAAACCGGGATATTTTAGCAGCATAGTCGAGATAATCATATACTGCTCTCCATCTCCAGTCTTTCAACTCTTCCAGGAAAGCAAATATGGAGCGCAGTACGGGTTCGTGATTGTCTTTTAGAATTTTTTTGTATAGATCAGATTTTATTTCTGCTTCGAGATTAACAAGTATGCGTGTCTTGTTATCAATCCTGTCCTTTTTTAAATCAAGCCAATATGATTCCGGATTATATGCGTAATTCACATAACATACTAACCTGTTTTTATCAGCAATTTTTTCTGCACTTTCGTATATATGGCAGAAGCACTCCCAAAGACCATAATCTCTGATAGTATCTTCATGATTATCGAGAATATTATTCCTGATTATTTTACTTAGGGCTGTCGCTTTTTCCTGCATAACGTAATATTTGAACTCCCTGACTGCATTCGCAGAATAGATTTAGTTTTGAAATAGCCTCTTTCTCATTAAGGTTTAGATCAATCCTTGCGTCTATTATTTTTTTCATTATTGAAATTCCAACTCTTATTCTTATCATAGGGTATTTTCTTATTGCTACTCCTCGATAAGTTTCTACTATTGGGTTAAAATTCATAGTGCAATGGGTTTCCCAAATATAAATATTTTGTGCCACAAAGATAAAAATGTAATTTTTTATAAAGTTATTTTACAATTACAAAGGGTTTTTTAGCAAGTCTTCACGAAAACTTTTCCTTATGCAAGATGGTGTTTCAGCAATCAATGACCTCGTAACAAAGGCTGCTACGGCAAATGATCCGCCGGCAAATGATCCGCCGGCAAATGATCCGCCGGCAAATGATCCGCCGGCAAATGATCCGCCGGCAGCCGATCCTGTTTTACCAGAATATGTTCAGAACCTTTTAAAAGAACATGGACTTTCCTCAGTAGAGGAACTTGACCAATTCTTGAAAAAAGCAAAGGAGCCTGCAAAGACTCCGGAACAAATTCAAAAAGAGCAGGAAGTTTACAACTCCGGTCTTGTTGATTTTGCTGTTAAGAACGACCTCCTTAAACTGGATGATGTCGTTACACTGGAAAGCATGAAGAAAAAATCGGACGAAGACCTGGTTTTCGATCAGTTCGCAAAGGATATAAAGGATGAAATCCTCGAAGATCCGGAAATAACTGATGACAGTACCGAAGAAGAAATTTTGGGGAAAATAAAGGATGCTTTTGAAAAAGAATATCCGTTAAATAGCCAAAATGAAAAGGTAAAACAAAGAGCTGAGGCAAAACTGGCCAAAGCTGCAAAAGAGATCAGAGAACCCTTTGAAAGATCTTTTACAAATGCTAAGTCACGGTATGATGACGAAATATCCGTAAGGAATGAATACCCCAAATATCAGTCAGCAATGCAAAAGCTAATTACTGACACCGTTCCGGGTAAAATAGATTTCTTTTCGGATAAAGACGGAGACCAGGATATACTTGCCGACATCCCGTTAAGCGATGACGATAAGAAAAATATCATGGACCAGTTAAGGGAAAAAATTGTAAACAATCCCGAAACATTTATTCTCCACAAGTCAGGTAAAGTTGACCAAATCAGGCAAAACATAAAAGACCAGCTCGATTTGATTATTTACCGCAATTATGCCGAAACCGGGAAGAAAAAAATTGCTGAAACCTATATGAGTTTGGGAATTAAAAAAGGTTCAGATACCGGGGCTTCAAATAGTTTTGCAACCAACCAGGCGAAACAGACCGCCGCTGCACAACAAGCATCTGCTAAAGATCAGGTTTTGGAAAGTACAGCAAAAAAATAAAAAAATAATTCTATGTCACAGGCAAACCTTAATGTATTCAGTTGCGATGCTGGTACGTTTTCAATAGCAGATGCAATCGCCGGTCAAACACCATTGGTAATGTATGATGCGCTCAAGCAGGCCGCATTAGTTCCCGAACTCCGTGCTAACCGTGCTGATGGAAAGGCTTCCATCATAATGCCGTATGCTGAAAAAAGCCCCGAGGCTTTATTCAGTCAGATGCAGGCTGCTTTTGGAGCAGACAGCAGGACGGCAAAATCCCGTGAATTTTTCTGGCTTGAATACGATGCGTATGATACGCTGAGTTTTGTCGTTGATAAAAGTTTATCTGCTGTTCCGGCTGCAGGAGCCTCGGTAACAGTAAATTTCAATGCGCTAAGTAAAAGTAACCAGGGAGGCTATGTAAAGCCTACTTCCGGCTACTACGCCTGGATAAAAGAATTGAACCGCCAGCCGGTTATTATCGAAACCGTAACAGGCAGTACTTCTGTGACTCTTACTCCGATTAACGGACAAGTACTGAACCTGACACAATATTCTACTTACACGATCATTATTGATCCTCTGCGTAAGTACACGCTGAACGACAGCAACCCGATTACAAAAGAAGGTGCTGTTTTGAACCCGCCCACCATGTATAAGTCATATACGCAGCGTTGGGAAAAGGGTTTGTCGATTAAGCAAGACGAAATCACCAACTATATCTACGACCGTGATTTTAAGGTTATCAAAGGTTTGAATACCCGTGGAGAAGCTGTGGAATATTTCTATCTTCCATTTGCTAACGGAACCCTGGAAGCAAACTTTATTGATAACAAAAATCTTAATACCCTGTTTGGTGTTCGTGACCACGGAAACCAGAAAGGATGGGATGGTGTACTTCCGACAGCCGAGAAATATGGTATGTTCAATACCGGCTATGACATCTTTACCAATGTCAGCCTGAAAGCGATTTTGTTCGGCATGATTAAAACATTGCGTCGTATTAACGGATGCAGTGAATACATGCTGGCGCATGATTTCAGTTTCAACATGGATTGGGCTGAAAACATTGCTGAAATCATCAAGGCGTCAAACCAGAGCTTCCGTTACGAATTGTTTGGAACTGGCGGAACCGGAACAAGAGATTTCTCTTACTATGAGTTCAAAAACTTTACAGCCTTTGGCTACCAGTTCGTACCATATATGATGGATGTGTTTGATCACAGACGCTATGCCAATATCCTGGAATACTTTGCGCTGATGATGCCTTTGACGAAGTTCAAAACTCAATACGGAGAGCAGGTGCCGTTCCTTACTTATGTTGCTCTTGAAGGCGCAGAGCCGGCAAGAATGAATAATATCTGGATGGATGACGCCAGGAAGAGGGGTCAGCGTACATACGATATCTACGGTGAAACCACTTATGGCATGGAGTGCCACAGGCCAACAGCTTTGGGCGTTGTTAAGCGTACCAGCGCCAATTAATTTGGCAAAGTGAAGTAGTAAGTTTTTTTGAAATTATAAAAGTAAGTTTTTATGAGTAACGGTTATGTAATCCATGTGGGACATCATTCCCCCAGCAAGGCCATAGTAGCAACACCAGATGCAAGAACAGGCCAGCCTATCGGTGATATTTTTGAAGTAACGAAGCAACTCGGAGCATTTCAAATAATAAACCGGGCTACTGTTTGGGCAAGAAGAGTAATGCAGAACGGTAAATTGCCGGACGACGGCAAGGGAAATGAAGTGCCGCTTGAGGCTACGGACCAAAGGTATAAAGGTGACCTGGAGTTTCTTAAATGGAACGATAATAAAACAGGTGCCCAGGCAATTCAGATAAGATACCTTCGCCAAAGCCGATCACTGGATTACGAATACCAGACCGTTATTCAGAAAATAACAACCAGAGTAGAAGACGGTACTGATTTTATTATTTTGCCACCGGGCGAGAATCAGTTCGATCCAAATAAAGACGCTCTTTTAATAAAATTTCTGGAGGTGCATCCACAGAACAGGGATAGCGAATCAAAGAATCCGGACCCTATGATCAAAGGGTACACTTACTTTGAAAAAACTGAAAAGGATGCAGATGCTAAGTTTATTAAGCACAAGGAAAACGCTATTGATGCGGGCCTTTTACTTAAACAACTCAGCATAGACCCGGCGAAATTGAAAAACCTGTTCGAGATCTTTGTACAGTCTAATGTTGATTTTGGAAGTGTTTCGATTTTGTCACCAAATGGTGACATATATGCCACACTTCTGAAATATTCTGAAACAGATCCAGAAGATATGATGAAGCGTATCGACCGGTATAAAACAGAATTGATAAAACGGTTTGAATATGCAAAATCATTCAATGCGCTTGATCTTACAAAAGACGGGGTGATTGGCCTGACAGTAGAAAATAAGCCAAACATCATTTATGACAAGGTAGAAGGAAAGGGCAATAAAATGATTGATTATGTGGTGGATAATTTTGTTGATCCCGTGATTTACGAAAAAACAAAACATTTCACATCACTTTTGGAAAAGGTGAAGTGATTAAAATAAAACTCTAAAATTTGTACGATGTCATACTTAGTTAAAGCAACCGCAATCTGGAGAAATGCCCGTTATGTGTTCAACGATCCTAATAATGTGATCGACCTGAACTCGCCAAAAATTGATGCGTTTTCGCCACGCAATGTGTGGTTGTTACGACAGCTTGTTCCTGGCCAGAATCAGGTGCAGTACCTAATCACGTTTGCCCCAAGTTCTGAGCAAATTGCCGACGCCAATACAATCCAGGGTTTGTGGGTTGAGCAGGACGGACAGGGTGTGATGATCGACTGTATCAGTATTGACAACTTCAACTCTATCCTGAACAGTGGTGGTGACCTGCAGAGAAGATATGGTGCAGCTCCGGCCTTCACCTCTCCGACGCCGACCGGTTATTGTATCACCCGTTCTGATGACGGAAGCGCCAGCGCTCATCAGCAAGTTACTTTCGATTACATTGGTCAATACATAGGCAACGTAAGGCTTCAAAGCAACCTGAGTGGCGTTTCTGTGTACAGGGTATCTGCTTATGCGGCACCGACTCCGGTTGGAAGTGACGTAATTGTAGAATGTTAAAAAAGTAAATGAACTAAAATATCTCCCCAACGGGATTACGAAGGGCATCCTAAAAGGGGTGCCCTTTTGATTAAATTGAAATTTCATGCAGCTCAGTATAAATTCAGCCAACATTCTCACATTCCGGGTAGGTGTTTTATTCGACATCTACAATCGTAAAGTAACATTTAGCGACTTATCTACCTATGCCGGAAGCAGTGGAAGTGGCCGGTTTAATGTACAGGGTATTTCTTTTTATCTCGAAGATCAGCAAGGGGTAAAACTGACTGATATTGACTTTTCTGATGTGTCAAAATATATTGTACCTGGGAGCCAAACTGAATTTGAGCTAGATCTTTCTTCTTTGAGTTATCCGTTCCTGTTTCAAACCTACCAATTAAAAGCAGCTATCAAAGACCAGGACGGCACTGTTTATACCACTGTTCCGGTTTATAAAAACGTATGCCAGCCACAGAATTTTAATGATAACGGCTACGTCGATGGCATTTTCCAGGTAAGTGTTAACTGCCCGGATAATGTCTTAACCGTAAAAGATATAACTCCGCTGGTTTACAACAATCAAACGCCGGCATCCACAACGAGATCCGGAAACCTGTATTATCCAACCGGTACAATATCATCTATTGCATTCACCGGGACGCCGTTTTCAAACAATACGATTTATGATGGCCAGTATCGTGTTGTATGTACAACTGGGTCTGAATACGACCTGGAAGACGATGTATCGGTATTGGTGACATATTTGACAAATAACGTATTTAACGTAACCTGCACGAATAAAATAGCTGACCTGATTTGCTGCATGACCGAACTGCAGGACCGGTATTTGAAGAACTGCAATAATGCACAGGGTAAAGCGGCCAAACAAGCACTCGATGAAGTCTCTGTTCCTTTTCTATTGGGATTGACAAAGGAAATAAATGGACAGGATGCAAGCACCGAAGCGGCGCTGATCAGAAAAACTTTAAGGTGTAACTGTGGTGAAACCAGTCTTCGTCAAAACCAGAGCAATCCAATAAATCCTTCCGTAACCAATATCGTACTCTCGGGTGGTGGCGGAACTACAATACCTTCCCCTGTTACATCCGGGAACACAAAAACGTATAGTATTACGTCTTCGATTTACCAGGTGGTAAAAGGAAATACAGGTGACCTTGCATTCACGATTGATATCGACACAGCAACTACTAATGTTGTAAAGTACAAGATCACCTTTAATTATAACACGATGGCCTCTTATATCCTGAGTGCCATTTCTTCAGATAGCAACCTGATCGCTGTACTGAACTCTCTTGTATCTGTTGCTGGCAACGTGGATTTAAGCGGGCTGGATGGTAAATGTGTGATTAACCTGGCAAGCAATACATATTTCCTGACTCAGAACGTAACTGCAAATACGAAAATCGTTAAGTTTTCAACTTTAACTGATTTTGCTACGCCGACAAATCTTTATGCAAGTAACGCATCTGCAGTGCAGACATGGCTTAATGGACTCGGTGTAGGTACATATACCGTGAATTATAACGCAGGCGTATTTAGCGTTCTTTCGACTTCAAACACGGATAATCCGTCATCAATTGAATTTTCAAATCCTGACCTTACTGTTCCATTCCAGACATCTAATGCAACACTTGTTTCTGTATTACAGGCTGTAATTGATTATTTATGCACTCTTACTGCATTAAAAATTACGCTTGGAAATACTATTACACTTTGGCAGATTGATTACAACGGTAACGCTGTATCACAGTCATTTGAAACAGGTGTTACGCAGGCTGTTCTTAACCAGGGAATAGCGGATTCAATATATAATATTGTGCAAAATATATTGAATTTAACAGGAGTGACATGCACAAAAATTAAGTCAATATTCAGCGACTCTTCCAGCCCGTTCATTTCATCAACAGACCGTATTTACGGAACGCTTAATGGAGCCTGTGCTTCATTAACTGATAAACAAATAGCTACTTTAGTTATTGCCGCCATCAATTACTATCCTGACGTAAAGGATCAATTCTGTAAGATCGACTGCTCATCTCCTGCCACTTGTCCTGAAATCGTAGGAATACGGCTTTCTATGATTGGAAACAATATAGGAGTATATGGAGTTACATTCTTTGGATTACCTGTGGCGGCCCAAACTCTTACAGTTAGATATAAAAGGTCTGACGCATCAACTTATACAACGGTGGTTAGCAATCTTGTTGTATTTCCAAATGGTACAATTAATGGAACCACTCCATTCCAGATTGGCGGCTTAACTGCGGGCGTAACGTATGACGTTCAGGTGGTGAATAACTGCGGCGGTTCCGGAGCGGTTCAGCCGATCACTGTGCCAACCGGCTCAGCTTATAGCGGAAGTTATCTCGTTGACAATATACTTTACATGCTATGTGGTAATAGCCCTGTAACTTATTATACAGGAAGTCCTTTTGCTGTCGGAGTTACTGTTTATGCAGATGCAGGATTGACAACGCCTTTAACCGGGTATTCTTACATAGCTGATTATAATACCGGAGAGATTTATACAATAAATCCTTCCACCGGTGAAGTAACGGCGGATACAGGATCTTCCTGCTCAACTGGCGTGGCAAATGATGTTAAGTTGTCGGTATCATTAGTCGGCAGTTCATGTAAAGCTGACGAAGTAACAGTTGTTTACACAAATGGCGTATTTGAACCAGGTAAAACTCTTTATGTTGACTCGGCATTGACAACTCCATTGACTGGGTACGCCTATGTGAATTTGGGTTCAAACAATAAGATATTTGAATTAAATAGTATTACAGGCGTAATCGGAATTGATACGGGAGTATCCTGCTCTGTTTATGAGCAAAATGTCAGATTGGATAACACAGATCCATGTGCGGTTGGAAATACGCTTGTTTATACAACAGCGTATGTAGATACAGGAGTTACCTTATATCTTGATTCAGGATTTACAACGCCAGTGACCGGTTATAATTTAATGGAATATGGCGGTATCGTGTACAATATAAACAGCGTTACGGGTGTTGTCGGAAGTGTTTCCGGAACCTGTACTCCACCATAAAAAACGTAAAATGTGGCTAATAAAAGCGGATTGGATAATTTACTTAAATCAGTTCTTTCGGTAGGTAATGCCGAACAGAACTTTTCGTACCCGCCCCATGTATTTTCCAACCATATCAATATTGTTACCAGTTTCATCCTGGATAACCTGGCAATCATATATCCAAAATATGCAGATGCTTTATTGCCTTTTATTGGTAAGAAACTCATACCGGTAACGGATGGCTATGTGCAATTGCCGGATGATTACCGGAACCTGCTGGGGGCACCGTCTGTCCAGGTAAAAAACGGAAAGGATTGTAATGATCCCGTTGTTATCGACACCGCATCGGAATTTAAAACAGCCAAATTGAAAGCCGGTTGCCAAAG
>Ga0116143_10005310_pt1 | contig 11670 bp, 12 predicted proteins | sample AD_UKC034_MetaG_FD_89745 | JGI IMG/M metagenome (GOLD analysis project Ga0116143, IMG submission 89745) | Active sludge microbial communities of municipal wastewater-treating anaerobic digesters from USA - AD_UKC034_MetaG | ecosystem: Engineered > Bioreactor > Anaerobic > Digestate | place: USA...
CGCCAGCCGGGCCGCCGCAGGGACGGTGAGATAGACGCCGGACCAGGCATAGTCCCCCAATGATGCCTTGCCCTGAGGGCTGAGGAGCAGGCCGAAGAGCGATCCACCAAGGACAAGAGACAGACCGACGAGGGCAACCCTACGCCGGGCGCGGGCGCGCTTCTTCTCCCGGGCCACGTCCACGGCGACTGCCCCACGACGAATCCAGTCCTTGTTCATGCCCCGGCCGAACCGGGCCACCAGGAGGAAGGACAGGAGACCGAAGAAGAGCAGGCAGGTCACCACCCGGAAGGTCCACTGCCGGGCCAGGAAGCCGCAGGAACGGCCGCCGAAGACCTCTTCCCGGAGGTGCCTGCGGACGGCCCCGGAGGCCAGCTCGACTGGGCCATCTCCGAGGTCGAAGGTCGCGGGTCTGTGGTCGGATACCGAGGCCAGAATGCCTGCCTTCACGTACTGAGACAGGCTCCCACGGGCGACCACGTCCTGGCTCCAGTAGAACCAAGCGGAGCCCGCGAGGAGACCCAGAAATACGGACAGGAAGAGGTGCGTCCGGACCGATGCCCGGAGCATGGCCAGGAAGTGACCGACGGTCTCCCAGCCACGGGTGTACCCGCCCGGACCGAGCTTCTTCATGGCCGCTTCGTTCCCAGCAGTTCCGCGGTCAACTCGATCGCCTTCTCGCCCGCCAGAGGAAGCAACGATCGGTGGGGATCGAGGCTCCTCACCACCATCTGCTCGGTCGCGAAGATGGCCACGAACAGCCGCTCGAGCTTCTTCAGCTCGGCCATGGTCACGGGCTCTCCCGTCCCGTTCTCTTCCCTCTCCAGGCTGGCCTCGAGGAACTCCCGGACCAGCTCACCGACTGTCTTGCGGTGCCGACGGGAGGCTTCATTGAGCCGGGCGCGAAGCACACCTGATACCCGAACCACGAGATTCGTCATGTTGTCCTCCAGTCCATTCGCGGTTCGCCAAGGCAAGGTTTGTGCCGTCCGATGAGCACACAGATTCCCCCCGGAAAAGGACGCTCAGACGGACTTCGGAAGGCTGCCCGTGAGCATGATCTTGCTCATCGTGGTCAAGATCCTGACCAGCCTGGACCCGAATTTCTCCTCCGGGCGCAATGCAAGGCGCATCGCGCACAACCGCAAGGCTTTGTGATGAAAAGAGGGAATCCAAAGGGGCAACGCATTGCAGAGCGCAAGGCGCGAAGCCTCGCTCATGCAATGCGAGTTTCCGTATTTCTCGCGGGAGGTTGACCGGCAAACAACGGTTGCGTTGGGTGTGGATGCAATGCAGGGGGATGGGGGGACCCCAGGTGGAACACAACAACCTGGGGGCGCGCGCGCTAGGGCCCGCAACGCGGGCCCTAGCACTTCCACACGAAAAACACCGCAGAGAGCGCGTTCCCGCTTGTTGCAGGAACGCTCACGAACCACACAAGAGAACCCAAGCCGAGGCCACACGCTGATGCAAGAGGGAGCATTGGGACTTCATCAAGTGGGTTGGCGCAAGGATTGCTACGTCGGGCGGCGAAAGGAGATCGACATGAAACGATCCTCAGTCCTCCAACCCGTCAAGACCGGCTCCAAGAACCTCATGGTCCGCGTCCCCGATGACCTCTTCGCCCGCATCGGCCTCCTCAAGGACATGGCCAAGGAACGCGGCCTCCGACTCGACATCGAAGACGCCATCCTCCGCACCGTCCGCTCCATCCTCGACCGCGCAGAGGCCGAGCTCGGGAAGCTCCCCTCCCCGCACGCCGCCTCCGCCAAGCCCGACAAGGCCGAATCCAAGAAGGCCAGCACCAGCTCGAGCGCCTCGGCCTGAGCCGAGTCGCCCTCACTTCCTCATCGAGGGGAACCCGTGAACAACTGCCTCAACAACTTTCTCCTGGAGAGTGAAGGCCAGGGGCCAGGGCTCTTCCTCGAGGTCAGGCACTCCTTTTCCAGAAGGGGCCAACCTCCTCATCAAGGTGGCCAACTGTCCGAGGATGACGCCCGGGCCAAGGGTCCGAGGGCCAGGACGACTTCTTCCTCTAGGGTGAACCCTGGGAACCGAAAGCCGAAGGGACATCCTCCTCGAAGGTCCTGCAGGCCCTTGGCACCCTGGCTGGCACCTCGGGCGGCGTTGTGGGCCAGAGCCTGCCTGGGTTCGGCTGGCCTTACTGCTTGACGGACCTATTGGGGGTTGGCTCATGCGCTTCTGGATCGTGACGCCTCGTGGTCAGTTCGCCCCGGTCATGGGTGAGCTCCGACCAAGCCGCGAATCCGCCGAAAGGTTCCTCGCCCTGGGGCTCACTGACCAGCGGCGCCCTCTCTACGAGGTCCTCGAGGTGGAGCTGCTGCGTGCGGATGCACTCGGCAGCTCGAACAACAAGAACGAAGAGGCGAAATCCCCGGACAAGAAGGACTGGCCCCCTTCGGGGGTGGGGACAGAAACAGGCAACACCAGCAACAGGGGAACGGCTCTCCTCAACCCCTTCGGCAGAAGGGCCTTCCCCTCCTGGGAAGGCCCTTCAAGGGACCACGCGGATTCCATGTTCCCTTCGGATCGGTGCCGCGATGGGGGTGAAGACCAAAGACCGGAGCACCAGGAGAGGATCTTCCTCGAGGGTGAACACAGGGAAGTCGCCGACAAGCAGGAAGCTACCGACGACCAACTCCAGGGCAGCACCCGACAGGGAGGGCGGGCGGGCCAGGGGCCGAATGATGTTCATCGGCCCCTGGAGCAGAACAACAAGCAGGAAGAGGATCTCCTCGAGGGTGAAGACCAAAGACCGGAGAACCAGGAGAGGATCTTCCTCGATCCCTTCGACAGAAGGGCCTTGCCACCAGGGGCAGGCCCACTTCGGGCTGGGCCCGAGGGCGGCAGGCCAACAACAGGCCAACCGGAACAAACCGAGCTCAATCAAAGGATCGGGTCATGAACAAGAACCACCTCAAGCGCCCTCGGCTGACCTCCGTGACCGGCCTGGTGAAGGTCCTGGTCGGTCTAGGGTCACTTCTCCCTGCCTTCTCCGGCTGCACTACTCCCTACCAGGCCAGAGGCTACTCCGGTGGATACACCGACATCCCGAACGACGCGCAGACCTACCAGGTCTCGTTCTACGGCAACGCCAACACCAACCGAGAGACAGTCGAGCTGTACCATCTCTACCGGTGCGCGGAGCTGACAGCCAGCCTCGGGGGCGACTTCTTCATCCTGGACGATAGAGGGGCGGACAGGAACTTCCAGGTTCGAACCTACGGAACCAACGTCTCGGCCGAAACGAGGTTCTCCAAAACCGCCCGAATCAAAGTCCTCAAAGGGCAGATGCCCAAGACCGACCCCAACGCCTACGATGCCCACACCATCCTGAGAAACCTGGGGCCGAGAATCGCCAGGTGAACGCCGAGGTCCGGTCAGAAGGGGTCGGTCTCGAGCATCACCGTGCAGCCGGCCCACTTCGTCGCGAGACCACGCGCCTCGGGGGCCAGGGCGGCCCATGAATCCGGGCCGTAGAAGTAGCACTCGACGCCGCGCTCGGTGACCGCGGCGGTGAACAGGACCTCGGCCTCTGCGCGATCGATCCGTTTGCTGGTGAGCTCCCAGCCGGAGGTCCCTCGCTGGTAGCAGCTGACCAACTCGAGGTGCGCGCCTCCCCAACGCGCCGGGTCCGCGTTCTCCACGCACGTCTTCTCGCCCTGGCCGCAACGGTTCTCTGGCGCCCGGGCAAAGCAGGCCTCCAGGTCAGCCTGGGTAACATGGGTAACGAGGGTTGCCTCGGCAGGCGGCGAGCTCGGTCGAGGAGTGCAGGCCGGCAGCGCCAGGGCGGCAAGGATGGGCAGCAGAGCCAAGGCAGCCAGAAAGCAGGACGGAATCCGCATCGGGAACCTCCAGAAGGTACCGGACGCGATCGTAGTCTTGGCCGGAAGGAGGGGCAAGGGCGGAGCCCTACCTTTCGACGAGCCCTGCCTCCCGTAGGTTGCGCCGCTGTATGGCTGTGGCAAGCTACAATCAGCTTCTGCGTGCTAGGCGCCTTCCCAAGCAGGGCACAATGCGCTCCAACCCATCATCCGAGACCCGGCCGCGACCGCGGCGGGCTCGAGTACCCAGGCAGAGCCGGTAGACTACCTCCCCTGGCGGCCGGCTGGTCGGCGGTCCGAGTGTTCCGCTCGGCGTAGTCGTCAACCACGGAGATCGGGATCCGGATGGTCCGGCCGAAGCGGGTGGAGGCGAGCTTGCCGTTCCAGCGCCATTCCTCAGCAATCATGGCGAAGGAGCTATCCGGTTGTCATGGCACTGCGCGGATGACCTTCATTCTCAAAGGAGCCGCGACTGTACGTCTTCTGATGAAGTTCGGGCTCACGCCACAGCGCGCGGCAGCGTCCCAGGCGGAACTAAAGCAGAAGACCAAGACCCGCGTGGTCCCTTGGCGCTTCAATTCCGATGGAAATGGAACCGCCGATGAAGGGACCGGATCGACAGGTGGGTTCGGAAAAGGCTGGTATCCATCGTCTTCCTCCTGTGGGGTTGTGGGAACGGAGCGTAGGTGGGCAGGAGGAAGGTGGGCATGGGCGAGTTGGATTCAGTAACGAACCGGGTTAGGATGACCGAGGGAGTCAGGACGCCAGGCCTGTTAGCGGCGACTGGGAGCGATGATGAGCGTACCGCCGACACATGGTGTGCCCTCCACTGCCCGCGAGAGGGTCACGGCGCCTTGCGACGGCCAGCCGACCGACGCTCTGTTGCGCGAGGTCGAACGGTTGCGTCAGAGAGTCGCAGAACTGGAGGGTACTTCCGGCTCCCGAAACGAGGCGCTGGACAAAGTCAATGCGCGCTCGGACATCCTGGCCGAGCGCTTGAAGGAGCTGAAGTGCCTCTACTCCATCTCGAGCCTGCTCAAGGGTCGCCACACCGACCTGGGCGAGATCCTGCAGAAGGCAGTCGAGGTCCTGCCCTCCGCTTGGCAGTACCCGGAGCGGGCCTGCGCTTGCATCACCATGAAGAGCCGCAGGTACCAATCCCAGAACTTCCGTGAGCCCCGGTGGCGCCAGCACGCCCGCATCGTCGTGGACGGCGAGAACGTCGGCCTGCTGGAGATCGGCTATGCCGACCTACTCGACGACGCGCGGGAGCCTGACTTCCTCCCGGAGGAGCACCTCCTGCTGTCCTCCGTGGCCGCGCACCTGGCAGAGCTCGTCTCGCTCAAGGAAACCCAGAGCCAGCTCTCGACCTACCAGGAGCACCTACGGTCGCTGGCCTCGGAGCTGACGCTGGCCGAGGAGCGGGAGCGGCGAACCCTGGCGCTCAGCCTCCACGACCGCATCGGCCAGGGCCTGGCCGTGGCCAAGCTCAAGCTGGAGTCGCTGATCCACCAGCTGCCGGCCGAGTACCACCAGAGGCTCGGGGACATCTCCGCGCTCATCAAGCAGATCGTCAACGATACGCGCTCCCTGACCTTCGAGATCAGTCCACCCGTCCTGTACGAGCTCGGCCTCCAGCAGGCCATCGGCTGGCTAACCGACCACTTCACGCGCCAGTTCGGGCTGCGGATGACCGTCCGGGGCGATACCCGCATCGTCGAGCTGGCAGAGGGCGTGCGCGTCATGCTGTTCCGCTCTATCCAGGAGCTCCTCTCCAACGCGGTGAAGCACTCCCAGGCCACCCATGTCACAGTGACCCTGCAGAATGACATCAAGGAGCTCCATGCGCTGGTGGAGGACGACGGCGTCGGCTTCGATGCGGCCGCCCTCAACGTCTATCCCTCCGCGGTCGGAGGCTTTGGCTTGTTCAGTATCCGGGAGCGCATAAGCCACCTGGGCGGTCGCGTGGCCATCGACTCCCGCCCCGGCCATGGGACGAGGATCCGCATTTCGGTCCCTAGCGCCGATGCGGATCAAGGAGAAACAGGGGGGATGCAGTGAAGATCCTCTTGGCGGACAACCACAAGCTCTTCTGCGAGGGCCTGCGCACCCTCTTCACACAGCAGAAGGGCATGGAGGTCGTGGGCGAGGCCGCCAACGGACGGATGGCCGTACGCCTCGCCCGGGAGCTCTCTCCTGACATCGTGATCATGGACATCGGCATGCCCGAGCTGAACGGCATGGAGGCCACCCGCCAGATCCGCGCGGAGATGCCCGCAATCAAGGTGGTCGCGGTGTCCATGCACGCAGATCGGCAGTACGTGGCGGGGATGCTGGCGGCCGGAGCCTCCGGTTACGTCGTCAAGGACTGCGCCTTCTCCGAACTGATCCAGGCCGTCCAAACCGTCCGGAATGGCGGCCGGTACCTTAGCCCCGACATCATCGGCGTCGTGGTCGAGGACTACGTGCAGCGCCTCGCCCCCGCCCCAGGCTCCGCGCTGGAGCGGCTGTCCGACCGCGAGCGGGAGGTGCTGCAGCTCCTGGCGGAGGGGGGGACGACCGCGTCCATCGCGCAGCGGCTGCACGTAAGCCGCAAGACCGTGGAGACCCACCGCAAGAACCTCATGCTCAAGCTGGAGCTCCACAGCGTGGCGGAGCTCACCAAGTTGGCCATCCGCGAGGGCATCACCTCCCTCGAGGGAGCCGGCGGGAAGGCCGGCTGCTAGCCCGCACCGTCTTGACCGGAGTCTGCATGTCCCACGGACGTGACGATCGCTGGAAGCACCTGGTGTCGGGCGCCTTCCTGCTCGATGAGGCCGCCCCCGAAGCTGCCATGGCCGAGCTGCGCGCGTACTTGAACAGCGTGCTCGAGGTCTTCCCGCGCGGGCTCGAGCCGCCCGAGGACTTCGAGGCCTACGCGGTCAGGCGGATGGCGAGCGCCATCCTGCGCGCCCTCGAGAGACGCCGGTCGGGTTGATGGGGCTAGGCCGCGGAGGACTGGTTGCGCTGGGTGTACCTGCGGTGGAACTCGCCGAGTCTCGCGACCAGCGCCTGGATCTCGCGCCGCTGCGGCAGGAAGGTCGCACGGAAATGCAGCGTGCCCGGCTGCTGCCCGAAACCCGAGCCCGGCACCACGCAGATGCCCGTCTCCTCGAGCAGGTTCAAGCAGTACTGCGCCTCCTGCCTGGCCGCGTAGGCCGCGCGCTCCTCGGCGGACATGGCCGCGAGATCGATGAACGGGTCCTGGGGGAGCTCGAAGCGTACGAAGGCGTACATGGCCCCCTGCGGTAGGTGCACCGACATGCCGGGAATCCTGTTGATCCCTTCGCCGAGCAGCGCGGCCTTCTGCTTCAGCTCCTCCAGGATGGCGCCCCGCTCCCGCACATAGCCCGCGTGGCTCTCCTCCCCCGGCTTCGGGGGCGCGACCATCACGTAGGTGGCGAGCTGCCCCGGAACGTTGGCGCACAGGGCGATCGACTGCAGCTTGATGAACTCCTGGAGGACGGGGGCAGGGACGTTGCGCAGCTCGAGGTAGCCGCCCCGGTGGCCGCACTCTCCGAGGAACCCCTTGGACACCGAGTGCAGGCTGAACAGCGGAGTCTGCGTGTCCCCCAGCTCGTGCAGGACCTTGGCGAACGAGTGGAAGGCACACCGATCGTCGTAGACGTTCTCCTGGTACACCTCGTCCGCGATCAGTGCCAGGCGGTGACGGTGGGCGACGCCGATGATCATTTCGATGTTCTCGCGGGACAGGACCGCGCCCGTGGGGTTGCCGGGGTTGATGACCACCAGGCCGACCGCGTGGATCCCGGCCTGCTCCGCGCGCGAGAGGCTGTCGGTGAGGCTCTGCTCGCTGAGCTGCCAGTGGTTGTCCTCGTCCAGGAGGTACCCGATCCGCTGCCCGCCCAGCAGCGTCAGGCTGGCGCTGTACAGCGGGTACTGGGGGATGGGGATCATGAAGCCGTCCTGCGGAGACCTGAGCAAGGCGGTGAGCACGGCCTGTACGCCCTTGCTCGCACCGTCGGTCAGGATGACCTTGCCCGGGTCGGCAGGGATGCCGTCGCGGCGCGAGATGAATTCGGCCACGGCCTGGCGGATGAAGGGGATGCCAGGGCTCTGGGTGTAAGCGCCCGTGCCGTGGGGGTGCTTCGCCAGGACCAAGCGGGCCCGCGCGACGACGTCCCCGGGGAACCGGGAGACGATCGCCGGTTCGTCCAGAAGCGCGGGGTACTCCAGCAGGCACAGGAGTTGACGCATGTAGGTCATCGGGCGTTGCCCGAGCGCCTGGGGGTTGCCGATGTTGCAGTAGATGATCTCCTCGCCCTTGGCCTCGAGCTCCTGCGCGCGCTGGACGATGGGGCCGCGAACCGCGTACTCCGCCTTGAGTAGCCGCTCGCTCAGCGCGCTGGTCGCCAGCAGGGCGGCTGCGTCGCCCGCTAGGCCCGGCCGCTCCGCGGCGCCCGAGGGGACGCCCGCCGCCTGCGCCGAGATCCCCTCCAGCAGCTCGGTGACGGTCGCGTTCGCGTCGCCGAAGAGCAGCAGGGTCTTGGGCTCGTCGTACAGCGGGTTCTTCACCCCCGAGTACCCGGGCCGCTCGTCGAGGTTGCAGACGATCACGTGGCGCGCCTCGTGGGCGTTCATGATCGGCATGCCGGAGATGGGCGTGTTGGCGACCCGGATGGCCGCGGGGTTGACCACGTCGCACGCGCCGATGATCAGGACCGCGTCGGTCGCGGCGAACTCCTTGTTCACCTCGTCCATCTCGCGGAGCTTCTCGTAGTCCACGTCGGCCTCTGCGAGGAGCACGTTCATGTGGCCCGGCATCCGTCCGGCCACGGGGTGAACACCGAAGGAGACAGCCTTGCCCTGTTGCTCGAGCAGCTTCGCCAGGGACGCCACCTGGAACTGGGCGCGCGCCAGCGCCATACCGTAGCCCGGGATGATGATGACGCTCTTCGCCTCGCGCAGCACCGCCTTGGCCTCGCGAACGGCCTCCGCGGGAGTCCTGGCGATCCTCGTCGGCACTGGCGGCGCGGCCTCCCGCGCGCCTCCGCCTCCTTCCTCCTTCTCGGTCACGGGCCTGGGGGCCAGCTTGCCTCCCGCCAGCACCCTGACGAAGCTCCGGTTCATGGCCTTGCACATCACGGCCGTGAGGATCGTCCCGGACGCCGCCACCGTCGCGCCGCAGGCGATCAGCAGCTGGTTCTGGATGGCGACGCCGCAGAACGCGGCGGCCAACCCGGCGGTGGCGTTCAGGAAGGAGATGAGCACCGGCATGTCCGCGCCACCGATGCGGACTGCAAACACCAGCCCCAGTAGAACCGCGGCGAGCAGCGCGCCTCCGAGCGCCAGGGCCAGCGGCAGGCCGCTGATCGAGGCGCCGAAGAGGCACAGACCGGCGATCGATCCCAGCAGGACGAGCAGGATCAGGTTGTGCCCAGGCAGCACCGTCGGCGTCTGCCTGATCTTGGCCGCGAGCTTGGCGCTGGCCAGCATGCTGCCGCTGAAGGTGGCCGCGCCGATGATCAGGCCCAGGAACCCCGACACCTCGCCTACGACGCCGGCCTGATCGCCCGCGCGGGTGAGTTCGACGAAGGCGATGGCGCTCGCGGCCACGCCGCCGGCGCCGTGCTGGAATGCGACCATAGCGGGGATCTGGATCATGGTGACGCGCATCGCGATCAGCGCCCCGATGGCGCTGCCAACGAGCAGGGCCAGCGCGAGCAGCACGGGATCCAGAATGCCGTGGCGGTACAGGACGAGCGCGATGGCCATCAGCAGCGCCGTGGCCGCGGTCGCGTTGCCCCGCCGCGCGCCATGGGGCGTGCGGAACTGGGCGATGCCGATCACCAGCAGGGCAATGATCGACAGATCGATGAGTATGGAGATCCAGTTAGCCATGGTTAGCTCCATCCGACCCCGGTTGCTGGTGGGTCTTGAACAGTCTCGTCATCCGATCCGTGATCACGAACCCGCCCACGAGGTTGAACGCCGCCGCGCCGAGCGCGAGCGCCCCGATGACCTTGTCACCGAGGCTCGTGGGCACCGCGAACAACAGGATGGCACCGAGGATGGTCACGGCCGAGATGGCATTGGTCATTGACATCAACGGCGTGTGCAGCAGCGGCGGCACGCGCGAGATGAGCAGGTAACCGACGCCGAACGACACCGCGAAGACAACGAGCATCAATACCAGCTCGGTCATGACCTTATCCTCCGTTCACTCGGTCCGCGCGCTCAGTGCTCGCCCATCGCATCGAGGGCGGGCTGGAAGTGGATCTTGCCCTCCTTGGTGACGAGGGAGGCGCGCACGATCTCGTCCTCGAGATCCGCGGGCCCCGCGGCGCTCTTGAAGAGGTTTTCGATGTAGTAGAACATGTTGTGCGCGTACAGCCAGGTGGAGTGCATGGCCATGCGCCCGGGGATGTTCTGCAGGCCGCAGATGCACACGTTGTGCTCGACCACCTCCTGCCCGGCCTGCGTGAGCGCGCAGTTGCCGCCCTGATCGATGGACACGTCGACGATCACCGACCCGGGCCGCATGCGGGCCACGGCCTCCTTGGTGACCAGGACCGGGGCCAGGGAGCCCGGCACCAGGGCCGAGAGGATGACGATGTCGGCCTCCGCGACCACCGGCTCGATGGCGGCCCGCTCCTTCTTCAGCCAGTCCTCCGGCAGCAGCTTGGCGTAGCCGCCCTCGGCGATCGCCAGCTCCTTCGGCACGTCGAAGCCCGCGACCTTGGCGCCGAGGCTGCCCGCCTCGGTGCGGGCCGCCTCGCGGATGTCCCAGGCCCGGACGACCGCGCCGAGGCGCTTGGCGGTGGCGACGGCCTGCAGACCCACAACGCCCGTACCCACGACCAGGACGGTCGCCGGCTTGATGGGCCCGATGGCGGTGCCGATCATCGGCAGGAAGCGCGGGAGGTGCTCGGCGGCGTCGAGCACCGCGCGGTACCCGGTGACCGTGCTCATGGAGGTGAGGGCGTCCATGCGCTGCGCCCGCGAGATCCTGGGGATCCCGTCCATGGTGAACGAGGTGATCCTGCGATCGCGGAGCTTGCGCACGATGTCGTGGCTGCCGGGGGCGGCCGGGTGCAGGAAGGTCACCAGGGTGCAGCCCTCGGGCATCATGTCCACTTCGTGCTTCTTCTTGGCCTCGTTGAAGACCGGCTGCTTGACCTTCAGGATGACGCCCGCCTTGGCGAACAGCTCCTCGGGGTCCTTCACGATGGTCGCGCCGGCCTTCACGTACTCGGCGTCGGCGTAGAAGGCGCCCGCGCCGGCGCCGGCCTCCACGGCCACCTCGAAGCCCTTCTGGCGCAGCTTCACGACGGTCTCTGGAATGACGGCGACGCGCTTCTCGGCGTGGAGAATCTCCTTCGGGACGACGATCTGCATGACATCGACCTCCTTCTCGGCGTGTGGGTTCAGACGACATCCTTGCGGCCCGAGGGGTCGGCCCCCAGCATGGATCCGGTGATGCGGCGCAGCGCGGCGAGGAGCTGCTCCTGGCCCGCGAACTCCCACTGGCGCTGCCAGATGCGATTCGTGCTCTCCGCGCCCTGGTCACCGAGGAGCTGGGCGCCGAGCCGCCACGGCGTGACGAAGAGGTGGCAGCAGCAGTTCTGGGCCCCACTGGACAAGCGCGAGGCCCTCTCCAGATGCTGCAGCCCCAAGCTCACGGGAAAGCCGGTGGTCGCACGCATGTGGTACTCGGGGTTGGGCATGCCCTCGGAGGGCTCCCCTTCGAACCAGTCCAGGGTCACGAGCACCGCAGAGCCGTCGTTCCAGACCGGGAGGACGCAGTGGGACTGGACCCCCTTAC
>Ga0116143_10005313_pt1 | contig 11666 bp, 9 predicted proteins | sample AD_UKC034_MetaG_FD_89745 | JGI IMG/M metagenome (GOLD analysis project Ga0116143, IMG submission 89745) | Active sludge microbial communities of municipal wastewater-treating anaerobic digesters from USA - AD_UKC034_MetaG | ecosystem: Engineered > Bioreactor > Anaerobic > Digestate | place: USA...
GCTTTGCGATAATCTGCGGCTGCTTGAACACGGAACTGGCCGTTCCGCCGATATGGAACGTCCGCATCGTCAGCTGGGTGCCGGGCTCTCCAATGGATTGTGCGGCAATGATGCCCACCGCAGAACCGAGAGAAATCGGCTCGCCGGTGGCCATGTTCCGGCCATAGCATTTCGCGCAGCATCCGCGCGAGGATTCACAGGTCAGCACACTGCGGATTTTCACCATGCGGATGTCGGCGGCCATAATCGCCTCTGCCGCGCGGGCATCAATTTCCTGGCCTGCGGCCACAATGATCTCGCGGGTGCGCGGGTCATAGACATCGTCCACCGAAGTCCGGCCCGTAATCCGGTTCGCCAGCGGGACCAGTTCCTCGTCCCCCTCATAAATGGCCTTCATCTGAATGCCGTTCAAGGTGTTGCAGTCCTGCTCAACCACAATAATGTCCTGAGCCACATCCACCATCTTGCGCGTCAGGTAACCGGATTCGGCTGTCTTCAGTGCGGTGTCGGCCAGACCCTTGCGCGCGCCGTGCGTGCTGATGAAATACTCCAGCACGCTGAGGCCCTCGCGGAAGTTCGACAGAATAGGACGCTCAATGATTTCGCCCGAAGGCTTGGCCATCAGACCGCGCATGCCGGCCAGCTGACGGATCTGCTGACGGCTCCCACGGGCGCCGGAGTCCACCATCATGTAGATGGGGTTGGGGGTTTCCTTGTTCTCGTTGTATTCCATAACGCTGAACATCACATGCGCGATTTCTTCCGTGCTGTGCGTCCAAATGTCGATGATCTTGTTATAGCGCTCGCCGTCCGTGATTACACCCTTGCGGTACTGCGCATCCACGGCGGCAATCTGCTCGCGGGAGTCGGCAATGATTTTCTGCTTTTCAGGGGGAATGATCATGTCCGTCAGCCCGATGGAGATGCCTCCCAGCGTGGCGAATTCAAAACCGGCGTTTTTCAGGCGATCGAGAACCTGCACGGTTTCATCGTGGCCGGCACGCAGATAGCACTGGCGGATGAGGTTTTCCAGATTCTTCTTGGTAACCTTCTGATTGATGAACCCCATGCACTCGGGCCAGATTTCGTTGAAGAACACCCGGCCAACAGTCGTGGTGATGACCGATTTTCCTGCCGAGCCGTAAAGCGTCTCCCTCTGATAATCGGGATTGCGGAAGCGGATGCGGCTGTGCAGTTTCAACGCGCCCTCGTCAAAGGCGGTATGCACTTCGTCAATGCTGGCGAGAATCGGCAGATGCTCGACTTCATCGCCTCCCGTCTTTTTCTTGAGCTGCCGGATTTTATCCTGCTGCGACTCCATGGTCATGTAATAGCAGCCCAGCGCAATATCCTGAGAGGGTGTGGTGATCGGTTTCCCGCTCGAAGGCGAAAAGATGTTGTTCGGCGCAAGCATCAGCAGGCGCGATTCGAGCTGCGCCTCCACAGACAGCGGCACATGCACGGCCATCTGGTCGCCGTCGAAGTCCGCATTGTACGCGGTGCAGACAAGCGGATGAATCCGGATGGCCTCGCCCTCGATCAGCACCGGCTCAAAAGCCTGAATGCTCAGACGATGCAGGGTCGGAGCGCGGTTCAGCATGACGGTATGCCCGCGGGTCACTTCCTCCAGAATATCCCACACCACATCGTCGGCGCGTTCGATCATTTTCTTCGCGCTTCGAACGGTGTGCACAATCCCCTTTTCCTTAAGACGCCGTATGATGAAAGGCTCAAAAAGCACCAGGGCCATCTTCTTGGGAAGGCCGCACTGACGCATGTCCAGATCCGGTCCGACCACAATCACGGAACGGCCGGAGTAATCCACACGCTTGCCCAGCAGATTCTGGCGGAAACGTCCCTGCTTGCCCTTCAGCATGTCGCTGAGGGATTTCAGCGGACGGTTGCCGGCGCCGGTCACGGCCCGGCCGTGGCGCCCGTTGTCAAACAGCGCATCCACCGCCTCCTGAAGCATGCGTTTCTCGTTGCGGATGATCACATCCGGTGTTTTCAGCTGCAGCAGGTTCCGCAAACGGTTGTTGCGGTTGATCACACGGCGATAGAGATCGTTCAAATCCGATGTCGCAAACCGGCCGCCCTCCAGCGGGACCAGAGGGCGCAGATCCGGGGGAATCACCGGCAGCACTTCCAGAATCATCCACTCCGGCCTTGCGCCGCTCTGCAGCAGGCCGTCAATAACCTTCATGCGCTTTGTCAGTTTCTTTCGGGTCTGCTTGCTCCGGGTTTGCGCGAGTTCCGCATCCAGTTCCTGCAGCAGCTCCGCAAGCTTGATATGGCCCATCAGATCACGGATGGCCTCCGCCCCCATCTTGGCCTCAAACGCCGTCTCGCCGTATTTCTCCTGAGCCTCGCGGAATTCGATCTCGCTCAGCAGCTGTTTTTCCTGCAGCGGGGTGTCGCCCGGATCAATGACGATATAGTCCTCATAATAAAGAACGCGCTCAAGGCTGCGGCTGGTCATGTCCAGAACAAGGCCCATGCGGCTGGGAGTGCACTTGAAAAACCAGATGTGCGAGACCGGCACGGCCAGCTCAATATGCCCCATCCGTTCGCGGCGAACCCGCGCCTGGGTGATTTCCACGCCGCAGCGGTCGCATATCACGCCTTTGTGCTTGATGCGCTTGAATTTTCCGCAGGAGCACTCCCAGTCCTTTGTGGGCCCGAAAATACGCTCGCAGAACAGACCGCCCTTTTCCGGATTGAACGTCCGGTAGTTGATGGTTTCCGGATTCTTGACTTCGCCAAAGCTCCACGACCGGATTGTTTCCGGCGAAGCCAGCGAAATGCTTGCCGTGTCGAATCTGCTTTTGGTTTCCCAACCGAATATGTTAGCGGCGTTGCTGCTTTCCAACGTGCACCTCCTGCCCTGGACGAGGACAATCGTTCAAATTTTATTCACCGGCCTTGTTCACTTTTATGTTCAGCGCAAGGCTCTGCATTTCCTTCATCAGCACGTTGAACGATTCCGGCATGCCGGCGTCCAGCGTGTTTTCACCCTTGACGATGGACTCATAGATCCGCGTGCGGCCGCCGATGTCGTCGCTCTTGACGGTCAGCAGTTCCTGCAGCGCATAGGCGGCGCCATAGGCCTCCATCGCCCACACTTCCATTTCGCCAAAGCGCTGTCCGCCGTACTGGGCCTTCCCGCCCAGCGGCTGCTGCGTCACAAGCGAATAGGGTCCCACTGCGCGCGCATGGATCTTGTCGGTCACCAGGTGATGAAGCTTGAGCATGTAGATCATGCCCACAACCACCCGCTGGTCAAAGGGCTCGCCTGTGCGCCCGTCATAAAGAACGGTTTTTCCGTCCTTCGCCAGGCCGGCTTTCTCCAGCATCTCGGATATCTTGTTCTCGGGGATGCCGTCAAACACGGGAGTTTCCACGTACATATTAAGCATCTTGCAGGCCAGGCCCAGATGGGTTTCGAGCACCTGCCCCACGTTCATGCGCGAGGGCACACCCAGCGGATTCAGCACAATCTCGACCGGCGTTCCATCGGGCAGGAACGGCATGTCCGCCTCCGGCACAATGCGGGAAATCACACCCTTGTTGCCGTGACGACCGGCCATCTTGTCCCCCACCGACAGCTTTTTCTTGCTCGCGATATACACACGCACCTGCTTGATGATGCCCTGGTCTATCTCGTCCCCGCTGTCCAGGCGGTCCATGGCCCGTTCCTGCTCTTCCTGCAGGTCCGCAAACTTGCCGGAGTACTCGCCGATGATGCCCTGAATCTTGATTTGGATGGGGCTCGGGTCAATCTCGATGTTGTTGTGCGCGGCCGCCAGCTTGCGCAGCAGCGTTTTCGTGATCTTCCGGTTCGCCGGGATGATGATCTCGCCGGTCTCGATGTTCACGACATCAAGCGGGATCTTCTCGCCCAGCAGAATGTTGCTCAGCGCCTCGGTCAAATCTTCCGTGAGCTGCTTCGAACGATCGGCAAATTCCTCTTCAATCGCCTTCTTCTGCCTGCGAATGGCCGTCGGGGTCATTTTGGTCTGCTGGACGGGATTCCGGGCCGAAACCTTGACATCCATCACGATCCCGTAGGTTCCGCTGGGAACCCGGAGCGAGGTGTCGCGCACATCTGCGGCCTTTTCACCGAAAATCGCCCGCAGCAGCCGCTCTTCGGGGGCCAGCTCGGTTTCGCTCTTCGGCGTGATTTTGCCGACCAGAATATCACCCGGCTTCACTTCCGCGCCAATGCGGATGACGCCGTCATGCTCGAGATTGGCCAGGGCGTCTTCTCCCACATTGGGAATATCGCGCGTGATCTCTTCAGGCCCCAGCTTGGTGTCGCGGGCGCCGCACTCGAAATCCTCGATATGCACAGATGTGTAAACGTCCTCGCGAACCAGCTTCTCGCTGATCAGAATGGCATCCTCGAAATTATATCCGCACCAGGGCATGAATGCCACGAGGACATTGCGTCCCAGTGCAAGCTCCCCATGGCTGGTGCCCGGGCCATTGGCCAGCACGTCTCCCGCTTTCACGGCGTCGCCCTGCGCCACACAGGGTTTCTGGTTGATGCAGGTTGCGGCATTCGAGCGCATGAACTTGCGCAGTTCATACACCTGGGCTTCGGCTGCCGGGGTTTTCTTTGTCGGCATCTCGCCGTTTTTCGAGACGATGATCCGGTCGGCGGAAACGTAAGCCACCTTCCCGGGGCGTTCCGCCAGCACCATGACATGAGAATCCCGGGCCACGGGGCCCTCCATGCCGGTCGCCACATAGGGGCGCTCGGGAACCAGCAGAGGAACCGCCTGACGCTGCATGTTCGATCCCATCAGCGCGCGATTGGCATCGTCGTGCTCCAGGAACGGAATCAGGCTTGCGGCCACACTGACCAGCTGCTTGGGCGAAACATCCATGTAGTCCACACGCTCGCGCGGCACTTCAAGGAAATCGCCGCGGTACCGTACAGAAACAAGCTCGCGCTCAAATGTGCCTTTGGCCGTCAGCGGCGCATTCACCTGCGCGATGACATATTTCTCCTCCTGATCGGCCGTCAGATAATAAACTTCATCGGACACCCGGCCGTTGATGACCTTCCGGTATGGACTCTCGATGAAACCGAATTCGTTCACCCGCGCATAGCAGCTCAGGGAGGAAATCAGTCCGATATTCGGACCTTCCGGCGTCTCAATGGGGCAAATGCGGCCGTAGTGACTGGAGTGCACGTCGCGGACCTCAAATCCTGCGCGTTCGCGGCTGAGCCCTCCGGGGCCCAGTGCGCTCAGACGGCGTTTGTGCGTCAGTTCCGCCAGCGGATTGGTCTGGTCCATGAACTGGCTCAGCTGGCTGCGGCCGAAGAAGTCCTTGATCACAGCCGAGAGCGCTTTCGGATTGATCAGGCGCTGCGGCGTCAGTTTGTCCGTGGCCGCGTCATACAGCGTCATGCGCTCCTTGACCAGCCGTTCCGTGCGAGCCAGCCCCACGCGGCACTGGCCTTCCAGGAGTTCCCCGATCGTGCGCACACGGCGGCTGCCCAGATGATCAATATCATCAATGGTGCCTTCCCCGCGGCGCAGATTGATCAGATAGCGAACGGCATCCACCAGGTCTTCCGTGCGGAGCACCAGTGAATCATTCGGCTCCTGTCCCAGCTTCTGCTGAATCTTGTAGCGGCCTACGCGGCCCAGATCATAGCGGCGGGGATCGAAGAAAATGCGCCGGATCAGCTGACGGGCATTGGACACCGTAGGAGGATCTCCCGGCCGCAGCTTGTGGTAGATATCCTTCAGCGCCTCATCCATTGAATGTGCGGGATCCTTCTGGATGCTCTTCATGAAGATTCCTTCGTCCCACGAAACATTCACGATATCAGCCGTTTTATAACCGGCCGCCTTCATCGCTTTCACGGTTTCCGGCGTGAGTGCGTCATACCGGCGCGCCAGAATGGACTGCGAATCGGCGTCCACAATGTCGTCTTTCAGCACTTTGTTCGCCAGCTCTTCCTCGGTGAAGTCCCGGGACAGCTTGAGGGTTTCCTCCGTGTAGAAAAGGCGGATCAGCTCTTCATCGCTGCCGAATCCCAGCGCCCGCAGGAAAGTGGTCGCGAGGAACTTCCGGCGCCGCCGCTTGCGCTCAAGATAGATATACAGCAGGTCAGAGGTGTCGAACTGCACTTCAACCCAGGAACCGCGGTCGGGAATAATCCGGAAAGAGTACAGAAGCGAGCCGTTCGCATGGACACTCTGCTCAAAGCAGATGCCGGGTGAACGGTGCAGCTGGCTGACGATCACCCGCTCGGCTCCGTTAACGATAAACGAGCCGGACGAGGAGATCAGCGGGACCTCTCCCATGTAGACCACTTCCTCCTGAACAGACTTCCCCTCCTTGAGGCGGAACGTCACATGCATGGGCGCGGCAAAGGTTTCCGCCTCGCGCAGGCATTCCACTTCGGACATTTTCGGCTCGCCGATTTCATATTTCACGAAATCGAGCACGCACTGCCCGTCGTAGCTCTCGATGGGGAACACTTCCTTGAAGACGGCCTGAAGCCCGACGCGCCGGCGGCGCGTGGGAGCCACATCCATCTGAAGGAAGTCCTTGTACGAAGAAGTCTGAATCTCGATCAGATCCGGCAGACTGATCACATCTGCCAGCTTCCCGAATTTAATTCTGTCAACCATTGAAGTCACCTCTCGGCTAATCGCAAAGGCGCCCGAAGGCGCCACACATTCTGTGTCCGCTGAAAATCTTGGGCCTGAAAAGGCCGTATTTACTTGATTTCGACGGTCGCGCCAGCAGCCTCGAGCTGTTTCTTCATGGCATCGGCTTCAGCCTTGTCAACGCCTTCCTTGACGGTCTTCGGGGCGCCATCCACCAGATCCTTGGCCTCTTTCAGGCCCAGACCGGTGATCGCGCGGACTTCCTTGATGACCTGAATCTTCTGGGCGCCGGCGCTGGCCAGCACCACCGCGAATTCGGTCTTCTCTTCAGCGGCCGCAGCGCCGCCGCCTGCCGCAGGAGCAGCCGCCATGGCCACGGGGGCCGCAGCACTCACACCCAGGCGGACTTCAAGGGCTTTGACCAGCTTGGAAAGCTCCAGCACGGAAATCCCTTCAATCCAGTCCACAAACTCGGCCGCTTTGCCTTCAAGGACGGGGGCCGTTTTCTCTTCAACTTTATCGGTCATGTTTTTACTCCTCCTACAGCAGCTCTTTTACAAGCTCGTTTGTTTCTTTTCTTCAACAGCTTTCAACACATACAGCACACTGGCCACCTTCTGGCTCAACACACCCGCCAGGCGGGTCATCGGCGCGGCCAGAGTGCCCAGCAGGATTGCCTGCATAACCGGCTTCGCGGGCAGCTCCGCCAGTTCATCCACTTCGTCCGCCTTCAGCAGCTGGCCTTCCACCGCAGCCATCTTCACCGACGGCATTTTGTTCGCCCGCATGAAATCCTTCAGCACCCGGGCGGTCTCCGCCACATCACCGCGGCCGGTGACCACGGCGCTGGGGCCCTTGAGGGCGGAATCGAAGCCGTCCAGGGAAAGCTCCCCGGTGAACTTCTTGAACATGCGGTTGTGAATCACGCGAAAACGCGCGTCCACGCGAGCCAGCTGCGTGCGGAGATTTTCGGTCTGCGCCACGCTGAGCCCGCGATAGTCGGTCAGGATCACAAAACCCGCGTCCTTCGCTTCGGCGCGCATTTCGTCTACAATGGATTTTTTTTCTGGTCTCATGGTACTGATTCCTTATGCCGCTCCGGCGTAATCCTTGACGTTGATCTGAAGCCCGGGTCCCATCGTGGAGGTGACCACGCACTTCTTCAGGAAAATGCCCTTGGCCACGGCCGGGCGGGCCGCCACCACCGCTTCAATCACCGCGCGGCAGTTTTCCGCCAGCTGTTCGGCTGTAAAGGACAGTTTCCCGAACGGGACCATGACATTGCCATGGCGGTCCATTTTAAATTCCACGCGGCCGGCCTGAAACTGCTTCACGGCCGTGGCCGTGTCGTCTGACACGGTTCCGGTCTTCGGGTTGGGCATGAGTCCGCGGGGCCCCAGCACCTTTCCGAGCTTGCGAACCTCTTTCATCGCTTCAGGCGTGGCCACGGCGATGTCAAAATCAGTCCAGCCTCCGGTCACCTTGGCAATCAGATCATCCATGCCCACTTCCGCGGCACCCGCCTCGCGGGCCGCATCCGCAGCCGGTCCGGTTGCGAAAACCACCACGCGAACCGTTTTGCCGCTTCCATGAGGAAGGGACACGGTTCCGCGCACCATCTGGTCCGACTTCTTCGGATCCACACCCAGCCGGAAAGCCACTTCCGCGGTCTCGTCGAACTTGGCCGTGGAGGACTTTTTCAGAACCTCAATTGCCGCGTCGATCGAATAGACTTCACTGCGGTTGAGAGCCGTCCGGACATCCGTATATTTTTTTCCATGCGTAGCCATTGCTATTCCACCTCAATCCCCATGCTGCGGGCCGTGCCCTCCACCATCCGCATGGCCTGTTCAATATCCCTTGCGTTGAGATCGTCTTTCTTCTTCTCCGCGATTTCGCGGACCATCGCCTTCGTGACCTTGCCCACCTTGTCCCGGTTGGGCATGGCCGAACCCTTGGCAATTCCGGCCGCCTTTTTCAGCAGCGTGGCCGCGGGCGGGCTCTTGGTGATAAACGTGAAGGACTTGTCCTGATAAACCGTGATCACCACCGGGATGACCATTCCCGCCTGTTTCTGCGTGGCCGCATTGAAGGCCTTGCAGAACTCCATGATGTTCACGCCCTGCTGGCCCAGGGCCGGGCCCACGGGGGGCGCGGGATTGGCCTGGCCGGCCGGGATCTGCAGTTTAATTATTCCTGTGACTTTCTTTGCCATATCATTTCACCTGAGCTTTATTCGCGTTCAACCTGCCAGTATTCCAGTTCCACAGGAGCCGTCCGGCCGAAAATGGAGACTGATATCTTCAGCTTGCCGTGATCCGGATCCACCTCTTCCACCACTCCGCTGAAGTTGAGAAACGGGCCATCGGTCACCTTCACCGGTTCTCCGGGCTCAAAATTCACCTTCGGCTTGACCTTTTCCTTCTTCTCCTCAATCTGATTGAGAATCACATCCACTTCCGCCGGCCGCAGCGGCACCGGATTGTCCCCCCCGATGAACCCGATGATTCCCTGGGTTTCCTGAATGAAATACCAGGTTTTTTCATTTATTTTGTGGTCCGCATCGTACAGGGCCAGATTGATGAGCACATATCCCGGATAGAACTTGCGGGTCGTGGTCATCTTCTTGCCCTGCTTCACTTCCGACACCTTCTCGGTCGGGATCAGCACTTCGCCGATATATTCACCCATCTCTTCGAGAACGGTGCGGCGTTCGATGTTTTCCTTGACCTTGTTTTCCTGGCCGGAAAGCGTATGTAAAACGAACCACTGTTTATCCATTGTATTCACCCGGGCGCAATGCCGGTCCTATCTGATCACCAGATTCAGAAATCCCTGAGCGACCACGTCGCAAATGCTCACATAAATGCCCACCAGCAGAACCGACACAATCACGATCACCGTGGACTCCATGAGTTCCGGACGGGTCGGCCAGTTGCACTTGCGGAGTTCCTGCCATACTTCTCCCATAAAATTGCGGAATCCGCTGACACCTGCTGACAATCTGTTCATGCTGACTTCCTAACTCTCAAGTGGCAGGCCAGGAGGGAATCGAACCCCCAACCCCCGGTTTTGGAGACCGGTGCTCTGCCAATTGAGCTACTGGCCTACCGGAAAACATGGCGTTATTTGGTCTCCCGGTGCAGGATGTGCTTCCTCTCGAAGGGACAGTATTTCTTCTTTTCCATGCGGCCCGGAGTCAGGCGCTTGTCCTTCGTGGTTGTATAATTGCGCCGTTTGCACTCGGTGCAAGCAAGGGTTATGATTTCTCTCGCCATGACTGTTCACATTCCTGCGGCCTTTGCTTCCGGCCGCTTTGCGGCAAGCCCCCCCTCGCAGGGGGGCTCCCGGTTTTTAGTTCTGATTACTCAAGAATCTTCGACACACGGCCGGCCCCGACCGTCCGTCCGCCTTCGCGGATGGCGAACCGCATGTGCTCTTCCATAGCGATCGGCGTCAGCAGGGTCACTTCCATGCTCACGTTGTCGCCCGGCATCACCATCTCCACGCCCTCGGGCAGGATGATATCCCCGGTCACGTCCGTCGTGCGGAAGTAGAACTGCGGGCGGTATCCCTTGAAGAACGGGGTATGACGGCCGCCCTCATCCTTGCTCAGGACATACACCTCGCCGGTGAACTTCGTGTGGGGCGTGATGCTTCCGGGCTTCGCCAGCACCTGACCGCGCTCCACATCATCCTTCTTCACGCCGCGAAGCAGGCAGCCCACGTTGTCGCCGGCCTGGCCCTGGTCCAGCAGCTTGCGGAACATTTCCACGCCCGTGACGGTCGTCTTGGTGGTGTCGCGAATGCCCACGATGGCGACTTCCTCACCGACCTTGATGATCCCGCGCTCAATACGGCCGGTCACCACGGTTCCGCGGCCTTCGATCGAGAACACGTCTTCGATCGGCATCAGGAAGGGCTGGTCAAGAGGACGGGGAGGCTCCACCCAGGCGTCCAGAGCATCCATCAGCTTCTGGATGCACTCCGCATCCGGGCCGCTCGGATTCTCGGTCGCCTTCAGCGCCGAGCCGCGAATGATCGGGGTGTCGTCGCCGGGGAATTCGTACTTGTTCAGCAGTTCGCGGATTTCGAGCTCCACGAGATCCAGAAGTTCCGGATCATCCACCGTGTCCACCTTGTTCAGGAAAACGACGATGGAAGGCACGCCCACCTGGCGGGCGAGAAGAATGTGCTCGCGCGTCTGGGGCATCGGGCCGTCGGAAGCGCTCACCACCAGAATGGCGCCGTCCATCTGCGCCGCGCCGGTGATCATGTTCTTCACATAGTCCGCATGGCCGGGGCAGTCCACATGGGCGTAATGCCGGTTGGCCGACTGATATTCCACGTGCGAGGTCGCAATCGTCAGAATCTTCGTCGAGTCGCGGCGGCCCTGTGACTCGGAGGCTTTCGCCACCTGGTCATAAGAAATGAACGTCGCGAGGCCCTTGGCTTCCTGCACCTTGGTGATGGCGGCCGTCAGCGTGGTTTTGCCGTGGTCAACATGACCAATCGTGCCCACGTTGACGTGGGGTTTTGTTCTTTCAAATTTTTCCTTTGCCATGGAACTCTCCTCCTAGCGTCTTTCTCTGTTGTTAATATGTTCAGTTTCTCTTCTGCTAAAATCCATCGGCCCTGCTGGAGCCCACGAGCGGGATTGAACCGCTGACCTCATCCTTACCAAGGATGTGCTCTACCAACTGAGCTACGTGGGCCGCGCTTTCGCCGTCTGCCGGCAGGACACGCATCCGCCGCCGCTACACCCTGCCCATCTCACTCAGCAGACATAATCACACAGGACATCCGTTCCCCTCATTTCTTATTCCCAGCAGAAAAATGAGAGACCGTGCCCTGCTCAACCTAATCTAGTCTGTCCCGCCGCTGCGGTTTCCCGCATCAACGGTGCGGCGTACTTTACAGGAAACAGTACAGGAGTCAAATGGTTTCTGAAAAATATTTTGCAAAATAATTCCGGCGGGAAAATCAGGCGGAAGGCCCCAGATACATCTGCAGGAGGCTGTTCACATCATCCAC
>Ga0116143_10005314_pt1 | contig 11663 bp, 10 predicted proteins | sample AD_UKC034_MetaG_FD_89745 | JGI IMG/M metagenome (GOLD analysis project Ga0116143, IMG submission 89745) | Active sludge microbial communities of municipal wastewater-treating anaerobic digesters from USA - AD_UKC034_MetaG | ecosystem: Engineered > Bioreactor > Anaerobic > Digestate | place: USA...
ATGCTGGCCACATACGGTATTTATGGTTTTATACTGAAAATATTCTTCGAGATTTATTTTTTCATCCGGTTGAAGATATACAGGAACCTATACAACTTCAGCCTGTTCCTGTTCATTTTCATTTACCAGTTCACCGGCAGTTTTTTAGTCAATGCGGCCGAGATCGGAACCTGGGCCATTGCATTCTATGGCCGGTTTCCCGTGTTTGATATAAGTTTCATCAAGCAAAAGAAATCATGAGGGTTGCACTGATCGGCCGTTCGTCGCTGCATATGGTGACAGGAGGTGACACCATTCAGATGGTGAAGACCGCTGCCGCCCTGAACAAAATTGGCGTCAGGGCCGATATCATCCTGTCATCGGAGAAACCGGATTATTCCAGCTACGACCTGCTGCATTTCTTCAACCTGCTCCGCCCCGCTGATCACCTGAAACACATCAGGTTAAGCCGCAAGCCATATGTGGTCAGTACCATTTACCTGGATTATTCATCTTTCGACCGGCTTGGGCGCAGTTTGCCTTACCGGCTGATGTTCAGAGCCCTGGGTAAACACAATTCGGAATATTTTAAAAACATATACCGTTATGCAAGGGGCCAAGACCGGATGGTGAGCCCGGAATACCTGAAAGGCCATCGCAAAGCAATGCTGAAAATACTGGAAGGGGCTGCCCTTATTCTACCCAACTCTGAATCCGAATACAAAAGACTGGCCTCAGACACCGGTTTCCGGGGAAAATATTTTATTGTCCCTAACGGGATCGATCCGGAGATTTTTGGCAAAAAACCGCCCGAAGTGGTGAGGCATGACCGTGTTTTATGCGTGGGACAGGTTTACGGGATGAAAAACCAGCACCTCCTGATTCAGGCTTGTGAAAAACTGGATGTTCCCCTTGAACTGATAGGAAAAGCGCCTCCCAATCACACCGGGTACTATGATTATTGCAGGAAGATCGCGGGGGAGCGGGTGAAATTTTTTGACTTTATGCCCCAGGACGAGCTGATCAGGCATTATGCCGCTGCCAGGGTCCATGCATTGCCAAGCTGGTTTGAGACCACCGGGCTGGCTTCGCTGGAAGCCGGGGCCATGGGATGTAACCTGGTTGTCGGAAGAGGGGGCGATACTATTGATTACTTCGGGAAACATGCCTGGTACTGCGACGCCGATGACCTGGCCGGCCTGGAAACCGCGCTCGCCCAAGCGTTGAACTATGAAACCCGGCCTGAGCTCCGTGAACTGATCCTGGCTGAATATACATGGCCGAAAGCGGCTGAAAAGACCAAACAAGCTTATCTTTATGCATTGAATGGATAAGAAGAAACTATCGGTCGCAATAATCGGTTCCCGCGGCATTCCCAACCGCTACGGTGGTTTCGAAGCCCTCGCCGAAGAACTTTCAGGAAGGCTGGTTTCCCGTGGACACCAGGTCCTGGTCTATACTCCGGACGATCATCCCCTGAAGGATAAATCCTGGAATGGCGTGGAACGTGTGCTGATCTCGAATCCCGAACGAAAATTCGGGACCTTCGGACAGTTCATCTATGATCTGAACTGTAACCTTCACAGCCGCAAAAGGCATTTCGACATTATCCTGCACCTTGGATATACAAGCGATTCAGTCTGGTACCGGCTGTGGAAAAAGGATAGTGTACAACTGGTCAATATGGACGGACAGGAATGGGCACGATCCAAATACAGCAGCGCGGTGAAAGGTTTCCTTCGCCTGGCAGAAAGGCTTGCTACCCGGCGTAGCCGTTACCTGGTCGCCGACTCGCCGATCATCGAAGAATACCTTACTGGAAAATATCTTGTCCCTGTCCGGTATATCGCTTATGGTGCAACCATCCCGGAACATTATTCACCGGATGCGCTGCAGGAATGGGGCCTTACCCCGGATGAATACGACCTGGTCGTGGCCCGCATGGAACCCGAAAACAACATCGAGATGGCTATCAGGGCAAAACTGGAGTCAGGTGATCCGGTCCCGCTGCTGATCATTGGCAATGACAACAAATACAGGCAGTCCCTTCAAAAGACTTTCGGCAGTGAGGGACTGATAATTTTCAGGGACGGTGTTTATGACCGGGGAAAACTGGACAGTATTCGTCATTTCAGCAGGATCTATATCCACGGGCACTCGGTGGGTGGCACAAACCCATCATTGCTTGAGGCAATGGCCTGCGGATGCCGGATCGTTTCGCACAATAACCCGTTCAACAGGTATGTCCTGGGAACCAATACCTTTTTCTTTTCAAATCAGAAAGATCTTGAAAAATGCTTTATTGATTATGATCATTTTGATTTTGAAGATCTTATTGGCAAAAATCTCAACAGGATCAAAGAAGAATATGACTGGAACCATGTAACAGACGGATACGAAAAGCTTTTTTACGATGCAACGGGTATTTGACATGATCTTTCCATGGTTTTGGGCTTTGGTCTGGTTCACCCTGCCTTTGTCCATCAGGGCCAACAGCGTCAGCCTGATCGCGTTCGGGCTGGTCGCCCTGGGGAATGCTTTGTACCATAAACCGCGTTTCAACCGGCACCAGTTAATCCTTGCAAGTTTGTTTCTCCTCCTTTTTGCGTGGCTGGTGCTGGGCCCGCTGATCGCCGATGGATCGCTGCCCGCGTGGAAACTCACAGAGCGCAAGCTATCGCTGGTGGCGATACCGCTGCTGCTTCTACTGGTCTCCGGAACAAGGGATGATCTGTCAAAATGGGCCATCAGGGGCCTTTTCGCAGGATTGGTCCTTTCCGGGGTACACATGCTTGCTGTGGCCGGCTTAAAGATGATCCAGGGCCAGCCGGCAGAAGCATTCACCTACCATGCATTCACCGGCCGGTATGCCCTGGGTGCCATTTATTATTCCTTTTACCTGTCGGCAGCCCTATACTACCTGGCTTTCCGGCAAACCGAGCCGTTTATCGCCCGGTACAGGCTTTTCCTGGGGATTTTCTTCCTGGCTTTGCTGCTCTTCAGCGCGTCAAAACTTTTTATCGTGCTTAGCCTCCCGGCAATTATATTTCCCTTCCTGAAAATCATCAGACAAATGAGCGGGATAAAGAAATACCTGCTCCCGGTGCTGTTACTGATCGTACTGCTGTTCGGTTCCATCCCGTTTCTGAACCGGGTCTCGGAACTGAAAAACACGGACCTGAACGTGGTAACGCAGGACAGGTTCCGCTACGACACACCCCTGAACGGGCTCACATTCAGAATGTTACTATGGAGGCTGGCCGGGGAGATCATGGCTGATGAAAACGCCTGGCTCACCGGAACAGGCATTGATAACAGCCAGGAAACCCTGGACCATTATTATGCCCGGTACGGCATTTATACGGGGAACCCTGACCTGGGCGATACCGGTTACCTGGGATATAATTTTCATAACCAGTTCCTGGAAACGATGGTCGGATCAGGTATCCCGGGACTCCTTCTGCTTCTGGCAATCATACCGGGCGTCTTCTTGTTCACTAAAAAGGCCTTTTTCTTTCCCGTCTTATTTTATATTGTTACATTTATCTTTTTTATGACCGAATCGGTGCTGGAACGCCAGGCCGGTCTGGTGTTTTTTTGTTTGTTGTGGAATTTTAATGAAGATAATTCGTTCCAAGATTAACCAGGCTTAAGGATGGAACATCCCCCGACCATACTCCTTGATAAGAATCCATGGCATGAGACCGAAGTACCGGAAAAACTTTCCATCCCTTACCGGCCTCTTGAAAATCACCGGCTGGATAAATTTATAAACAGGATGATTAAGCGAACCATGGATGTTGGATTGGGCTCATTCCTGGTGCTTCTGATCCTGAGCTGGTTGCTGCCCCTCATGGCTATCCTGATCAAGCTGGATTCGAAAGGACCGGTATTTTTTATCCAGAAAAGGACCGGGTTGAGAAAAAAGAGTTTTTATTGCCTTAAATTCGGGTCAATGGTGGTCAACCAGGATGCAAACCGGCTGGAAGTCCAGGCCGGTGATCAACGGATCACACGGCTGGGGAATTTTATCCGCAGGTATCATATCGATGAACTGCCCCAATTGCTGAATGTAGTGAAGGGTGATATGAGCCTGGTCGGCCCGCGGCCGCATATGCTGCGTCATACGATCCTTTATTCAAGCCTGGTCGAAAATTATCACGACCGGCACCGGGTGAAGCCGGGCATTGCCGGACTGGCCCAGATGCGCGGGTACCACGGCACGATCTCAAGCTGGCATGACCTGTACGACCGTTGCTCGGCCGATTTTGAATATATTGAAAAATGGTCGCTCTTCGGCGATTTTTGTATCTTTTTCAAAACCGTCTACAAGATCATCAAAAACCTTTTTCAGTAATGGAACAACCGGCAATGTCACTGAAAGAGGGTTGTATGCTCGTCCTTCATTATTTCGGCATCTTCCGGCATCCTCTTACCGCTGAGGAGATTCACCGTTTCAACCCGGTAAAGGCAACCCGGGAACAAACCGATCTTACCCTCGGAGAAATGGTGGATGAAGGCGTTGTTCAGTTTTCGGAAGGGTTCTACCTGGCTGAGGATTGTTCTGAGGCCCTCGTTTCGCGGCGGATCTCTAACGAAAGGGCCTGTCAGCTGCTTGAACGATCGGTGAAATATGTTTCCGTAATTGCTTCCTTCCCGTTTGTCAGAGGCATTGCCATCAGCGGTTCTCTTTCAAAGTTCAGCGCGTCGGAAAATCCGGATATCGACTATTTCATCATTACCGAAACCGGCAGGCTGTGGATTGCCAGATCTTTCCTGCATTTGTTCAAGAAGCTGACCTTCATCACCGGTCATCAGCATTATTTCTGCATGAATTATTTTATCGATACCAATGCCATGACCATCACTCACCAGAACCGCTACTCGGCGATAGAGGTCATGACATTGCTGCCGGTCTTCAATGCGCCGCTTCATGAAGAATTTTACAGGAAAAATGAATGGGCCGGGGATTATCTGCCCAATCATCCGGGCCCGGTCAATTATGACTATTTGTGGACCGGAAAAACTTTCTTTTGCAAGATTGCGATGGAAAAACTGATCAACTTGATATTTCCTGAGAAACTGAACCGGTTGCTGATGAACATCACCGACCGGAAATGGAGGCGGAAATGGAAGCGTGCCGGTTATCCCGCAGAGGATTATGACCGGGCTTTTATGACCACGCTTCATATCTCCAAAAACCACCCCGTGGATTACGAGAAAAAAGTTCTATCAAAACTTAAGGAAAATAATCTTGTTGTATAAAAGATGGAAAAAGTCCTGGTCATCGGCGGATCGGGTTTTGCAGGCCGTCACCTGGTCGCGGAACTGAAATGCAAAGGGATCGATGTTTATGCGATCGAGCATCGCGTTGCCCTGGCTGCAACTGAAAAGATAACGATCGTCAAAGGTGGTATTAAAGCAGTGGACCGGAAGCTGATCGACACCATCAGGCCGGATGTGGTGTTTCACCTGGCCAGACCTACGTTTCCACGATTGATGAAAGCAGGCAGGATATTGGCTGCCCGCTATGCCGCACGATTGAACCGGAATCTGATAAAAGAACTGGAATATTCGATAAATCCTCCGACGCTGGTTTTCGCCTCCGGCAGCCTGATGTACGGTCAATCCCCGGTGCCTGCAACAGAAGACCAGCCGTTGCGGCCGATCAGTTATGCCCGGCAGTACTTCCCCGGGGAAATGCCCGTGCTTGATGCGCTTCAAAAAAGCAGAATTTCCGTGAAGATCATACGGTTTCCCTGGCTGCTGGGGCTGGGCTCCTGGTTCGACTGGTTTTACCTGAAGACAATGAGGGAAAAACATGCCATTCCTTTGTTCGGCCAGGGTGATAATCGGATGGAGATCATCGATGTAAAGGATGCGGTTAAATTAATGCTCAGGTATGCAGATGACCAGGGGGGAAAAGGAGTTTACAATATCCTGTCCTCCGGAGCCATTACACAGCTGGATTTTATCTCAAAACTCAATTTGCTGACCGGTTATCCGGTTAAAGATCACCGTGAGTTATTCACAGGAAAGATTGAAAAAGAAGCAATCGAGGCCTTCACATCAACTATTGTTCTGGCTACTAAATACCCGGAAATCCCGGCCGGTTTTCAATACACCCCTCTCCATGAATCCTTGAAACGGATTACCGGTAAATCTAATCCTTTCTAAAAACAAACAACGTATATTCCCCTTTTGACCAGAGGAAAGTGTTCTGAACAGCCTGGTCCCTGTTCCATTTCTTTTCAATCACATCCAGTTTCTTCACCCATTTCTTATAGTTATACCATGCCGGGTAAAAAATAGAATATCCTTTTTTCTCAAGGAGCGAAAAATCGCTGAATGCCCGTTTAATCTCAGCTGGACTGTAACACCTCGAAGGGAGGTAACGATCGGTGGAGTACCCTCCCCACTCCTTTTTCAGGCGTGCAAAAGCCAGCCTGAAGTTCAGCTTGAGCATCTGCACGAGCAGTTCCCGAAGGTACCACTTGTTCACGAAAGTCAGGACAGCAAGGCCTCCGGGCTTCAGCAGGCTATGGATCTGGCGGGCAGCAATTCCCAGGTCCGACACGGTATTCAGCGCCCCGAAATAAACCGCCACCATGTCGAAAGCCCCGGGTCCGAACAGCTCCGGTAAAGTACGCTCATCAGCCCTGTAGACCGTTGCATTGGGGAGCGACTCTTTGTCAATCCTCCGCTGTGCCAGCCTGACCATGTTTTCCGAAATATCAACGCCGACAATTTCTCTATCAGGAAACTGTCCTGCTAGCCAGGCCACATCGAATCCCGGTCCGCAACCGATTTCAAGTACCCTTGAAAAAGGGTACCTGCTGGTTATAACTCTGAAATCCTCACGTATCCGGCCAAGCAGCGGGTTGACCTCCGCCCTGGCCTCGAAATTCATGTCGGCGTCCTTGTCATAATACTCCGAAACGGACTGGTAGAATGGATCGTGATGGGTTTCCATATTTTCTTCTGAATCGATCTATCAATTTTTTTCCAGGTTAAACAGCGCCGATTTGACATCCGCCGAGTTGCCTCCGATCATGACCTTGAACTCACCCGGCTCCCAGTCATAAACCAGGTCGTAGTTATAGAATTTCAGGTCTTCCGGTGTGACCGTGAAAGTGACCGTTTTCGTTTCCCCGGCTTTGAGGAAGACTTTCTGGAATCCTTTGAGTTCACTGACGGGCCGGGTGATGCTGCCGACCATGTCGCGGAGGTAAAGCTGGACCACCTCCTTGCCATCATAGTTCCCTGTATTGCTCACATCGACGCTCACTGTCAGCGTTTTATTTGCTGAAAGCTGCGAACGGTCCACTTTCAGGTCACCGTAAGTGAACGTGGTGTAGCTCAGTCCGAATCCGAACGGGTACAACGGGTCGTTGGTCACATCCATGTAATTGGAACGGTATTTCTGGTACCATTGGCTGTCTCCAAGAGGACGGCCGGTATTTTTATGGTTGTAATACAACGGCACCTGCCCGACATTTTGCGGGAAGGTAATGGGGAGCTTCCCGGAGGGATTGACGTCGCCGAATACCACGTCGGCAATGGCATTGCCCGACTCGGTGCCTCCGAACCAGACATTCAGGATCGCCGGGATGTTCTCCTGTTCCCAGTTGAGTTCCAGCGGGCGGCCGGTGAACAGGACCATCACCACCGGTTTGCCGGTTTTCAGCAAAGCCTTGAGCAGTTCCTGCTGGCTGCCCGGCAGGCCGATCTCTGTCCTGCACGAGCTTTCGCCGCTCATTTCGGCGCCTTCGCCCATCACCGCCACGACTACATCGCAGCGGGAAGCAAGTGCAACGGCCTCCTGCCGCATCTGTTCCGGCGTGCGGGCATCAACGCCCGACTGGCCCCAGTTGAATCGTTTGTCGTATTCCGGGTCATCCACGATATTGGCGCCTTTAGCGTAATGAACCTCAGCCTTGCCCTCGAGGGCCGCTTTGAACCCTTCCAGGACCGTGACCGACTGCTCATGGTCGCAGGCCACGGCCCACATCCCGGCCATGTTGAACCGGTTGTCGGCCAGGGGACCGATCAGCGCAATCTTTCCCTTTTTCTCCAGGGGCAAGGCCTGGGCTTCGTTTTTCAGCAACACGAAGGTCTGTGTGGCCGCTTCCCTGGCGATCCGTTTGTGCTCCGGCGTGGAGATCTCTGTCTTTGCCCGTTCGAAGTCACAGTAACGGTAAGGATCTTCGAACAGTCCCAGCTTGTATTTTGCTTCCAGCATGCGGCGGCAGGCCAGGTTAATCTCCGCCTCCGTCACCTTGCCTTCATTCAGCGATTTCTCCAGCGTAGTCAGGAACCCTTCCCCGACCATGTCGAAATCTACCCCCGCCTTTAGTGCCAGGGCCGAAACCGTTTGCAGGTCGCCCATCCCGTGGGCTTCCATCTCGTTGATGGCGGTGTAGTCGGTGACCACGAAGCCATCGAAGCCCCACTGGTCGCGGAGCACTTCGGTCATGAGCCAGCGGTTGCCCGACGCCGGGACGCCGTCAACCTCGTTGAAAGAAGTCATGACACTGCCGACGCCGGCTTCCACAGCGGCCTTGTAAGGTGGAAAATACTCATTGTACATCCTGATCCGGCTCATATCAACCGTGTTGTAATCCCGTCCCGCTTCTGCAGCGCCATAGAGGGCATAATGCTTGACACAGGCCATGATCGTGTTGTTGCTGGTGAGGTCATCCCCCTGGTAACCTTTCACATACGCTTTAGCGGCCAGGGAACCCAGGTAGGGATCCTCTCCTGCCCCTTCGGCGATGCGCCCCCAGCGGGGATCACGCGCAATGTCGACCATCGGCGAGTAAGTCCAGCAGATGCCATCGGCGCTCGCCTCCACCGCAGCCACCCGCGCACTCTGTTCTATCAGTTCCATATCGAAACCGGCAGCCAGGGCCAGCGGAATCGGAAAGGTGGTCTCGTAGCCGTGGATCACGTCCATCCCGAAGATCAGCGGGATGCCAAGGCGGGTTTCTTCCACCGCCACTTTCTGCACGTCACGGATCTTCTCCAACGATTTGATGTTCAGAAGGCCACCCACTTTTCCTTCTTTTATCTTCCTGCCAATATCGGAATTGGAAGTCTGGCCCGTGACAATGTCGCCGCTGCCCGGCAGGTTCAACTGGCCTATCTTCTCCTGCAAAGTCATCTTCTTCATTAACTGTTCAATGAATTGATTCATTTCACGGTCATTAACTTTGTCATCCTGGTCCTTCACGACCAGTGTGCAGCCTGATAATGCCAATAAGAATAGAATGTAAAGTTTGAATCTCATAACGATGTTTTCTTTATGTCAAATTTAATCAAACGATGGTTAGCATCGGCTTTCCCATTAAATTATTTGTTATTCAAGTGTTAATTAACCATATAGGTTTTAAATCAAACATAAATTTGTACTTTTAAAAGCAAGTTTTCTGAGGGTAAAATATCATATAAATGAAAAATTTATATCTCCTGATTCTTGTAATATCCTTTGGCGGGATAGCAACAGGTCAGATGTCAAGCGGGCAGGTAGTAACAGACAAACTTTATTCTCCTGCCCTGGAAAACCCGGGTGGAGAAAACCCTACCCGAAGAATCAGCATCTATTTGCCACCGGGATATGATGACGACAACAGACATTATCCGGTTATATATTATTTGCACGGTTTTACCTGGGGCGATAGTTCAATTTTCGCTTCAGATCATCTTAGTGAATTAATGGACAAAGCAATCGACAGAGGCAAAATTAAACCGGTCATACTGGTTATAGCCGATCAAATTACTTTGTATCGGGGCAGTTGGTATACCAATTCGTCCCTTACCGGGAACTGGGCAGATTTCACAGCAATCGATCTGGTCGCACACATAGATAAGAATTACAGGACCCTGCCTCATTGGGAAAGCCGGGGGATTTCCGGTCATTCGATGGGCGGTCAGGGTGCAATTAAATTAGGAATGCTCTTTCCCGATGTATTTTCAAGTGTTTATGCGTTGTCTCCCGGAACTTTAGGGCTGACCAATGAGTTTGGCATTGCTGGTTATGCATACAGGCACGTACAGGAAATTCAGACAAGGGAAGAATTAATAGCTAACTGGGATATAATAGCCAATGCCATAATCGCAATGGGGCGTGCTTACACCCCAAATCTGAACAAGCCTCCATATTATTGTAATCTTCCTTTCCACTATATGAATGACAGCCTGATAATCGAAGAGGATGTATTAAACACCTGGAATAATAAATCCGTGATCGGTATGATCGATGATCATGTTGAAGATCTTAAAAAACTGAAGGCACTGAAATTAGACTGGGGCAGAAATGATTATTATGATCATATTCCTGTAACGTGCAGGATTTTTAGTGTCAGACTGGAGAATCTCGGCATAAAACATTATGCAGAAGAGTACCTTGGTGATCACGTAAATAAAATTTATACGGATGATGGAAGGTTCCTTAATGACATGTTGCCTTTTTTCAACGAATTTTTGAGGTTCGAGGAATAATTCACTGCAATAGACAAGACGACATAAGGTGTTGTGGTCAGGCCATTAATCCATGAGCTCCGGACTTATCTTTTCCTGCCAGATCTGATACCCTTGCGAATTCATATGAAGCATATCCTCCAGAAAGATATCCGGATCAGGTTCGCCTTTTTCATTCAACATATCATCCCAGACGTTTACAAAACTCGTATTTTTTTTCGTTTCAAGGAAACCTTCAATGAGCAAATTCCCCGATCTCATCCGGTCAGCCATATTCCAGCGGCTCGGACTGGGCTTCATCGAAATATAGGTAATCTTAACATCCGGCAATTTCTCCCTGATCATTTCAAACAAAATTTTAAACCTGCTTAGCACGACTTCTCCCGTCACAGTATCGCTGTAAGCCACATCATTCTCCCCGCAGTAGATCACAATCTGCTTTGGCATATAAGGAAATATCACATCTTCCGCGTACCGGATCCAGTCCTGTAGGGTAGAGCCGCCAAACCCCCGGTTGATAATAGTGTACCCGGGAAAATAATCCTGCACATCGGTCCACATGGTGAAGGAAGAGCTCCCGGCGAAGAGGATGGCCTGCTGAGGCGGTGGGTTGAGGAAGTCATTCTCCTTGAACTTTTGAATATCTGAAGAAAAGGGGTATTCGGCTTCCTGAGAGAATGAATCCATTAAAGCCAGGATCAAAAGAGTAATAAAAAATAATCTTGTACTTATCATACCTTGGTTTTCTAGTCAAATTTATAAATAGAATTCAAATTTAACTTATAAAAAAGAATGTAACACATATATTAATTTGCTGAAATTAATCAAGATAACAAATTCCTGCAGGAAAATTTGTTAAAACTAAACCATTCGTAATTTTGATTATTTTAGAAACCTGGTGAATGATGCGGTCTTTTACGATCAACAAAAGATCATTTCCAGCTCGAATGAACTCACGTTTATAATCCTTGTGATAATTAATTAAGCCTATGCCAAAGAGTAGAAAATTACAGGTTAAAGGAACTGAGATTGCCATTATCCAATCTCAGAAATCCGATTATATTTCACTAACAGATCTGGCAAGGTATAAAGATTCCGTACGAACCGATTACATCATCCAGAACTGGTTGAGAAACAGGAATACCATAGAGCTGCTCGGATTTTGGGAACAACTGAACAATCCGAATTTTAACCCCATCGAATTC
>Ga0116143_10005317_pt1 | contig 11653 bp, 22 predicted proteins | sample AD_UKC034_MetaG_FD_89745 | JGI IMG/M metagenome (GOLD analysis project Ga0116143, IMG submission 89745) | Active sludge microbial communities of municipal wastewater-treating anaerobic digesters from USA - AD_UKC034_MetaG | ecosystem: Engineered > Bioreactor > Anaerobic > Digestate | place: USA...
AGCACGGCCAACTGGCGAGAGCGTGCAATATCTGCGAGTACGAGAAAGAGATAGCAGAACTCAATGCGCGGGTGGGGGTGCTGGAGGCCGAGAACAAGCGGCTGAGGGAGGCACTAAAAGGATTGTTGCAAGAAGCAATCGTCCTTACCGATGATTATTTGTCTATGTTTGAGACTTATCACGATACACATAAGGCCATCGAGGAGGAGAGGGACAGGCTAAAGGCCGAGCTTGCCGAGAGGGAGAAGGAGGTGGAGAGATTAACCAATATTATCGAGACACTTGAAATAGGGTGCTGAAATGAAACGACCAAGATGGAGCGATAAAGCATATCAAAAGGTACTTAGTCGTGGATGTGGGATAACGTATTATGAGCATAGCGGAGATTATGACTGTTCGCACAAGTATCCTTGGGACTGTGAAGACTGTCCGCTTGTTTTAGAGACACAAAAGATTGCCAAGGCCGCGCTGGCCGGGAAGGAGAAATAATATGGATACATCTACGGGGAATATATACGGAATAATTGGTGAGGACTTTATGGACGAGGGAGGCCAACAAGCCAAGATTGATGCTGTCCGTGCCAAATTTATGAAGTTGATCCCAGAGCAGTATCTTGGAAAATTACAGGGAATGAACAGAAAAGATCGGCGGGAGTTCTATCGGCTTCATAAGAAGGAGTTTAGTAAAATAAAGGCCGAGGAGGCGGAGTGATAAACGAAGAGTTTTCGGAAGAAGATATACAATCATGCTGGCCGGGATGGTGCCTAGCGTACTTTGTTGATGTCTTGAATGGGACATACGATCTTGAAGAGGCAAGACAAGACCTCAGATCATTGAAGGGATCAAAGTATGATTTGCGAATCAAGCAGAAGGATTAACGCGTTTAATGCCAAAGTATTCAATGGCAATATCCTCCATATGCTTGATGGGCATCGTTACGGGATAGACGGCAATTACTACTGGCATTGCTCCTGCGGAAATAATTTCCTTACGTGTGAAAAGGTTTTCAACGGAGGAATGCAGGCTGGATACACAACATATGATGTGTCAGGATTAAGATGGAAAGTATTACTCAACGCTGCCAACCCCACCGACGCCCTTATCGACTTGCTGATTTGGGTAAGGAAGGAGGCCCCCGATGGACGATGAGACTCGACAATTTCTGACGGAGAAGGTGCTGGGAGAATGCTGGTATGTTCCAGTTTGTGCCTATTGTGGAAGTCCCAATAAGGATTTTGCGCTTCCATTGGAAGAAAACCGCACCTTCTCCACCCGCGACGATATGATGGACTTGTATCAGGAAATCGAGAAGGCGGGGAAATGGGACGATTTTGATAACTATTCTTGGAATTATCGCAAAGGGGTAAACCCGGAGATTTCCCACACCACTTGGCTTTTCTGCCTCAGTGGCGTGGGCTATGAGGACAGGTGCAAGATGGTGGCTGAGTGGTGGAAGGAAAAAGAAAATTGGAGGGAGGTGAAAAAATGAACTGGAGAAAAGGTATTGAGTGTTTGGGCGTGAAAGTGTTCTCTCACAACTTCAAGATTGGGTATGATGACAGTAAGAACTTCTATATCCCACACTCTCCGTTTTTTGAGAATCCCTGGCAGTGGTTGTTTTGGGCTCTGTTCGGCAATGATGAGAATGGAATGGAACAGGTGTTGTATGAAGACCAATGTTGGACTGGAAGAGCCTTCGCATTTTGGATCAGGAACCCGTTGCAGAACTTCAATCACTATGCCCTTGGAATTGACCCTTATTCCGATGTGACGGATTATGGCCTTGTTTATCTAACAGACTATGAATTCTCAACTGGAAAGAGGTATGACACTTACAACAAAGGCATTCATCTGCTTTGGATGCGGACATTGAAGAAACATCCTCATTCCCTCATACCTAACAAATTTAGGGTTCCATTCTTTACTTCCAAATTGGCCACATTGGGCTATAAAAGAGCAGGAAATTTTGGCATGGGACTTAATCTGACCGGAAATCACTCCATCGGAGAAATAACAACAAATGAGCCTTATGTCCCCCTGTACTATTATGTAATTCCGTTTTTTTGTGTAACTTTGCTACTTCAGGGCATACTTTATGTTGTGGCCTTAGTGTTGTGGTTTTTAGTTTTTCTTCGCTCTCTGAATATAGGTAATTGAAATGGGAAATAATAATAATAAGGAGGAAAGTAGATGAAGATTCTGGTAACAGGGGTGTACGGTTTTGTAGGGAGCTATCTTATCAAGGAGTTGATTAAAAACAAGCAGAATAGAGTCGTTGGATTTGGAAGAAATACAAGTCAGAAGAACAAAGCACGAATAGAACGGGATCTTAAAACTGCCAGCCATGAGAATCTGGAGATTGTTCATGGCGATTTGTGTGATGACATTTCAGAGTTGTGTGAGGGCGTTGACGTCGTCATTCATACTGCTGCAAAGACCTTTGTCGATCATAGCATTCGGACACCGATGCCATTCATCCAAAGCAACCTTGTTGGCACTTACAATCTATTGGAAAGCGCTCGTGTCAACAAAGTGAAACGGTATATTCAGGTCAGCACTGATGAAGTGTATGGCGCCATTCTTGAAGGTGCGCATACGGAAAAATCCCCTCTTAATCCGTCTAACCCGTATGCGGCAGCAAAGGCGGCAGCGGACTGTTTGGTGCAATCATATATTAAGACTTATGGGTTGAATGCAGTCATCACTAGAACCGAAAATAACTGTGGGCCTTTTCAACATGCACAGAAAGTTATTCCTGCCTTTGTGAAGAAGGCCCTCAATGGAGAAAAGTTGTCTATCTATGGTGATGGTAAACATAAGCGGATGTGGATTCATGTCAGTGATCACGCGAAGGCACTTATGTTCCTGATCGATCACGGAGATCCAGGAGAGATCTTCAACGTGGCTGGTTCTCAAGAACTGGAGAACATCCAGTTAGCGGAGTGGGTGCTGTCTCGTCTTGGCGTACCCTTTAACATGATCGAGTACATTGATGACAGCGTTATCAGACCCGGACATGATCGTCGGTACGCGATTGATTCCTCAAAGATTCGGAAACTGGGCTGGGAGCCTGAGATGGATCTGGAGAAGACGCTTGATTCCACAATTGACTGGTATGTCAACAATCAGTGGTGGTGCATATGAGCGACGTCGATCTGATTCCGAAGGAGCGTGATATAGATAGTGACGAAGTTACTATCATTATTGACGAAGAGATAAATGAAGAGGGCAAAAAATGCTTCTCTTTTACGAGACATCAAGGTCGCGTTTCATGGTGGCGCATGGGGCAGTACCCTACTCCTGAGGAGGCAAGAGAAGCGGCAAACAGCATTCACCGTTAACGCGCAGAAAGGAACCCTCTATGAAATGTATTGTGTGTAAAGAGAGAGAGGCTATCATGCCCGACAGGGATTCAGACTCCATGAAGAAGGCCGTATGTCAAATATGTCATGAGGAGAAGTTGCGGCGTACCCTTACCGAGATTTTTGGCAAGAAAACAAATGATGAAAGATGGAGGAAAAAAGTATGAAGGGCGTCATTCTTGCAGGTGGTTTAGGCACTCGCATGTACCCGTTGACCAAGGTTACAAACAAGCATTTGTTGCCGGTATACGATCAGCCAATGATCTTCTATCCGATTCAGATATTGGTTGAGGCCGGGGTCGACGAAATTCTGCTTGTTACAGGAGGAAATAGTGCCGGAGATTTTTTGCGTCTGTTGGGTAATGGCAAAGAATTTGGGTTGAGGTCTCTTAACTATGCATATCAGGAAGGAGAAGGTGGTATTGCGGCTGCTCTGAGCTTGGCTGAATGTTTTGTGGATGGCAGCAGGGTAGTAGTTATGCTAGGGGACAATTTGTTCGAGAACAGCCTCAGACCGGCTGTCGTAGAGTTTTTAAAGCAGGATTATGGGGCACGTGTCCTGTTGAAGGACGTCCCTGACCCGGAACGGTTCGGGGTAGCAGTTTTTGATGAGGCTGAGAAGTTGATTCGGATTGATGAAAAACCGCGAGTACCTGCATCAAATTATGCCGTCACAGGCGTTTATATGTATGATCCAGCCGTGTTTGAATTCGTCAAGACCATGAAACCGTCAAAGAGAGGAGAAATGGAAATTACGGACGTCAACAACTTCTACATATCAAATGGGGCAATGGAGTACAGTTATGTGGAGGGTTGGTGGACGGATGCCGGTACATTTGATTCCCTTCAAAGGGCGGGGAATATGGTAGCGCTCACACACTCAATACATCAAAGGAGGCAATAGGATGGAAACAACTAGCATTGACGGAGTTTGTATTGAACGTCTTAGAACGATTCCAGATGAACGGGGCAGGCTCACGGAGATATTAAGAGCGGACAGTCCATTGTTTGAACAATTTGGACAGATATATATCACCACGGCCTATCCGGGCGTCGTTAAAGGGTGGCATTTTCATCATAAACAATCAGACAATATGACAGTAATCAGGGGCATGATGAAAATCGTTCTTTATGATAACAGGGACGGTTCTCCAACTGAATATACCGTTGAAGAATTCTTTGTGGGGGAGCATAACCCAATCCTTGTTCACATTCCTCCCTATGTCCTTCACGGTTTCAAATGCATCTCAACGGAAGAGGCAATTGTCATCAACATTCCAACAGAAAAGTATGATTACAATGAACCGGATGAACATCGGGTAGACCCGCACGATAATGTAATTCCTTATGACTGGAGAAGAAAAGATGGTTAGGGAAAACGTACATCAAAACAATCCCGACCGGAACAGGGCAAACAACAAATTATATGGGATCGCAACAATCGATAAGAGAGGAGTAATGAGAAATGTGTTGCACAAATCCCTTGGTTGTGTGAAGATTGGGCATGCTGCTTGGACAATGGTTATTGAGGAAGAAGTTGCCAGTAAAATAAGGAAATGTAAATACTGTTTCAAGGGGTAAACATAAAGAGGCGGTGACAATGAGGGAAAGGAGTAAACCCCATTGCCGCCGCCGAGCCCTTGATAAAACAACTCAAGGGTTTATATGTTGCTCACCGGCAAGTAAGCTTCCTTCTCATACTTCTCAGTATTACTACAAATGATCTTACACGTCATTTTGTAAGTCTGCTCAGTTCCCCCTTTGATGAATACGAAAACTCTACAATCCCCAACCAGCAAGATATCCTCAACGATTTCATCAGTCGCATCAGCACCATTCGCATCTTCTACCGATACGGAGGCCGAACTGATTTCTTCATTGAAAGCCAGATCACGTGAAAAGTTGAAGGATACGTAATACTCCTCATAGGGCTGTTTATTTCCGAAAGATGGGATTGTCATGTCTATTCGTCCTCCCCCTGCTCATCAATTTCGTAGAAATTCGAAGGCTCCATTCCGTAGACGCTCTTTATTCTTCCCTCACTGAACACGGTGTTTTCCGGTTTGATGTAGGGAACGCTACCATCAAGCTTCATTATCGTAATCAGGTCGGCGTATTCATACTCGTCTGACGGGAATAGCCCTGGTTCCTTGCTGATGGTTTCCACCACAGTGAATGCATCAGTAAATGCTGTACCAAATGTCAAATGCTTCCAAGGTACGTCTACCAGTGTAACTATATCACTGAGGCCGACGACAAAATTCTTTTCTGTAATAGCATCGGAAAGTGTAACTGTGTCCTGTTGGGTAGTGGACAGGATTTTGGCAATGTTTTCTGTAAAGATTACTGTATCGGCAAGACCTAAACCTACATTGTGTTCAGTTATCGTATCCGAGAAAATAGCTGTATCGGCAAGACCCTTTATAACATTAAGTACTACAATGTCTGTACCTGACCAGTGAATATCGGCGGTATTGAAAAAGATTACGTCTATTGTATTTGTGAATACAATAGAATCGGCCTTCTGACTGACCGCATCAGAAAGTAAAATTATATCCGAATGAGCAAATACTGCATTTCTTTGACTAATTATACCTGCCAGAGTAACCGTATCTGAACGAACGGAAACCGCATTCTTCTGGCTGATTGCATCTGACATGACAATCGTATCGGCAAGGTCCAGATCAGTGATTACGCTAACCGTATCGCCGTAAATGGTCCCCGAAGTCGTTCCAACGGCATAGGCCCTGACACGATAATTCTTTCCCGTAGTAAGAGAAGATATGAGTTCGTCAAAAGCACCCAAGTCAAACGCACCAGTGGAATAAACGTGGTCATCTGCCGTAGTTGGATCACCTGTCGTATTCTGGATGTAGCAGAAACCGGTTTCAGTAATGGTGTCTCCTCCCAAATCATAAATGTATCCATTACCCACCATAGAAGTGTCTTCGACACTGCTTGCCGGAGCAGTATAGACCACGATGGCGCTGCCTGACCAGTGAATGTCGGCAGTATTGAAAAACGTTATATCTCCTGTAGCTGTAAAGATAATAGGGTCGGCCATGATATAGCCTCCTAACAACTATTCTTATTGTTACGTTCACCAAACGTCTGTACAGCCTTAGTCAGGATTACACCACCGATCAGACCTGCTGCATTCAATGGAATGTCCTCAAAATTCAATCTTGCAAGGCATGTGATGTTCCATGTGATGATGATGTCAAGTACGACGAAAGTTGACATAACTCGCATCCAGGACACATCCCCGTTACTACTGAACATCTTCTTTAGAAATTCCTTCATAGCATTTCACCTGACTTTCAAGACCGAGAGTGTAAGTTACAACGTTGTTATAGTTGTCCAATAACTGCCCAACAGTCTTTGGGTCAGTCAATACTGGCTTTACCGGGCTTGGGCAATATTTCACCACTACTGGCTTTGCGCACCCTAAGACGCTTGCCAATACCAGCAGCAATAACAGCTTCTTCATTGGTTAATTCCCTCCTTTGCAGTTTTCCTATGGCGTCCCTTGCGGCGGCGGACTCACTTGAAATCTTCTGAAGCCTCTCCGAATGGGCCTTTATCAGAACCATGTCCTTTTGGTATTCCTCTACCATTGCTCTGAGTTCCTTCTGCGCAATCTGGGCCTTTTCGAGTCTCGCGGCAGAAACGGCAGATGCCGCCCTCCACCATAGGCCAAAGACTGCCAGAACGACGCATCCAGCAATCAGGATCGCAATAAGAAGATTCTTCGGTTGTAAAAGCCATAACCACATAAGTCACCATCAAAATAGGCAGGCAGCGCCTTGTTAAAGTCTCTCTATCGTCTCGCCCCGGTCGTTCATCACGTAAACCGGCTGGTAACTAATTACCGTTGTGAGGAACACGTCATCTCGGAAAAGGGAAATTTCTACGCCGTTCCCTGCCGGCGTGATCATGTTATTTTGTCTTGGTCTGTAATCCAGAAATGGTGTAGGCAAACCACACGGGTTAGCCGTGGACCTTTCCAACCTGTTAAATTTGTCGATCATTACGCTACCATCATCTGTTTTGATCGCTAATATCATATTCCTACCTTCCTTTCTGCCTGTGGCCTGCCTGCCTATCTTAAACAATCATCAGTTATCCTACTTTCTCAAAATGAGGACCATCTTTAAACTTCTGATCATTCAAGTCTGTATCCCCATCCCAATCCTTGCCCCACCGAAGTTTAATCCCCATACGCAGGGCTGTAGACATGACAAATCCAGCAAAGTAACACAACCTCTGAATGTCATTCCAGTCTATCGGATAGGGCATAACATCTACAGCTTTACTGGGAAAACTATTATGCTTCCCGTTTGGCCAATCCACTTCAGATTTGCCATCCATGTATGCCTTATGCTGTGCCGCCCTCCCCCTATGACCTTCAATGATCTTACAGTCAAAGTACTTGATAACTTCATTGAAGACCCTTTGAATATCTTCATCACAAGTAGCTAACTTTTCCAACGAGGATTTTCCAAAACTAGCCATTTTCCTTACTCCAAGATTATCTTCTTTAGCTTATCACCAAAGTAGAAGATCAAGAAAATCAGTCCACCTGCGATAGCAAGTTTCAAAACAGTCCATATAATGGTTTCTCTAAACTTATTAGCCATGTCCCTGAACCACTTAAAGGCTTCAAGAATATCAAGTCGCCTCTTAATTCCATCAATCTCCTTATTCATCCCATCGCAGAATGTATCAAGCCTTTCCCTGATAACCATAATATCTGTTCTCATTCCATTCGATACAGCATACTCCAACCTTGCTTGAGTCTTAATATACTCAATCTGCCTGTTAGCAATCTCCTTCATAGTCTCGTCTATGTCTGTAAACTTCTTCTCAATAGACTCAAACATTACTCCGTGCATTGGACACACCTCAGGTTGCTGTCTCCGCTCAACATGATTCCACTCATCTTCCACGGCATAAATCCTCCTTATAGTTTCACTGTTCCATCAGGGTCGTGTACCCTGCTGTCAAATAGCTTTAGGACATGGGCCAGTTCATGTCCGAGGGCCAGGTGGTTTATGGCAATCTCCCCATCTTCCGTTTCCCTCAGGTCACCCCAAATTTCGGAGGGCGTAGAGGACACGGAACACCATTGCACAGGACCCCAGTCCGGATACTTGCTCCTCCAATCCCTATCCCAATGTAATTGCTTGTGTGCATTAGAACCGTACATTCGGACACGCAGGGTGATAGTAACATCCACCATCTGCTCTGAAGGTTTCGTTGCTGCTTGATGCTCAGCCTGATACTCATTAAAAAGTTCGCCTAACCTGTTAACCCCGACTTGCCCCTTTGTAAGATCGCCCATCTTAATCTCCTTACGGTAGCACCTTGTCCGCTATTTCTTTAGCATGCGTCCTTAGAGCTTGGTAAGCTGCATATTCCTCTGTTCCCGGACTGGCAAGTTCGTTGTTAATGAGGGCAATTTCAGCATCCTTACTTCCAATTTCATCAACAATAATTGCATCAATGATTTTATCCCTTGTCAGCTCACCTTCAATGGCGACATAGGAAAAGTCGTAACAAGCTCTTTTGGTTCCGTCCATTTCTTCAAATTCTGATTCTTTAATATCGTAGCGTACATGTATTTTACCTGCACTTTTTACAATTGTTTCCGGGTAAGTATCTGAACCATGAATCATTCTCATATCATCCTCCTTAGTGGGTTTCTCTGTTTAAGCATGAAACAGCACACACCAAACAAAACCTGAATCCTCAAATCAATGTATTTGCCGATTAATGTTTTGCAGTCTCCGAATTTAAGCCAGCCCCAATAACTCATAATTCCATTCACTATGGCCTGTTTATTTGAATAAACCCAGTTATTGAGCGCATAGTCTATTTTTGACTTAAACCTCTTTACAATGGACTTTCTCAAGAGAATATAGCCATGGAAGAATCTGTACCCCAGGAAGTCAATACCTCTATCGTCAACAGGAAATATTTGATAGTTACTCTTCAAAACTAACTTTATCTTCCTACAAAAATGAATAATAGTCCCAAGCACCCTTCTCAATTGTTTCTTGCAATTTGATAGCAGCACGAGGTCGTCGCAATATCTAAAATAGTACTTTACTCTACGCCGCTCTTTAATAAAATGATCTAGATCTGACAAGTACAAGTTCCCGAAATATTGAGAAAGGTAATTTCCAATAGGAACACCACTAGTGGAATCGATGATTTCATCTATTAACCAAAGCGTATCAGAACATTTTATTTTCTTCCTGATTACCTGTTTTAGAATCTCGTGATTCACAGAAGGGTAGAACTTTCTAATATCTATCTTCAGACAATACCGTGTTCCTTGAATATCTTTGAGTGCTTTTTTAACCCTTCTTGCACCATCATGTAGGCCACGACCTTTAATGGAAGAGTAGGTGTCCCTAATCAAGGTTTTCTTCCATATCGGTTCAAGGACTTGCATGATACAGTGATGAATGATCCTATCAGGAAAATACGGGAGCTTGAATATCTCACGTTCCTTCTGCTCAAACTTCTTAGTGAACACCTGATACTCTGAGTTTCTAAACGTCTTATCCTTAAGCATACGGTGAATCTGTTCAAAATAATACTCAGGATTGGTATCCACCATCTTAACTTCATCATAATGTTTCTTGCCTTTTCGGGCATTCTGATGAGCAAGCCTGATGTTATCCATGTCGTATATTTTGCTGTATAAATTTCCGTACCTTTTCATTTAACACCTTTTGTGTTTATTCGCCTCCGAGCCTTCAGTTTCCTTACCAACACGTGTTGAGGCGGTCTTTATTTTTCACCAAGTGGTGAGGTTGTGTGCTTTTTATTTTAAACTCCTTGAATAAACATAAGTCGCTCACTGATATTCCGATTCACATTCGCTAACACATTATTCACATTCAGATAGAAGGCTCCATCATTCGTACCATTATTCGCATTACCACCTGATTTGACTACGTGCCAGTCAGCTGCTAGTGAGCACACAACCTTAAACACTATACCACCCCCTTTTCAATTATCTAATTTACTTGCCTACTTTCGCAACACAAGCCGCCCACCGAAATTCCGACTCACAAGCGCCAACACACTATTCACAGCCAGAGCGAAGGCCCCAGCATACGCACCATAAGCCGCAACACCACCCGACGCGACCACGCGCCAACCGGAATCCTGATAATAATAGTCAGTAATCTTCTTGTCAGCCGCACCACCAGTAATGGATGCTGGCATAAAGGCTCTTCCGGTAAGCTCAAGTGTTCCCTGATAGCCATTAGCATTGTGCATAGTAATAGCCGCACCATTTATATCCGTGGGGTTGGTATAATTGGTAGTTGCTTCTGCGTCGCTAAAGTTCGCAAAGTTATTACAGAGGTATGGAATATTGTTGTTCACTTTATACCCATCAACAAATTTCCAGATATGCCCGTACCAGTTTTCGATTCCACGCCACTTGAGATAGACATCCTTTGCTCCTCCACCTGTCGTAATCGAGGAAGTGGCGGTACATCCAGTCCCATTACCAACGCTATTGCCATTTCCAGTTTTAGCGATAGGATTGTAATCGTTATAAGCAAGCCATGTTGCAGAACTTAATGCTGCAATGCCGTAACCAAGAACTGACTGCGAGTAGAAGGAAGCGTATTCAGTCAGATAAAGCAGTTGTAAACCAGAATGAACATCAGCATAATACTGACTCCACTGTGCGGATGCAGCATCATTGGCAGCTTTTCCACCGCCTCTATTTTCAGCCCAAGTTCTAAAGTGTGCCCTGGTTCCATTCACACTTCCACCAGTGATAGGCAGAACACCGGAAACGGAGCATAATTTATCACCAGAAGTATCGGTTACATCTGTTTCGGCCTGAATAACGGCAGTTGTTGAAGTTTCATCTGTAAGAGCCTCAGACACGGTAATTGCTGTTGCGGATTTAATCGTAGCAACTGTAACTGTTCCATTGTTGCTCGTAGTCCCACTGACAACCAGCTTCTGCCCGACTGCAAGGTTGGTTGCCCATCCTGTTCTTGTGGCAATCGTGATTGAGTCGTCATCCTCTTCAAATACAGTGCTTTGCCCAGCAGGGATATAACATTGACCATTGTAGAGCGTGGCAGAGGTATCGTAAAGACTCGCTTCATAAGCACCGACATAGACATAATCTTTCTCTGTGTCGTCGCTCATAAACATTTCATGAACGTTGAAACCAGTCAAATGAACGGGGCTGACTGCCCAAGTATGAGTCGTTCCAGAATATCCATACCGATACCAGAACTTAGGTATC
>Ga0116143_10005318_pt1 | contig 11653 bp, 11 predicted proteins | sample AD_UKC034_MetaG_FD_89745 | JGI IMG/M metagenome (GOLD analysis project Ga0116143, IMG submission 89745) | Active sludge microbial communities of municipal wastewater-treating anaerobic digesters from USA - AD_UKC034_MetaG | ecosystem: Engineered > Bioreactor > Anaerobic > Digestate | place: USA...
AGATCGTGGCGATCCTGCGGCTGATGGTGCCCTACACCGGCATCATCATGTCCACGCGCGAATCGGCCGCCATCCGCCGAGAGAGCTTCGCCCTGGGCGTGTCCCAGATCTCGGCCGGCAGCCGCACCAACCCGGGCGGCTACGCCGGGGGCCAGGCGGACACGAGCGGGCAGTTCTGCCTGGGAGATCATCGGCCGCTCGACGAGGTGGTGCGCGATGTGGCGTCGCTGGGATACGTGCCCTCCTTCTGCACCGGCTGCTACCGCCTGGGGCGAACCGGCAAGGACTTCATGGATCTGGCCCGCCCCGGGGACATCAAGGCGCACTGCGATCCGAACGGCCTCAGCACGTTCCTCGAGTACCTGCTGGACTTCGCCTCGCCCGCCACACGCGACGTGGGCGAGCAGGCCCTCCAGCGCAGCCTGGACGCAATGCGACCCGGGCCGCGTGAGGTCGCGGAGCGCATGCTGGCCAAGGTGCGCGCGGGGGAGCGCGATGTGTTCTGCTGACCGGACGCGGGAGCGGGAGGACCGCACGGCATGAGCCGCTCCGAGCGCACCCCGCGCGGCATGCGGCTGCACATCGGCCTGTTCGGCCGCCGGAACGCGGGCAAGTCCAGCCTGCTGAACGCGCTGGTCGGTCAGCAGGTGTCGATCGTCTCGGCCACACCCGGCACGACCACGGATCCCGTGGAGAAGCCCATGGAGCTCCAGCCGCTCGGGCCGGTGGTGTTCATCGACACGGCCGGGGTGGACGACGAGGGGGCGCTGGGCGCGGCGCGCGTGGCCCGCACCCGTCAGGCGCTCGAGCGCACGGAGCTCGCCGTGCTGGTCGTCGAGGCCGGCGCCTTCGGGCCCTTCGAGGAGGGCCTGCTCGAGCGGCTGCGCGCGCAGGGCACCCCGGTCGTGCTGGCGCTCAGCAAGGTGGACGTGCGGGCGCCCGCCCCCGAGGAGCGCGCCCGGCTGGCCCGCCTCGAGCTGCCGCTGGTGGAGACCTCGGCCACGGGCGGCGCCGGCGTGGACGCGCTCCGCAGGGCGCTCATCCAGCACGCGCCGACCGAGCGTCCCGGGGAACGCCCCATCCTCCGCGACCTGGTCCCGCCCGGCGAGCTGGCGGTGCTGGTCACGCCGATCGACGAGGAGGCCCCCGCGGGGCGATTGATCCTTCCCCAGGCGCAGGTCATCCGCGACCTGCTCGACGGGGACGCCTGCAGCCTCGTGCTCAAGGAGCGCCAGCTGGCGCCGGCGCTGGCCCGTCTGACCCACCCGCCCCGCCTGGTGGTGACCGACTCCCAGGCCTTCCAGGAGGTGGCCGCGGCGACCCCGCCCGCGGTGCCGCTGACCTCCTTCTCCATCCTGTTCGCCCGCCTCAAAGGGGATCTGCTCGCCTTCACCGAGGGCGCCCTGGCGATCGACCGGCTGCGGCCCGGGGATCGGGTGCTGGTGGCTGAGGCCTGCGCCCACCACCCCATCGGTGAGGACATCGGGCGGGTCAAGATCCCGCGCTGGCTGGCGCAGCGCGCGGGCGGTCCGCTGGCTGTCGAGCATGTCCAGGGAAAGGACTTCCCCGGCGATCTCCGCCCCTTCAGGCTGGTCATCCACTGCGGCGCGTGCACCTTCACCCGGCGCGCGGTGCTCGCCCGCCTGGCGCGCTGCCAGGCGGCGGGCGTGCCGGTCACCAACTACGGGCTGTGCATCGCCCGGTGCCTGGGCATCCTGGAGCGCGCGCTGGGCCCCTTCCCGGAGGTCCTGGCCCGGGTCACCCCGGCCCCCCCCCGAGGAGGCCAGGTCGGAGGGAAGGCGGACCCGGGGGCGTGATCGCCCGGGCTCTCCTGCCTCCTCAGCGCAGCTCGGGTGGTGGTCGTGGCCGCGAGGGAGCTCACACGCATCGGCGCTCGGGGAGGATGAGGTTTGTGGCGGGAGGGGGCCGGCCGGTCAGACGCCGTCCGCGCCGAAGTGCTCGCCGCGGACGCGGCTGCGCAGGCGCTCGCGGAGCTGGGCCCGCTCGGCCTCGTCCAGGACGCCGTTCCCGTCCGCGTCGAACTCGGCCTTGAGCGCGGCGCGCATGGCCTGGAGCCTGGCGCGGACGGCGGAGGCGAGCTGGAGCTTCTCGCCCTCGTCGAGCTGCCCGTTCCCGTTCGCGTCGAACTCCGCGAGCACCGCCTGGACCCGGGCCTGCACCCGCGCCCGGAGCGCCGCGCGCGCCGCCTCCCACTCGCCGGCGTCGAGGTCGCCGCTCTGGTCCGCGTCGAAGTGTTCGAGCAGCGCGGCCCGGCGGGCCTCGCAGCGCGCCTCGAGGTCGGCCCGGAGCTCGGCGCGCTCCTGCTGGGAGAGGTGGCCGTCCTCGTCCGCGTCGTACACCCACTTCATGCGCTGCAGGCGGAAGTGGCGCGCCCAGCGGTGGCGCAGGCCGGGGTAGGGCCCCAGGTCCTCGGCCAGGGCCGCGCGCTCGGCCGGCCCGAGCCGGCCGTCGCCGTTCCGGTCGTAGCGGGCCATGACCCGGGCGCGCAGGGCCTCGAGCGAGCAGGTCTCCGAGAGCTGGGCCTCGCCGTCCAGGCTGGCCTCGGCCTCCTCGTCCACGACGCCGTCTTCTTCGCCCTCGGGCACGCCGGTAAGCCCCTCGCCGTCGCCCTCGCTCAGCGCCTCGGTGTAGGTGGCCTCCTCGATGAGCGCCTCGTCGTCCACCTGCCCGCAGCCCCACAGCGCCAGCGCCAGGATGCCCGCGATCGCGATCTGCTTCTGCATGACTCTTCCTCCTCGAAGTTCGGTCGGGTTGGCGAACCGCATACGACCGGTTCAACCCGACCCGGGGCGCGGAGTTGCGCCGGGGGTTCGAATTTCCCGCAACGACTTGAATCGTATGGAGGAATCCAGCGCGGTCCGCGCCCGAGGAGGCCCCCCCCGGCGCGCCTCTCCTCAGGGCAGCTCGAGCACGTACAGGCCGTGCTCGTGGCCGAAGCCGTGCTCGTCCGCGGGCGGCACCACGGCGTAGCGGCGGTCGAGGGTGACCGCCATGCGCTCGGCGTCCAGCGCGGGGCTCCCGGGCAGCAGCCTGGCGACCGGCAGGCTGCGCTGGAGCTTCAGGCTGACGAGGTCCCGGAGCTCCATGGCGCGCCCGCGCGGGAAGAGCAGGAGCGACTTCCCGTCGCGGCAGAGGGCGGCCTGGTGCACCCGCGAGGGCGCGCCGGCCTCCTTCCCCCGGACGCGCTTCTCGAGGTCGTAGGGCGTGAGCTTGCGATCCTGGCTGGAGGCCACGACCAGCCGGCGGTTGTCCGCGCTGAAGACCAGCCCGTAGGGCGTGTGGCGAACCGGCATGCTGAAGTGGCCCCTCTTGGCCAGGTCCACCAGGTGGACCGCGGGCGGCGGATCGATCGGCTCGAGGTCGGCCTCGCTGTACTCCGCGAGCGCGAGCCAGGTGCCGTCGGGGCTGAAGGCCCAGCGGTAGCCCTGGTAGACGTTCTTGTTGTTGCTCGTCGGCGTGTCGAAGGCGTGCACCGGCTCGAGCGCGAGCGCGTCGAGGTCCAGCCGGGAGATCGCCAGCCGGCCGGCGGCCCGGTCGGGCTGCTCCGCGGAGGGCAGGGCCTGCATGGACAGGAAGTACTGGTGGCGGCCGGAGGGGTCGGGGCCCAGCTCGACGAAGAACCGCTGGTAGCGTTCGGCCTTGCCGCCCTGATCCTCGCGCAGCACCACCTCCTTGCCGAGCGCGCCGCTCACCGGATCCCAGGGCAGGTACAGCCAGCGGTTCCGCCAGCCGTCAGCCTCGCCGTCGGCGCTGTTGTCCAGAAGCAGCCCGCAGCGCTTGCGCTCAGGGTCATAGCTGAGCAGCCTGGCGCGGAAGGTGGGGAAGGCGCGGCCGCCCTGGTTCCGGCGGAGCGCCTGGCCGTCGAGGAACATGGCCGCGCGCTCGCCGTAGAGCGCGCGGAGGTCGACGCGCAGCCGGGCGACCTCGAGCGCGTGGAGGTCGAGCACGCTGGGCAGCAGGGCGTCCAGGGTGAGGTCCGGCTCGGCGCCCGTCTCGCGCTCCGTGCGCACCTGCACGTAGCGATCCGGGTTGAGCAGGCGGAAGTCGCGATCGGTGGTGACCTCGAGCTGCTTCACCAGCCTGGGCGGGCCCGCCAGGGCGGGCGCGGCCAGGGCGGTCAGGGCGAGCAAGCAGGCCAGGGCGGGCGCGCGCATGGGGGGCCCTCCTCTCGGGGCTAACAGGCTTCGCCGGCGGGCGGGTCCGGGGGCAGCATGCCGCAGGTCGCGCCCGCCGAGCCGGGGGTGCACCACTCGAAGGTGGCGTGGAGGATGCCGAGCTCGTCCCGCAGGCGCGCCTTGAGCGCCTGGGACGCCAGATCCAGCGCGGGCAGCGAGGTCTCGCCGGTCACCAGCACCGCGGTCAGCACCACCTGGCCCGCGTCGATCTGCCACAGGTGGAGATCGGCCACGGCGCAGACGGGCTCGCTCTGGCCGAGCAGCGCCCGCAGGCGCGCGGGGTCGAGGTGGCCCGGGCCGGCCTGCAAGAGCACCCGGATCGTGTCCCGCAAGAGCGGCCAGGCGGAGGCGACGAGCAGCAGGCCGATGACCACGGACACCAGCGGGTCGATGGGTGCCCAGCCCGTGGTCAGGATCACCAGCGCGGCGGCGATGGCCCCCAGCGAGCCCAGCGCGTCGGCCAGCAGGTGGAGCATGGCGCCGCGGATGTTGAGGCTTTCCGCGGCCGAGCGGTGCAGGTACCAGGCCGAGCCCAGGTTGACCGCCAGGCCCGCCACCCCGGCCACGAGCACCGGCCAGCCCGGCACCGGCGGCGGGGCCTGCAGGCGGTGGTAGGCCTCCCACAGGACCAGCGCGGCGATGACCAGCAGGCTGAGCGCGTTGCCGAGCGCGCCCAGCACCGGCACCCGGCGGAGCCCGAAGGTGAAGCTGGGCCCGGGCGCCGCCCGGGCCAGCCGCTGGGCGACGAGCGCGAGCCCGAGCGCGGCCACGTCCGAGATCATGTGCCCGGCGTCCGAGAGCAGGGCGAGCGAGTTCGCCAGCAGCCCGACCGTGAGCTCGACCACCAGGAAGCCCGCGTTGAGCCCGAGCGCCACCCACAGCGCCCGCTCGGCCGTGGGGCGGCCGTGGCCGTGCGCGTGGCCGTGGCCATGCGCGTGGCCCTGTGAGTGTCCCTCGGCGCAGGGCCGCTTTGCTGGGGGGGGCGCGTCCGCCATGCCGGCCAGTCTAGTCCGGGCGGCGCGCCAGTCAACCGACGCGTGGGCCCGGCGGCCCTTGCGGTCCGGGCCCACGCCCGGTAGGGTGCGGCGAGCGGAGGTGCCGCGGATGGGTCTGGTCGAGGTGCTCGTGCTGTCGGTCGCGCTGGCGCTCGACGCGCTCACCGTGGGGGCGGCCGTGGGCCTGCGGGCCTGCGCCCCCCGCCAGGTGCTCCGCCTGTCCCTGCACTTCGGCCTGTTCCAGGCCCTCATGCCCGTCCTGGGGGCGCTCGTCGGCCGGGCGGTGGTCGGCTGGGTCGAGGGCTTCACCGGCTGGGTGGCCTTCGGGCTGCTGGCCGCCATCGGCGGCAAGATGATCTGGGCAGCGCTGCGGAAGGAGCCCGCGTGCGCCGAGGTGTGCCGGGAGGGCGACCCGACCCGGGGCTGGAGCCTCGTGGGGCTGTCGCTGGCCACCTCCATCAACGCGCTCGGGGCGGGCGTGGGCATGGGTGTGGTCATGGGCTGGCTCGATCTGGCCTGGGCCGTGGCGGTCATCGGCCTGGTGGCCGGGCTGGCCACCTGGCTGGGCATGCGGGCCGGCGGGGCGCTCGTGTGCCGGCTGGGCCGCCGGGCCGAGGCCGTGGCCGGGCTGGTGCTCATCGGGTTGGGCGTGAAGATGCTGTTCGACTAGCCTGGAGACGAGCATGGCGCGCTCGCTCGTCTATGGCCCGGTGCCCTCGCGGCGCTACGGCCTGTCGCTGGGGGTGGACCTGCTGCCGTGCAAGGTCTGCTCCTACGACTGTGTCTACTGCCAGGTGGGGCCCACCCGGGAGCTCGCGCTCGCGCGGCGCGACTTCTTCCCCGTGGACGAGGTCGAGGCGGCCGTGGCGCACGCCCTCGAGCGGGGTCCGCGGCCGGAGGTGATCACCCTGGCCGGCTCGGGGGAGCCCACCCTCTACCTGTCGCTGGGCGCGCTCATCGAGCGGCTGCGGCGCCGGTCGGGGTTGCCGGTGCTGCTGCTGACCAACGGCTCGCTGCTGTGGCGGGAGGACGTGGCCGCGGACGCCGCCCGGGCGGACATCCTGGCCCCCTCGCTGGACGCCCCGGACGAGGCCACCTTCCAGGCCGTCAACCGGCCCCACCCGGGCGTCGGCTTCGAGCGCATGCTCGCGGGGCTGCGCGCGGCCTGCGCGGGCCACCCGGGCACGGTGCGCCTGGAGGTCCTGCTGGCGGCGGGCTGGAACGACGCCCCGGCCCAGCTCGAGGGCTTCGCCCGCCTGCTCGAGGGCATCCGCGCCGAGGTCGTGGATCTCAACACGCCCGTGCGGCCGGCCCCGGGGCGCGAGGTGCGGCCCTGCGGGGAGGAGGTGCTCGCGCGCGCCCGCGCGCTGTTCGGCCCGGCGGCCCAGCGGGTGGGAGGCTTCCGCGCAGGCGCGGCCGGCCCGGCGGCGCTGGCGGACGCGGAGCGGGTGGTGCTGGAACTCCTGGCCCGCCGGCCCTGCACCGAGGCCGATCTGCGGGTCAGCCTGGGGCTGGAGGGCGAGCGGCTGGCGGACATCCTGCGCCGGGCATGTCAGGACGGACGGGTTCGCGCCGAGGCGCGCGCCGCGGGGGTCTACTTCTACGCCGGAGCGGACCTCAGTCCTTGAGCTCGATGGCGCTCTCGGGGCAGCCGTCTTCGCACGCGCCGCACTCGATGCAGGCGTCGGGGTTCGCCACGCGGGCCTTGGCCGGGGTGCCCTCGATCTCGAACACGTTCGGCTCGGACGGGCAGACCTCCTTGCAGTCGCCGCAGCCCGTGCACTTGCTCTGGTCGATGATCGGCTTCATGCGGAGCTCCTCCGGTTCCGCCTTCGTGGCGGCTCGATGGCGCCCTTTTAGACAATGGCGCGGCCCAGGTCAAGGAATCTCTGGCGGGCTCAGGCGGTGCGCAGCAGGGCCCTGAGGTCGGCCTCGGGGGTGGTGACGGGCGCGAGGCCGAACTTCTCCACCAGCACGCCCAGCACCGCCGGGGTGACGAAGGCCGGCAGGCTCGGCCCCAGGCGGATGTTGCGGATGCCCAGGTGCAGCAGGCTGAGCAGGATGGCCACCGCCTTCTGCTCGTACCAGGACAGCACCAGGGAGAGGGGCAGCGAGTTGACGTCGGTCTGGAAGGCCTGGGCGAGCGCCAGCGCGATCTGGACGGCCGAGTGCGCGTCGTTGCACTGGCCGATGTCGAGCAGCCGCGGGATGCCGTCGATGTCGCCGAACTCCAGCTTGTTGAAGCGGTACTTGCCGCAGGCCAGGGTGAGGATCACGCTGTCTCTGGGCGCGGACTGGGCGAACTCGGTGTAGTAGTTGCGCCCGGGCTTGGCCCCGTCGCAGCCGCCCACCAGGAAGAAGTGCTTGATCTTGCCCGCCTTCACCGCGGCGACCACCTTGTCGGCCACGCCCAGCACCGCGTTCCTGGCGAAGCCGATGGTGATGCGCCGCTCGGGCTCGTCGGCGGTGAAGCCCGGCGCGCCCAGGGCGGCCTGGATGACCGGGCTGAAGTCCTCGCTGGTCACGTGGGTGACGCCCGGGAAGGCCACCAGGCCGGTGGTGAAGATGCGGCCCCGGTAGCTCTCGCGGGGCTTCTGGATGCAGTTGGTGGTCATCAGGACCGCGCCGGGGAAGGCCTCGAACTCCCGCTGCTGGTCCTGCCAGGCGCCGCCGTAGTTGCCCACCAGGTGCGGGTGCCTCTTCAGCCCCGGGTAGGCCAGCGCGGGCAGCATCTCGCCGTGGGTGTAGATGTTCACCCCCTTGCCCGCGGTCTGCTCGAGCAGGAGCGCGAGGTCCTTGAGGTCGTGGCCGGAGACCAGGATGGCCTTGCCGCGCACCGCGCTCACCCGCACCGCCGTGGGCTCGGGGTGGCCGTAGGTCCCGGTGTTTGCGCGGTCGAGGAGCTCCATCGCCCGGAGGTTGAGGGCGCCGACCTCCAGGCTCAGGGCCACGAGCTCCTCGAGCGGCGGCTCGGCCGCCAGCCGGTCGAGCGCCTGGTGGAACCAGCCGAGCAGCGCCTCGTCGCGCTCGCTGAGCACTAGGGCGTGGTCGACGTAGGCCGCGGCGCCCTTCAGGCCGTAGAGGGCGAGCTCGAGCACGCCCGCGCGATCCTCGCCCAGGGACTGCCGGCGGGCCTGGATGCCGAGCCCCGCGGCCTGGGCGAGGAGCCCCTGGCGGTCCGCCGCGGGCTCGAAGGCGACCGGGCCCGCGAGCGCCTCGGGCTCCAGCCCGCGCCGGGCGCAGGCCTCCACGTACAGTCCCCTGGCCCGCGCGCGAACCTCGGCCGCGCGCCGGATCAGGCCCTCGAGCCGGTCGGCGTCGAAGTTCACGTTGGTCACGGTGGTGAACAGCGCCTCCACCACGAAGCGGTCGACCTCCGGGTCCAGGGCGCCGCCCGCCTGGCGCGCGCGGTGGGCCAGCATGGCCACCCCCTTGGCGAGGTGGGTGAGCACGTCCTGCAGGTCGGCGGTGACCCCGTCCTTGCCGCACACCCCAGCCTTGGTGCAGCCGATGCCCCGGGCCGTCTGTTCACACTGGTAGCAGAACATGTCAGCACTCCTCCGTGCGTGAGTGCGCGAGCCCCGGCTCGCGCGTGTCGTGGAGCACCCTCCCGTCGAGGGAGATCTCGACGCGCTGGAGGGGGATGTGTTTGCCTGAGGCCGCCAGCGCCTGGGCGGCCTGCTGCAGGTAGCCGTGGCAGCAGGGCACCTGCATGTGCACCACGGTCAGGCTGCGGACGCCGGCGTCGCGCAGGATGGCCGTGAGACGCTCGAGGGCCGGCCCGGGCTCGTCGAACTTGGGGCAGCCGATGACCACCGCCCGGCCGGGAAGGATGTCCTGGTGCAGGCCCGCCCAGGCGAAGGGCACGCAGTCGGCGGCCAGCACGAGATCCGCGCCCCGCAGGAAGGGCGCGTGGGGTGGGACCAGGCGGAGCTTCACCGGCCAGTGCGCCAGCGTCGAGGGGAGCGCTGGGGCCGGTTGCGCCGCGCGCTCCGGGGGCGCGAACTGCACCACCCGGGCCGAGGGGCACCCCCCCAAGGAGTGCCCGTGCGGCGCCTGGGTCTGCGCGGCGGACGGGGCCTCGTCGAACTCCTCGGCCTCTCGCTCCACGATGTGGAGCGCGCCCTGCGGGCACTCGCCCAGGCAGGCGCCCAGCCCATCGCAGTGCCGGTCGCTGACCAGCCGGGCCTTGCCGTCCACGATGCGGATGGCCCCCTCGGCGCACGCGGGCACGCACAGGCCGCAGCCGTCGCAGCGCTCCTCGTCGATCTGGATGATCTTGCGCTTCATGGCTCGGTCGCTCCTTCCCTGAAGCCCGCGCACAGGTCGGTCAGCCGGGTCCCCGCGAGGCGCTCGCGCGCCTGCTGGTCCAGGGCCTGGAGGGCGCGGCCCAGCACGCAGCAGCGGCCGTCGCACACCGGCCGCGGCAGCAGGCAGCCCTGGGTCCTCCAGGGCCCCTCGATGCCCTCGTGGATGTCGAGCAGCGGGATGTCCGCGGCGGGCCGCCCGAGCTGGAACCCACCGGCGGGACCCCGCCGCGAGCGCACCAGGCCCGCCCGGGCCAGCCGCTGCATGACCTTGGCCAGGTGGGTCTCGCTGACCCCCAGCCGGGCGGCCATGTGGCCCACCGTGTGGCCGACCTCGGGGGCGGCCGCGAGCAGTGCCATCGCGTGGAAGGCCAGGCTGGCTGCGTCGGAGATCCTGAACATCGGCGCTCCATTCGTAATTCAGGAGCCTAAATACCTGAATATGGATCCGCTGTCAACACCTTTCGTCCACGCGTCCTGGGCCTGCGAATCCGGGGTATTGGCCGGGTGGCGGATTGACCCTTCCCGGATGCGGTGTTAACGTGCTGGCGTAGGGATCGCCGGGCCTTGGCGGACAGGAGAGCATGCAGCAGCAAGCCCCCAGGACGGAGTGGAAGACCCTCGGGCTGGCGTTCCTGGCCGTCCTGGGGCTCCACCTCCAGCTCCTGCTCTCCGACTGGCTGCCCGCGCTCGTCCGGCTGTGGCAGGAGCTGGTTCCGCCGCCGGCCCACAGCGAGCCGGTCCAGGTGGCCATGCTGCCCCTGTCGGGCGATGCCTGGGCGGAGCTCGCGCGCGAGGCGCGCACCCCGCGGCCGGACGGCTACGTGCCGCCCGCAGAGGGGCCCGAGCGCCCGCCCGCCCCGCGGCCGGACTCCCCCGAGGAGCTGGCCGCGCAGCCGCCGGACCCGGAGCCCGAGAAGCCGGAGGAGAAGGTGAGCCTGTCGGGCCAGGTGGTGGACGTCGCCCCCACGCCGGACGACCGGCCTCCCGAGGACGCCCGCTTCCTGTCCGAGCACAACACGCGCGTGGAGCGCGAGAGCATCAGCCGGGATCGTCGCCCCGACTACCAGGTGGCCCAGCCACGGCCCACCGTGTCCCGGGAGCTCGCCCGCCGCGTGGCGCCCCTCGAGGGACCGGACGCGCGCAGCCCCGTTGCCCTGGTGACCCGCAAGCGCGGCGAGGCGCTGCCGGAGGCGCCCGCCGAGCCGCGCGAGTCGCGGCTGGAGATCCCGGATCGCGAAGGGCGCGACGGGCTCCAGCTCAAGCTCGACCTCGACCTCGGCGCGCTGTCCTCGTACGCCGCGGCCGAGACCACGCGCGGCAACTCGGACCGGCTGCGCCTGCAGTTCGGCCGGGGCGAGGCGCCCGCCGGGGGCACGCCCGAGAGCGGCGACGGCGGCGAGCACGATCAGACCGTGTCCCTGCTGAAGCGACCCTCGCTGGCGGCGCTCGACATGGTCAGCGGGGCCCCGGCCAACGACCACGTGGAGGACGTACCCCAGGGCGCGGAGACGCTGCTCAACAGCCGCGAGTTCAAGTACGCCACCTTCTTCAACCGGGTGAAGCGCGGCGTGAGCCAGACATGGAGCCCGCGGGTGACCGAGGAGTACCTGCGCCGCGATCCCTACGGCAACGTCTACGGCGTGTCCGATCGGTACACGCTGCTCAACGTGGCCCTCGATCCGGAGGGCAAGGTGGGCGAGGTCCGGGTGGCGCGCTCGAGCGGGGTGCCGTTCTTCGACGACGTGGCGGTGACGGCCTTCCACGAGGCCTCCCCGTTCCCCAACCCGCCGCGCGCCCTGGCCGATCCGGACGGCATGATCCGCTTCCAGTTCGGCTTCTACTTCCAGATCGGCGAGCGCCCGCTGCTGCGGGCCTTCCGCTTCGACCAGCGCGACTTCTAGCCCGGTTCGCTTCGCTCACCGGACAAGACCCGATGTGCGAGCGTGGGTGCCTTCGATGATACTTGACTCACTTGTGAAGATGGCGCCGCCTCAAGGGGTCTAGCTAGCAGGAGGGGCGGGGCGGGCCGGCCTCGGCCCCGGGGGCGTGCGGGCTCGACTGGCCCGGGCGCCAGCGCAGCACGGGCTGGCGCGCGGCGCGCACCTCGTCGAGCCGGCCGAGCATGGTGCGGTGGGGCGCGCCCTTGACCGTG
>Ga0116143_10005320_pt1 | contig 11650 bp, 7 predicted proteins | sample AD_UKC034_MetaG_FD_89745 | JGI IMG/M metagenome (GOLD analysis project Ga0116143, IMG submission 89745) | Active sludge microbial communities of municipal wastewater-treating anaerobic digesters from USA - AD_UKC034_MetaG | ecosystem: Engineered > Bioreactor > Anaerobic > Digestate | place: USA...
ATGCTCATCCGCAACATGATTTCCGTTTATGAGTCCGATATCAAGATAGTGCCGGTTGAAGGCAAAACATTTTCCGACACCCTTCCCCAATTCCATGAGCTGAAAAAACACCCCTCGGTGGCAGTATATTCGGAGATTCTGCAGGAAAATGCCCTTTTCAAATACCGTGGCCGTCAGCATATAGGCACCATAAAAGGAGTGAGCCGCAACTACCCCGAACAGTCGGGCATCGACTCCATGATCATCGATGGCAGCTTTCAGCTTTGGAGGGGCAGTCAACCGCTGGCCATTATGGGCAACGGGGTTGCCGTGTACCTCAATGCCAATCTTGCCCACTTCGACCCGCTGGAAGTTTTTATGCCCCGCAGAGGGCGACAGCCTGTACTGACCAGCGCGGGTGCTTTCAATTCGAAGGCCATAATGCCCTCAGGGGTTTTCAAGGTGGAGCAGGAGTTCGACACGCAGTTCATTCTGGCTCCCATCGAGTTTGTCAGAGGGCTTATGAAGTTGGGTGACGATATGATTACCTCCATTGAAATCAAGCTTTCCGATAGGCTCAACCCCTCAAGGGCCCAGCAGGAAATTCAGGAAATAGCGGGGAGTGGTTTCAGGGTGCTAAACCGATACCAGCAAAACGAGTCGATTTACAAAACCATGAAGTCGGAGAAATTTGCCATCGTGCTCATTCTCTCGCTAATACTGGTAATCGCCTCGTTCAACATCATCGGATCGCTATCCATGCTTATCATCGACAAGCGTAAGGATGTGGATATTCTTCGCAGCCTTGGGGCTGACAACCGGATGATTCAGAAGATTTTCATGGCCGAAGGGATGTTGATTGCCGTTGCCGGCTCCATTCTGGGCGCACTCGTAGGGCTATTCATCTGCTGGTTGCAGGTTCAGTTTAAGCTGGTTACTCTTCAGGGTATGGGAGGTTTTATCACCGATGCGTACCCCGTTGATATACAGCTGCTCGACATTTCTCTCGTACTACTCCTGGTGATTGGCATCGGCTATCTTGCTGCCCGCTTCCCTGTACGGTATATCACCGGACGGATTTTTGCCCGGGACGATTCAACAACTTTATAGCCCTGCTCTTTTCGAACTTTGAACTTTTTAAAAACAAGCTATATGCTTCGGGTTGATGGATTAACAGTTGCATTTGGTTCGCACACCGTACTCAACGACCTGTCGTTCGGCCTTTCCAAAGGCGAGTCGCTTGGGATTGTGGGCGAATCGGGCTCGGGAAAATCCATCGCCGCCCTCAGCCTAATGGGGCTCCTGCCCCCAACGGCAAGCATCGTTGCGGGAACCTCTGCCCTTTCCATCGAAGGTTCAAAAAGTGTCAACCTGTTCGACATAAAGCCAAAGGAACACCGTATGGTGCGGGGAAAGCACATGGCCATGATCTTTCAGGAGCCCATGACCTCGCTCAACCCGTCGATGAGGTGTGGAAAACAGGTGATGGAAGCCATTACCTTGCACCAAAAGGTGAAAGCCAATGCCGCTTACGAAAAGTGCCTGTCGCTGTTTGCCGAGATGCAGCTGCCCGACCCCAAGACCGTAATAAATAAGTACCCCCACCAGCTCAGCGGCGGACAAAAACAGCGGGTAATGATAGCCATGGCCCTGGCTGGCAATCCCTCCATCCTCATTGCCGATGAGCCTACAACCGCTTTGGACGTTACCATACAGCAGGAAATTCTTGGGCTGTTGAAACAAATCACGCAACAAAGAGGTATGGGGCTTATCTTCATCAGCCACGATTTGGGGGTGATATCACAGATTAGCCAAAACCTGTTGGTGTTAAAAAATGGGGTGCTGGTTGAGAAGGGAGCCACCAAAACCCTTCTCACCCATCCCGAGCATCCATACACCCAGGGCCTGATTGCCTGTCGTCCCCCGCTGGATAGCAGGCCCATAAGATTGCAAACAGTTCGCGATTTCGTTTCCCACGATGGCAGTACAGCGGATGTAGTCAAAACCATGGATCATGGGCAATGGGAGGAAAAGAGCCGCTCCATCTATTCGCAAGACCCCATATTAAGTGTTGAGGATGTGGATGTTGACTATGTGATAAGGCGAAATTTTTGGGGGCAAACCACGGAGTTTCATCGGGCCGTAAACTCCATCAGCTTCAACCTATACCCGAGTGAAACACTGGGTTTGGTCGGCGAGTCGGGGTGTGGAAAAACAACTTTAGGCAGGGCTCTGGTAAACCTGGTACGACACACGCACGGAGTTATCAATTACAAGGGAAAGAGGGTTGATGCCATGTCGAAAAGGGAACTACAGGCATTTCGCAGGGAGGTGCAGATAGTTTTTCAAGACCCCTTTTCATCCATAAACCCCAGACTAACCATTGGCGAATGCCTTGTGGAACCGCTGCTGGTACATGGCTTGGCCAACAATGCATCGCAGGCAAAAAGGATGACCATGGCGCTTTTTGATCAGGTTTCACTGCCCTCCGACAGCTTCTATCGCTACCCCCATGAGTTCTCAGGGGGTCAAAGGCAGCGTGTGGTGATAGCCCGGGCACTGGCCCTTTCGCCCAAAGTGATTGTGTGCGACGAGATTGTTTCGGCACTCGACGTGTCTATTCAGGCACAGATACTTAACCTGTTGAACAGCCTAAAAAGGGAGTTGGATTTGACCTACATATTCATTTCGCACGACCTTTCGGTTGTAAAGTACATGAGCCACCGAATGCTGGTAATGCAACAGGGTATGCTTGTGGAGTATGGCAACGCGGATCAGGTTTACAAATCTCCCCAATCAGAATATACAAAGCGGCTCATTGGGGCTATCCCCACCATATCATTCTAGAAGAAATCCTCCTCAAGGATATTGGAATACTCTTCTCTTGTTAAAACCTCGTCGCAGTTGAGGTTAACCGACCCCAGCCTAAGGGGCTTGTCCCACTGGTCGGTGGGGCTGACATTGAGTGACGGATTGGCGTGTACCTTTTCGAGGAAAAGGGCAAAGATTGGCAGAGCCATATTTCCACCCGCCCCCATGCCAAGGGTTTGAAAACGTACAGCCCTATCCTCGGCGCCAACCCACACACCACCCACAAGGTTGGGAACAATCCCCATAAACCATCCGTCGGAGTGGTTCTGGGTGGTTCCCGTTTTCCCGGCAATGGGGCCTTTCAGGTTGTAACGCCACCTCAACCTCCCTGCCGTTCCCTGATTGACAACTCCCTCCATAAGGTTAATCATCAGGTAAGCTGTTTGCTCACTGATGGCTTCATTGCGCTGGGGGTAGAATGTTGCCAGAATATTACCTGCGTTGTCCTCTATTCGGGTTACCAATAGCGGATCGATGTGGACACCCTTGTTGGCAAAGGTTGCATAAGCTCCAACCATTTCGTAAACCGATAGCTCTGCCGTACCCAAAAAGGCCGATACCACCGGATCGATATGGCTGGTAATGCCCATCCTTTTGCAGATTTCAACCAGAGCACGGGGATTGAACTGTTTCATCAGCCATGCCGATACGTTATTCACCGAATTGGCAAGGCCCCATTTTAGGGTAACCATCTTCCCGTCGTACTTTGAACTCCCCGAGTTTTTGGGAATCCATACCGTATCGGCCACCACAAAGGTTTGCGAAACGTTGGGAATGGTGTGGCAGGGCGAGTACCCCTCCTGCATGGCCAGAGTATATAGAAACGGTTTAATGGTCGATCCCACCTGACGCTTCCCTTGCTTCACATGGTCATACTTAAAGTGTCTGAAATTGGTACCGCCAACCCATGCCTTTACATGTCCGGTGTGAGGATCCATGGCCATGAAGCCCGCATGGAAATGCCTTTTGTAATGGCGTATGGAATCCATTGGCGACATGATGGTGTCGCGCTCACCTTTCCATGTGAATATGGTCATGGGGATTTTGGTTTTGAAGTTCCGGTTTATGCTATCCATAGAAACTCCTTTCAGCCTAAGCACACGATATCGCTCGGTTTGACGCATACCCTGAAGCATAATGGCATCAACCTGTTCGGGGGTGAGGTCTTCGTGGAATAACTGATACCCAAGGCTTTTCTGCTCAGCATCGAACTCTACCTGTAAATACTTCCCTATATGGGTTGCCAAGGCATCCTCGGCATACTGTTGCATTTTACTATTAATAGTGGTATATATTTTTAGCCCGTCGCGATACAGGTTGTAAGGACTCCCGTCAGGTTTTACATTTTTATTGCACCAGCCATACAACGGGTTTGTAGCCCACTGAATGGAATCGTCAACATACTGGGAATGTGAATAGTATTTACGCCTGTCGGGCTTGTTTGCCGATAGCGTTACCCTCAGGTACTCACGAAAATAGGTAGCAAGCCCCACGTTGTGGTCCTGAATCATATAGTTCAACTCAATGGGGAGTACGGAGATTGAGTCTTTCTCGTTCTTCGTGATAAAGTTGTACTTGGCCATTTGTGAAATCACAAAGTTCCTCCGCGATAAAGCCCTTTCGGGATTCTTTACCGGACTATACCGCGTGGGAGCATTGACAACGCCAACCAGTAAGGCAGATTGCTCAATGTTTAGGGAATCGGGCGTGGTATTGAAAAATGTTTTTGCCGCCGATCGGACACCGTAAGCGTTACTACCAAAGGCAACGGTATTCAGATACATGGCAAGTATCTCATTTTTAGTGTAGTTTCGCTCTAGCTTCACCGCTGTAATCCACTCCTTAAATTTCGACACCACCAGGTTCGAGGTTTTGGCAATGGACGAACGATAAAAAACTGTATCGCGAGGAAATAGATTTTTGGCCAGCTGCTGGGTGATGGTACTCCCTCCTCCACTGCCTGCCTGTCTAAGTATAATGGTTTTCACCAAAACCCTGGCCAACCCACGGGCGTCAATAGCGGAATGTCGGTAAAAACGAATATCCTCTGCCGCCAACAGTGCGTTTATTAGGTTGGGCGAGATATCTTCGTAATCGACAAAAGTTCGGAACTGAACATAATAGGAGCCGAGCACCACATGGTCCTCGGAATAAACCTCCGAAGCAATGTTGCTCTTAGGATTTTCCAACTGTTCAAAGGTTGGAAGGGGTCCAAACAATTCCAAACCTATCATTATGAAAAGGCTAAGGATAATCACCATAAAAAATGAGAAAAATCCCCAAAACCAAAGCTTAAACTTTTTGCCTTTTTCCCTTGTGTCGGACATAATTTCAAAAATTTGTTTGGGGTCAAAGGTAGCAATAAATACTTGTCTGTAATTCAATGATGCCTAAGAATAAACGCCTGAAAATTTTTAAACTTGAATATGCCAAATTTTTTAAACCCTATAACGAATCGCCCGATTCGGATAACCTTATGTTCGTATTTCATAAGCATATTTAAGTGACTGAATTACAATTTTATTTTTGACTAAAAAGGGTTCGGCATTTGTGATTTTTGTATAAAAAAATTTTGTAGTTCGATTTGCAATTGTTTTACTTTGTGCCGTTTTTTATGTTCCATCAACCTGCTATCGAATATGCCCAACATTGAGAATTTAGTCATTGTAGAATCACCTGCAAAGGCAAAAACCATAGGGAAATTTTTAGGTGAAACCTTTACCGTAAAGTCGAGTTTTGGCCATATCCGCGACCTATCGAAAAAGAAGTTGGGAATTGATATCGACAAAAATTTTGCCCCCGAATATGTCATCAGCAGCGATAAAAACAAGATTGTTGATGAGCTCAAAAAAAGTGCTAAGGAGGCAAGGGTTGTGTGGCTGGCATCCGATGAAGACCGTGAGGGAGAGGCCATTGCATGGCATCTCTGCGAAGTTCTCAAGCTCGATCCCAAAAAGACAAAACGCATTGCTTTCCATGAGATAACCAAGGAATCCATCCAAAGGGCCATCGAAAACCCCAGGGCCATCAACCTAAGCCTTGTTAATGCTCAGCAGGCACGCAGGGTTTTAGACCGATTGGTGGGATTTGAAGTTTCGCCAATCCTTTGGAAAAAGGTAAAGCCGGCACTCTCTGCCGGAAGAGTTCAATCGGTAGCCGTCAGGCTGATTGTGGAGCGCGAACGTGAAATCATAAACCACAAAAACGAAACGTACTATAAGGCAATCGGGCTATTCAAAGGGCATGCCAAGTTTAAAGCAGAGCTTAACAAAAGGCTTGACAAAGAGAAGGATGCCATGGGCTTTTTAGAGCATTGCAAAACCGCCCTCTTTTCCATCTCAGACATCTCGAAAAAGCCTGCCAAAAAATCTCCCGCCCCACCCTTCACCACATCCACCCTGCAGCAGGAGGCAAGCCGAAAGTTAAATTTTTCGGTATCACAAACCATGACCATTGCGCAACGGCTGTACGAAGCAGGGCACATAACCTACATGCGAACCGACTCGTTGAACCTTTCCGATTTGGCCATTAACACAGCCAAGAAAGTGATTGTTAAAGAGTTTGGGGAGAAGTATCACCAGTATCGCAGCTATAAAACCAAAACCAAGGGAGCACAGGAAGCGCATGAGGCCATACGACCTACTTTTTTGGGAAAGCAGACCATTTCGGGCAATAACAACGAACAACGTCTTTACGACCTCATCTGGAAGCGCACCATTGCTTCGCAAATGAGCGATGCCTCGCTTGAAAAAACAACCGTAACTATCGATATCTCCAACTCCCCTCTTAAATTTATCGCTTCGGGAGAAGTACTGCTCTTCGATGGATTCCTTAAAGTGTACTTCGAATCGACCGACGATGAGGGTGAAGATTCCACAAAAGAGCTGCTCCCTACGCTTAGGGTTGGCGAATCGCTGGAAGCATTGGAAATAACTGCGCAACAGCGCTTTACAGCACGACCGCCCCGATACACCGAGGCAAGCCTTGTTAAAAAGCTCGAAGAGCTGGGCATTGGAAGACCGTCAACCTATGCTCCAACCATTTCGACCATACAAACAAGGGGTTACGTTCTTAAGGAAGACCGAATAGGCGTTGAACGCAAGTATCAGATACTTCAACTCAAAGGCAACACTATTTCCGGGATTGAAAAGGTTGAAATGGTTGGTGCCGAAAAATCCAAGCTGTTCCCCAGCGACATTGGCATGGTGGTAAACGACTTTTTAGTTGCTCACTTCCCCAACATTGTGAACTATAATTTTACTGCCACCGTCGAAAAGGAGTTTGATGAAATAGCCCGGGGAAATCTCGAATGGACTGAGATGATCAGCCGCTTTTACCAACCCTTCCACAGCAATGTGGAAAAAACCCTAAAGGAGTCGGACTATAGCAAAGGCGAAAGGGTGCTGGGGGTAGATCCCCTGTCGGGCAAAAAGGTAAGCGTGCGGATCGGTCGCTTTGGTCCCATCGCACAGATAGGTGATGCCAATGGCGAAGGTCAGGAAAAACCCCGATATGCCAGCTTACAAAAAGGTCAACTAATAGAATCCATAACCCTTGATGAAGCCCTGGCACTCTTTACGCTTCCGCGTAATGTTGGCGAATACGAAGGCCAGGCAGTTGTCATAGGCATAGGGCGATTTGGCCCCTACGTAAGGCATGCAGGAAAATTTGTTTCCCTTAAAAAACACGACATCCCATTGAGCATTACCCTCGAAAGGGCAATCGAACTTATAGAAGAGGGACGGCAAAAGGATAAAAATAAAACCATAAAGGTTTTCGAAGAACAACCTGATCTTCAAATTCTAAACGGACGATGGGGGCCCTACGTTAAGTTCAACAAGGAAAACTACAAAATCCCAAAGGGTACCGATCCCTCTATGCTATCGTATGATGAATGTTTGAAACTTATCGCCGAGCAATCATCAGCCGAAGGCGGAAAGGTGAAAAAGGGAAGTAAAAGAAAATCAAAAAGATGAACCTAAACGATTACTTCGACCCAACTTCCGTTGCACCGTTACCCAATGGGCTCGACAGAAAGGACTCCGTTGCGGGGAAATTACAAATGGGGTTCGACCGAAATAAAAATATACCCAAAAACACTTTGGTAATTTTCGGGGTCAACGAAAGCAGGAACTCCAACAACCCCGGGGCAGCAAATGCTGCTGACAACATTAGAAAATACCTTTATTCCCTTTCCGGCTCCGTCATCAAACATCCCCTGATTGAACTTGGCAACCTGAAGCAGACCACCTCGCCCGCTAACACATACATCGCCTTCACCGATGTTGCGCGTTACTTTGTTGAGCAGGGTGCTACCTGCATAATCCTTGGGGGGACCCAAGAGTTGACATGGCCTTTGTTTCTTGGAATCGCAGAAAATGTAAAACCTGCTAACGTAACGATTGTTGACCAAACCATCGATTTGAGCCAATGTAGCGGCGACTTCTCTTCGGGCTGTTTCGTTGAAAAATTCATTCACGAGCCTGCTGACCGGCTCTATAACCTTTGCCTGCTGGGTTTTCAGGGTTACCTGACAAGCACTGGCAATATTAACGCATTGCAAAAAGCGGATGCCGAGCTAATCCGTTTGGGTGCCGTGCGTAGCGCAATGGAAGAGGTTGAGCCAATCCTCAGGGATTCAACCATTGTAAGCATCGACATAGGATGCATAAGACAGGGCGATTCTCCCGGTGCCATAAACCCGTCGCCCAATGGATTTTATGCCGAGGAACTTTGTCAGTTGGCCCGCTATGCCGGCAAAAGCCATAGAATGAAAGCCATCGGCTTTTTTGAGTACAACACCCAGTGCGACCCAATCGGGCAAACTGCTCATCTGACCGCACAAGCTGTATGGCATTTCATCGAAGGCTTCAACTCCTCTTTGAGGAATCGAAACGTAGCCAACCCTCAATATTTCAAGAAGTATTACGTAAAAAGCCCCATCCCCAATGTTGAAATGGTATTCTTAAACAATACCCTGGACGAGACCTGGTGGATGGAATATCCCGATGCGGGAAATTCAGCCACCAATCCAAAGGTAATTGCCTGTTCCTACAACGATTACCTGGCGGCAAGCAAAGGCGAGATTCCCGAGCGCTGGATTAGGCACTCAAAAAAATGATTCAAATCATTTTTTAAGCCATTGACAACACAATCACTGCATTCCATCTAACCAACAACTCCTTTCATAAGAAATTATAGTTCATTCGGTAACATAAAATGAAAGGTTAAGTATAAACCGTTGGTTTTGGTTGGCTTTTATTAACATATAATTGTTAATAAAATTTGTTTAGAATGTTTTTTTTTATTTACTTTAGCTCTCCATTACGCAATGTGTTAATGAAAAAAGATTTTTTGATGAAAAATAATATAATCATAATCTTTCTGTTTTACTCCTTGGTCGCTGTGGCACAGCAAGACCCTCTTTTTACGCAGAATATGTATTCACAATCGTCAATAAATCCGGCATATGCAGGCAGTAGCGGCATGATTTGTGCCACTGCTTTAAACAGGCTGCAATGGGTAGGCTTTGGCGACGGCTCCCCAATGATTACCATGATTAACGTTAATGCTGCCGTTAAACCTTTTGGCTTATCGAGTGGTATTGGCCTGAATATTTCAAATGACCAGTTCGGCTTTAACAAGGATTTAGGGATAGATTTATCCTACGCTGTTCGTTTTAACGTTGCAAGTGCCGGAAAATTGGCCATTGGGCTGACCGGAGGATTCATTAATAACACACTGGAGGCAGGAAACTGGATTACACCAAGCGGCAGCACCGACAACTCGCTTCCTAATGCTAAGGAAAACTCCATTAACTTCGACATGGGTTTTGGCATTTTTTTCAATAACGATGATATGTACTTTGGAGCGTCGGTTACGCACCTCAACGAAACAAATTTCAACAAGGCCGTCAATCCGTCAACCTATAAGAGGCATTACTATATTACCGGTGGATATATACTGCAAATGCCAAATCCTGCCTGGCAGTTTAACCCATCGGTGTTTATAGGCAGCAACCTCTCAACCAATCTTCTTTCTGTTTCAGCCAATGTTATATACAATAAAAGGTTTTGGGGAGGCGTTTCATATCGTGTTAGCGAGGGAGTGGCCGGAATGATTGGTTTTGAACTTTTTAGTGGCATGCGAATTGGCTATGCCTACGATTTCTCCACAACCGAAATAAGCAAGTATAACAGTGGTTCTCACGAGTTTATGCTGGGGTACTGCTTTTCGCTGAAAAAGGAGAAACCACCACAACAGTATAAAAGTATAAGATTTTTGTAGTGTGAGAATAACATTTTTAAAAATATTTTACGTTATTTGCATTAAATAATTGGATTACTATGAAAAAACTTCTTGTTCTGGCCGTAATCGTTGTTACACTTGCAGGCTGTGGCTCCACACAGCGCGGCGAACTAACCGGAGTTCCTGGAAGAAAAGGCTATCAAGATCCAACACCTCTGAATATGGTATTCATACCCATGGGTTCTTTTAACATGGGAAGCAACGACCAAGACGTTTCCTGGGCAATCAACTCACCCACAAGAACCGTTTCGGTTGATGCATTCTGGATGGATCAAACAGAGATAACCAACAACCAGTACCGCCAATTCGTATTCTACGTTAAGGATTCTATCGCCCGCCGACTGCTAGGGCAACAAATCGAAGATTTTCAAATTGAAGAAGACGAATTTGGCAATCCAATAGACCCCCCCGTACTAAATTGGGATATCCCAATCGATATGAGGGATGAGGAGCAGAATGAAATCCTCAATGAAATGTACTATACCAAAGATGAACGTTTTTACTATCGCAAGGAAATTGATACCCGCAAGTTGAACTATGAATTCTTTTGGATCGACCTTAAACAGGCTGCTCAAAAACGCAATCGCTGGAATTTTGAAATCGGCTCATACGAAGAAAATGCTGAAGTTATCAATAACATGGGTGTTCCGGTTAAGGTTACCAGTCGTTCGTCCTTTATCATACGTGATAAAGTCAATGTTTACCCCGATACCCTTTGCTGGATAAGCGACTTCAGCTACTCTTTCAACGAGCCCTATACTACGCACTATTTCTGGCATCCCTCCTACGACAACTACCCCGTGGTTGGGGTGTCGTGGCGTCAGGCCTACGCATTTACCATTTGGCGTACCCAATACCTTAACAAGTATCTCACCCGACGTGGCATTTCCTTTATCTCCGATTACAGGCTACCCACCGAGGCCGAATGGGAATATGCAGCTCGCGGAGGGCTCGACCACAGTATGTACCCCTGGGGTAACCCGTACATACGCAATGCCGAAGGATGCGTTCTGGCAAACTACAAGCCCCTGCGAGGGAATCTGGTCGATGATGGCGGTTTCATCACGTTGCCCGTTGGAACATATTCTCCCAACGACTATGGGCTTTATGATATGGCCGGAAACGTTGCAGAATGGACAGCAAATGCATACGATGAAAGTGCATACACTTTCATGCACGATATGAACCCCGACTATAAGTACAATGCCAAGCCAAACGATCCTCCGGCATTAAAACGAAAAGTCGTTAGGGGCGGCAGTTGGAAAGACATTGGATATTTCTTACAGGTTGGGACAAGAACTTATGAGTATCAAGATACAACTAAATCGCATATCGGATTCAGGTGTGTCAGAACATACTCAGGGGCTAAATAGTTTGTTAATTATTCATTCATTTCGTTAATCAATAAATCTATCTACCATGGGATTTAATATTTCAGAAATCGTACAAGGGTCGACATGGAAAAATTTTATGAAGTACCTCTATGGTTGGG
>Ga0116143_10005322_pt1 | contig 11647 bp, 12 predicted proteins | sample AD_UKC034_MetaG_FD_89745 | JGI IMG/M metagenome (GOLD analysis project Ga0116143, IMG submission 89745) | Active sludge microbial communities of municipal wastewater-treating anaerobic digesters from USA - AD_UKC034_MetaG | ecosystem: Engineered > Bioreactor > Anaerobic > Digestate | place: USA...
CTATCTCGTGCGATGATGCATATTTATGAACACTACAGCGCCTATGATCCCGAATTGATTCGAGAAGACGCCATTCAGCGTTTTTCGCAGGAGAGCGTATCTCAAAGGATTACGGAAGTTTATGAGAAGGTTTGTCATACAAATAGCAACCTGTGTTGAAGCTGGTCATGCAGGGAGACCTTTGCGCAATTATACAAAACCAACTTTTTTGTCATTTCGGTGAAACGCGTAATCCAGTATTGCCAATGCTTTTCTCGATACCGACCTGCACCAGTATGACAATGAAAGGGATTGGGCAAAGCTCTTGCAGGAATTAGGAATTTCGGAGCCATGAATAAAAAGCGAGTACTGATTATTGCCTATTATTTTCCCCCGTTTCAGAATGTTGCATCACTGCGATTTAAGGGGCTTGCCAAATATCTTGATGAGTTTGGGTGGGAGCCGCATTTTTTAACTCCTTCGCTTCCGGGAAAACCTGATGAACGTTTTCGTGTGATCCAAACGGATTATCCGGGCGATGCCAGCGCTCTTTTGAAGAAAAAACTTCATTTTAATCCCGCGAAAGGCTTTCAGGAGCAAATCAGAATACCGGTATCCATTCGGGAAAGCAGACGTCCCGGAACAAAAAAACTGATAGATTTTGTTCAGGGATTTGTTGCCTATCCTGACGAACAGAAAGCATGGTATTCCTATGCCGTAGAGGCAGGTTGTGAGGTTCTTCAGAAAGAATCTTTCTCTGCAATCCTCAGCAGTGCAGGACCTGTGACGGTTCATCTTATCGCCGCTAGGTTAAAAAAAATCTTCGGATTACCCTGGATAGCGGATTTTCGTGATCTTTGGACGCAGAATCATTATTATCCATATTTTTGGGCCAGAAAATTCATAGAAAAGAGACTGGAGAGAAAAACGATCGCGAAAGCAGATGCACTGATTACGGTGTCTCAACCGCTGGCCGACAAACTGGGTGAACTGCATTGCGGAAAAAAAATATTTACCATTCCAAATGGTTTTGATCCGGATGAAGTTCAGGAAACACCACAAACCAAGCAGTTCACGATTACGTATGCCGGTTTGCTTTATGAAGGGAAGCGAGACCCGGAACCTCTTTTTGCGGCTGTTCAAAAATTGATTGATCAGCAAGTCATCCATTCCAAAAAAATCGAAATCAGGTTTTTTGGACCGCCTGCGTACTGGTTGGATGAAGAAATCAAGCGGTATCATCTGGAAGCCGTTGTCAAACAGTATGGAAGCGTATCCAGAGAGATGGTATTGGCCAGACAAAGAGAGTCTCAAATCCTGTTGCTGCTGAATTGGAATGATCCTAATGAAAAGGGTGTTTATACCGGTAAAATTTTTGAATATCTTGCTGCCAGGAGGCCGATTCTTTCGCTGGGCGGTGTATCGAATGATGTCGTCAGCCATCTGTTAAATGAAACAGGTGCCGGTCTGCGCGCGGTCAGCGATCAATGCATCGTGGATACTCTCAGAACCTGGTACATGGAATATCTATCTTTTGGCCATGTACTTTATCACGGAAAACATCAAGCGATCAATCAGTTCAGCCATAGAGAAATGGCCGCGAAATTTTCCCGTACGTTAAATCAGATCACCAGTCTGTAAACGAAATGATTCATCGAAAAACACGGTGTATATGTTTAATAAGTTTTTCCTGAACCTATCGAAAGCAATCCAGTTCTTATTATCTGTTGTGGCGCCTGATCCGGGAGGAGCAGGAACAAATAAACTTTTCGTGCCACTTCCGCAAATGCTGCTTTTTTTGATCGTGATAACATCTTTCACCTCCACGCTGGGATGGTCATTGGTGATTGGATCATTTCATCTTTTTGCCTTTCGGGTTCTTTTATATCTCATGTGGCCTTTGTTTCTATTTAAAGTGCTCATTATGGATGGAGGATGGGTCAATCACTCTCATATTAAAGTTAAATCTTATCTGCTTTTTTATGTGGTGTGGCTGGCATATGCTTTGTTGTCCACAATGTGGGCGGAAGATATAACGGCTGCGGCCGTCAATCTGATTTATCTTTTAACGGGTTTTTCGGTGATCTTCTTTCTTGTTTATTATTTTCGGAGTTTTCATTACCTCCTGTCTTTTTACTGGCTGTGGTTGCTGATATTTATCGTTCTGATTTTCATTGCAATTTGGGAGATGAAGACAGGTCATCATTTACCTCTTTCCAATCTTTATGGCGAGCAGGGTTGGTATGTGTACCAGCCGACTGCTGTGTTTTATAATGCAAATGATTTTGCAACCTATATTGCGCTGACGCTTCCCCTGTTGCTGGCGATGATGAAATATTATTCAAATTTTTACAGCCGTTTTTTTGGCGTTCTCCTGTATATTGTGGCAATGGTTGTCTTAATAGCCACCTTGTCGCGGGCCAATGTCGTTGCACTAATCATAACATTGTCCTGCTTTTTTCTCTTATCAAAACCAAAGACCAAAATGATCGCATTAGCCATAGCCATTCCCTTGATCATTGTTTTTTCCGGTCCAATAATCAATAAATTAAGCGATGCGGAAAAAAGGATCAGTGCGATTTCAAATCTGCAAGTGCATCGGGATCTTGATGCTTCTTCCTCGGTGAGAGTAAACCTGATGAAGAACGCGTTACATTTTACTATTGAATCGGCTGGTTTTGGCATAGGGGCGGGCAATGCCGAGTATTATATGAAAAAATACAAATTATATCCAACTCAAGGGATAAGCAACGTGCATAACTGGTGGCTGGAGATTCTTTTAAACTATGGAATATTGATTTTTACGGGCTATGTCATTTTATTTGTTTCTCTTGTATGGAATCTCTGGCTGGCCTATAAAAAATTAAAGGAACGGGCTGAAAAAATGATTTGCGAAGCGCTGATGATTGGCCTTGTCGGTTTTACCATTGGATGCATCAGCCCCAGTTCCATTGTAGGAATGAGCGTCCAGTGGATCTACTTCGGTTTTGCCCTGACGTTTCTGAATTATACCCGAAATCAGGAAACCGTGCGGAATGCACAATGAAAATTCTTGTTTTGCCTTCCTTTTACCCCAACAGTTACGATCCGCTGGTGGGCGTGTTTTTTCAAGATCATGCTTTAGCATTACAGACAGCGGGACACGATGTGATAGTGCTTGCGGTTCTTCCGATTTCTTTAATCGAGATCTGGAAACAAAAAAAGTTTTCTTTTGGTTTGAGCCGAAAGCAAGATAAAGGCATGATCACCTATTTGTTCCAATTTCCGGCAGTTCCGAAATTACGATGGGTGAACAATGTTCTCCGCTTATTCATTGGCTGGCATCTTTACCGGTTGATTTGTCACAAACATGGCAGTCCGGATCTGGTTCATGTACACTGTTTCAGCGCTGGGATTCTGGCGCGCAAGATCAAGCGACGGGATGCCGTGCCTTATGCCATTACGGAACATGATGCCGTATTTGCGTTAGGCTTACTGTCTTATACACAGAAAAAACTTGCATTAAATGTATTTCGCGAAGCTCTTGTCCGTATGGCGGTAAGCGAGCAATTTGTGAAGCTTTTAAAATGTCAATACGGCTTGCCTTTTCTGTATATCCCCAATCCGGTTAGCGCTTTTGATTTTCCTGAGCTTCCTCTTGCCCGTATCAACAAAAAAAATGGTCAGATCATTCGTGTCTGTCATGTTGCTCGTCTCCATGCCGAAAAGCGCCAGGATCGACTGATCCGTGCTTTTTCTTCCATGGTAAAATGTTATTCCGATGCCGAATTGCATATTGCCGGCGCCGGTCCCGAGAGAGAAAAACTGGAAAGTCTTGTTTTGGAATTGGGGTTGGAAAGACAGGTTACTTTTCATGGAATGCTTCCCCGGCGGGAGGTTTTTCAATTAATGCATTCTTGTGATTTATTTGCGCTTTCGAGTGATTACGAGACCTTTGGTGTTGTCCTGATCGAAGCGATGGTCTGTGGTCTTCCGGTCATGGCGACAAGATGCGGGGGGCCGGAAAGTATTATCACCGCCGAGTGGATGGGTTTATTAACCATGAAAGATGATTCCAGCTTTGCTCAAGGATTGTTGGATATTGCCAAGAGAGTGCAGGATAATCGCTTCGATTCAGACCGGATTTCTGTCCATGCACAGACAACGTATTCCTGCGAAACCATCGGAAAACGGATGACGGAGCTATTGGTTCACGCCATTTCCAAATCCAAATCTGCCAAGGCAGCGGCAAGGACATTATCATGATCATCATCATGATTTCCACTCATGGCCTGGATATTGATCCCAGAATATACAATGAATCCATGACGCTGATTGCCTCCGGTCATCAAATCCAGGTGATCTGCTGGGACCGCGAAAACAGGGCGCATGATGTGGACACTGCGGAAATTGACGGAATTCAAATTAAAAGAATATTTGTCAAATCAACCTACGGAACAGGATTCCGACAGGCATTCTCTTTTATAAGATTTATTCAGGAAGCAAAAAAATATCTCGTGGACAAAGATTTTGATGTCATTCACGGTCATGATCTTGATGGCGCATTTATTGGCACCTTCTTAAGAAAAGACAAAAAACTTGTTTGGGATATGCGCGAACTTTTTGACGGCATGAATTACGGGATAATAAAGGCGAGTATTTATAATTGCTTTGCTTGGTGGTGCTTTCGCAATATTGATGGTCTGATCACCGTGATTGATTACCAACTGGAAAGGTATGCAGCAAAAATAAAGAAGAAGATCCTTTGTGAAACCATTCTCAATACACCGGAAAGAAGGATATTTCAGAACTTTCAAAGACATGAAAGCAGCGATTTACGAATATCCTATATCGGCAGTGTACGGCATTTCAACGAAATGAAACTATTAATGGACAGTGCCCAAGACTTGGATCAGGTCAAAATTAAAATCCATGGGTCAGGACCACAACTGGAAAATGTGATTTCTATTGGACATCATTACACGAATGTTGAAATTACGGGACAATTTCATTATAAGAATATTAAGAATCTTTATGAAGAAACGGATCTTCTCTATGTCGTGTATGATAAGCATGTAGAGAATCAGAAACACGGAATTCCCATCAAGGGCTATGAGGCGTTATATACGCAAACCCCCGTGATTGCGGGAGCCGGAACGTATTTCGCCGATTTTGTAAAAAAACATGATATTGGTTTTGTCATTGCCGGAGATGACCTGGATGAATTAAGAGATATTATTTTAAATGTGAAAAACAATCGGAGCTTATTGAAAGAGAAAGAAAAGAACATCGAAAAAATTCAGGACGCGTACGTCTGGGAGAATCAAGCTCAAAAGTTGAGTACGTTTTATAGCCTTTTATGGAATAAGGGGGGATAGCGGTCCTGAACGGGAAACGCGGATCAATGCGATCATGGAAACCAAAATCATAACTTTGCCCAAATTTGAAGATCCAAGAGGGAACCTTTCCTTCATTGAAGAAGAAAATCACATTCCCTTCAAGATCGAACGGGCCTACTGGATCTATGATGTTCCCGGCGGACAGGTTCGCGGCGGGCATGCATTTCAGGAGCAACGTGAATTTATCGTGGCGCTTTCCGGAAGCTTTGATGTCGTTGTTGATGACGGCAGACAAAAACAATCCTTCTCGCTGAATCGCTCCTATTATGGTCTTTATATTCCATGTGGCTTATGGAGGCGGATGGAAAACTTTTCGACCAACGCGCTGGCGGTTGTGTTGAGCTCGACAAAATATGAAGAATCCGACTATATCCGGGATTATGATGAGTTTTTACAGTATCGGGCCAAGCATGCAAAATAGTGTTTATGACTGCGTGATTTTGCCATTGAGAAAGATTCACAATCGGGCCGGAAATATTACTATTGTCGAGGGACAAACGAATATTCCGTTTGAGATTCGTCGAATTTATTACTTGTATGACATTCCCGGCGGAGAAGACAGAGGCGGCCATGCCCACAAAGCTCTTTATCAGCTTATTGTTGCGGCCAGTGGTTCATTCAATGTATTGCTTGATGATGGTCGGAACAAGAAAATTGTTATGCTGAATCGTCCGGACTACGGGCTGATGGTTGTGCCTGGTATCTGGAGGGAATTGTTTGAATTTTCATCCGGCGCCATCTGCCTGGTATTAGCCTCAAACCAGTACGACCAGGATGATTATATTCGACAATATGAACAATTTCTTGATTTCCGGACAAATTTTCCAGCAGAAAGGTGAAAAGATCATCGTGGTTGAATCTTGTATAACCAAAGAGAATTATTTGATATTCAATAATGTAACCCTCGGTAAAAACGTTGTTTTGGGTCATGGAACCATTATCTATCCCAATGTGGAGCTTGGCGACCATACGATTATTGGCCCTTACTGCACGATCGGTGAACCGACGTCCGCCTTCTACAATGAAGGCGCCGGCTGTGTTGAGAAACACCATTTTAAGAAAACATACATCGGTCCTAACTCGGTTATCCGGTCGCATTCGGTTATTTATGAAGATGTTGAGATAGGCGAAGGATTCCAAACAGGTCATAGGGTGACAATAAGAGAAAAGTCAATTTTCGGTATAAATTGTAGTATAGGAACTCTATCAGACGTTCAGGGAACTGTAACGATAGGAAAATACGTTAGATTGCATTCTAACGCACATATCGGTCAACATTCGATAATTGAAGATTACGCATGGATATATCCGTACGTTGTTTTAACAAATGATCAGCATCCGCCGGTTTACGTACCCCGGGGGGTTACAATAAAAGAATATGCCGTTGTGGCAACTTCCTCGGTGATATTACCTGGAATAGTCATTGGTAAGAATGCTCTGGTCGGGGCACATTCGGTTGTCACGAAAGATGTCGCGGATGAAATGCTGGTGGTAGGAAATCCTGCTAAAGTGAAATGCAATGTTCGCGAGATCAAGGATGAGAAGGGTAATCAGATATATCCATGGAAAGACCATTTGAAAGAATACAGAGGGTATCCCTGGCAGGTATAAGAATAGCGAAAATAAATCATTGTAATTGAGGTGAATTATGCGGACGCAAGCAATCAAGTTTAAGGATGGCTGGTATATTAAAGACTTGCCCGGTGTGTCGGACATCCAAAAGGATACCATTATGATTGATGTTGCTGTAGCAGAGCAAGATATGACTGAATTACATTATAAACAACTACGCGGTCTTGCCGCAACTGAGCAATATATGGTCAAAAGAAAACGTGAGGACCTCCGAGAAACCGATATTGGCAGAAATCTGGAATTCCGGAAGAAACACGGGATTGTTTTTAAGAATTTCAGCGAAGCAATGAAGGCACTGTAATGTATTTATTCGACAATAACTTTATTATCGACATTGTTTCCAAGCGTAAAGGTGTTAGCGAATATTATTTTGATATCCTGGTTTATTGCCTGAAAAATGAAATGGCCTGCATCGCCGCATCGCAGCTTCACAATCTGCGTTATGTTATCAAGAGAAATTACGCCGAGTATTATGAGGAATATCTTGCGCTGGAAAAGCGCTTACGGATTCTCAAGACGCCTTCTTGCGTGGATTTTGAAAACAAAATGGCCCAAGCCGATATGGAGGATTATCTTATAGATCTTTCAGCCAGGGCAGTGGGCGCTAATATAGTCACTTTAGACGGGCAATTTCTGGCGCTATCCGATAAGGCAATTCATCCGGAGGAGTTTTATGCCCTAGAGGAAAAAGCGGATACCGCGACGATTTCTTTTCTTGATATCAAGCAGATTACGCTGAAGCACTTGAATGGCATCGAGCAGGCTTTTGATAGAACCATTGACTCTGGAAGTTTTATTCTCGGTAGTGAAGTTAAGGCTTTCGAACAGGAATTTGCTGAATATTGCGGCACGCGGCACTGTATCGGTGTCGGCAACGGACTGGATGCCCTTCATTTAATTCTTCGGGCAATGGATATAGGAGAAGGGGACGAAGTTATCGTTCCGTCGAACACATTTATTGCCACCTGGCTTGCCGCATCCCATGCCGGGGCAACGCCTGTGCCGGTGGAACCGGACGAAAAAACGTACAATATTGACCCAAATCGGATTGAAGCAGCGATGACAGAAAAAACAAAGGCGATTATGCCTGTTCATCTTTACGGCCAGCCTGCGGATATGGATCCGATTTTGGAAATCGCCAAACGCTACGGATTAAAAGTTATCGAAGATGCCGCCCAGGCGCATGGGGCCAGATACAAAGGCAAGCGAACCGGCGGTTTGGGCGATGCCGCCGGATTCAGTTTTTATCCGGGGAAGAATCTGGGGGCCTTGGGGGATGGTGGTGCGGTGACGACCAATGATACTGCGTTGGCGGCGAGAGTCCGGCAACTGCGGAATTACGGGTCGAAAATTAAATATCTCCATGAACTCAAGGGATTTAATTCGCGTTTGGATGAATTGCAGGCAGCATTTTTGAGGGAGAAGCTACGCCATCTTGACGAATGGAATGAGCAAAGAAGAAGCATTGCCAGTCAGTATGAAAAGCTTCTCCAGGATACAAATATCGGACTGCCCTTTGTTCATGCCGATACGATTCCTGTCTGGCATCTTTACGTCATTCGTCACCGGGAAAGAGATGCTCTGCAGCAGCATCTGCTCCATCTCGGCATTGAAACCCTCATTCATTATCCAATTCCGGCTCACAAACAAACTGCCTATCGGGAGTCAACCTTTGTCGATCAGATGCTATTAACTCAACAGATTGCGGATTCCATTCTTTCTTTGCCCATATATCCCGGCTTGGATGCGGAAAAAATTGAAGCCATCTCCAGAGCTCTTCATAACTACATTGGATAACGAAGATTTCTTATTTGAAAATGATCGGCTTCTAAACGTTTGCAGCTTTCCATGAAAAAAATCTGGATTGTAAATTGTTATACCACGCCTCCGGACTATGTTTCCAATCCGCGTCATCTGGAATTTGCACATTATTTGCGAAAAGCGGGATATGATGTTACGATTTTTTCCGCCGGCTATTTAAGAGACGAAAATGTGGATTTTGTTCCGGATTCCAGGAAATATATCCGCGCGGACTATGGCGGGCAGAAATTTATTCATATCAAAGTCAGGCATTACACGGGCAACGGAATGGACCGGATGTTTTCCATCTTCCAATTTGCCTGGCGCCTTTTCAGATTCCGGAAGCATTTTGAAAAGCCGGATATCATTCTTCATAATATTCATGCACCTTTTGATTACCCGGTTTATTGGTGTGCCAGGAAGCTTAAAGTAAAATATATTGTGGAAGCGTGGGATTTATGGCCTGATTCCTTTATCCGCTTTGGATTAATCGGCAAGAATAATCCCATTGCCCAAGCAGCCTACGCAGTGGAACGAAGACTTTACGAAAAAGGCGACAAAATCATTTTTTCTTTTGAAGGAGGTCCGGACTATCTAAGGGACAGAAAGTGGACCAGAGAATCCGGTGGCAAGATCGATCCCGCTAAAATCTTCTACATCAACAATGGCGTGAATCTGGAAAAGTTTGATCAGGATATTCAACGGCACCGGCTTTCCGATCAAGACCTTGAAGATGATGGCTATTTTAAAGTGATTTACCTGGGATCCATCCGTCTGGTCAACAATATCAAACAACTGATTGACGCAGCCGGCATTCTGAAAACTCATACGCACATCAAATTCCTGATTTACGGAAACGGCAGCGACAGAGAATATCTTGAGCAATACTGCAAAGATAAGAAAATAGACAACGTCCTGTTTAAGGAAAAATGGATTCCGCTACGATATGTTCCTTATGTTTTGTCTCGCAGTTCTCTCAATATTCTGAATTATCAGAAAGATTTTGGCATCTACGGCGTCAGTTCCGGAAAACTGTTTCAGTATCTGGCATCCGGAAAGCCGATTTGCGCAAATATCAAGATGAAATATTGCCTGATTGAGAGGCATCATTTAGGAGTTGCTCAAGATATGGAGACTCCTCAGGAGTATGCAAATGCTATCCTTTCTATTGCATCTCTGGACCAGCTATCCTATCAATCCATGTGTGACAGGGCCAAAGAGGTGGCAATGGCTTTTGATTTTCAGGTTTTGTCTGATCAGCTGATGTCGTGCTTAGAAAAATGAATGGTTTTTCAAAACGGACAGGACAAGAGAAATAATTTTGATAGAATAGAAAAGGCCTAAACGTCAGTGACTTTCGTTAAATCAATAGATAAAAAAAAGTGGCAAATATCTCTTGCCTTTGGCAAGCGGATCTTTGATCTGGTGTTAACCCTTCCGGCGGTTTGTATATTATTGCCCGTTTTTGTCTTTATCGCATTTCTAGTCCGCTTGAATTTGGGTTCTCCAGTCCTATTTAGCCAGCAAAGACCTGGCTTTGGCGGAGAACCCTTCAGGATGTATAAATTTCGCACGATGACGGATGCACGGGGCGTAAGCGGTGAATTGCTGCCGGATGACTTGCGTTTGACACGCTTTGGTCGGTTTTTGCGCAGCACAAGCTTGGATGAATTGCCGGAACTGATCAATGTGCTGAAAGGCGATATGAGCCTTGTCGGTCCCCGGCCGCTATTGATGCAGTACCTGAATCGTTACACGCCCCAGCAGGCAAGAAGGCATGAAGCAAAGCCGGGAATTACCGGTTGGGCACAGGTCAATGGCCGCAATGCTATTACCTGGGAAGAGAAGCTTAAGCTGGATGTTTGGTATGTCGATCATCAATCTTTCTGGTTGGACATCAAAATCATTTTTATGACCGTCTGGAAGATTTTTAAACGCGAGGGTATTAATCAGACGGGGCAGGCGACGATGGAAGAGTTCAAAGGATTTAGACGTTAATATTTGATTTTCTCGCGAGACCTTTGAAAAACTCATCTTGCCGTCATTCCCTTGAAAAAGGGAATCCAGAAAACTATTGATATTACTGGATTCCCGCTTTCGCGAGAATGACGTCTTGGTCCACTTTATGCAGTTTTGCAAAGCTCTCGATATGGGATTATTAAATCATAGAGAAATTTGAGGAAGGGATGGCTGTATGAATGTTGTGAAAATTGCAATCTATGGCGCGGGCGGATTTGGTCGCGAAGTGGCATGGCTTGCGCAGTCAGTCTCAATGAATGAACAACGATGCGAGGTTGTCTGCTTTATGGATGACAACCATGCTCTTTGTGGAACTAAAGTCAATGGTCTGGAAGTTTTATCGTTGGAACAGGCAACAAAAAAATACCCTTCTATCTTCGTAGTCAGCGGCATTGGCGTACCGAAACTGCGTGAATTGACGATGCAGAAAGCAGGGAATGCCGGATTTTATTTTGCAACCCTGATCCATCCCCGCACAGAAATGTCAAAATGGATTGAGATTGGAGAAGGAACGGTTATCTGTGCCGGTAATATCCTAACGACAAATATTGTACTTGGTAAACAGGTACAAATCAATCTGGACTGCACTCTAGGACATGATGTAGTTTTAAGCGATTATGCCACCTTAGCGCCTGGTGTTCATGTCTCCGGCTGTGTTCAGATCGGCAGACGGGCTTACATTGGTACCGGCGCGGAGATTCTCAATGGGACTCAAAACGATCCGATTGTAATAGGCGATGATGCTGTTATTGGAGCGGGCGCCTGTGTTACATGCTCCATTCCTTCCGGTCAAACATGGGTGGGTGTTCCTGCCAAGCCTGTCCGGCGATGATGCAGCA
>Ga0116143_10005325_pt1 | contig 11645 bp, 9 predicted proteins | sample AD_UKC034_MetaG_FD_89745 | JGI IMG/M metagenome (GOLD analysis project Ga0116143, IMG submission 89745) | Active sludge microbial communities of municipal wastewater-treating anaerobic digesters from USA - AD_UKC034_MetaG | ecosystem: Engineered > Bioreactor > Anaerobic > Digestate | place: USA...
ACAAATTCTTTTATTTGGGTATTTGAATACCTCCAAGTAACTGGTGATAAAAATAGAATAGTTTTCATTAGAGTGAGAAATATTTTCGCAATTCTTCTGCAATTTTTACATCATTAAAGTTTCTCATAGCATTTTTCGAAATCTCTTTTCTAGTTTTCTCTTGATCCTTTTCAGACGTTGAATATAAATAATTCTCCACCTTAGCTGCAAGATCATTAATACAACCGGCTGAAACTAAATACTTATTAGTGCTTTCCCTGATGATTTCAGGTGTGGCGGCTGAGTGATAACCAAATACAGGAGTGCCAGAATATAATGACTCCAACGTAGTTAGTCCAAACATTTCTGAATGTATTGGCAACACCAGGAACACGTCCGCTATCTGATAGACTTCCGGGATCTCTTCAACCGATAGACCAGTTATCAGTTTTACATTTTTTCCAATATGCAACTCATCAATCTTTTTTGATAGATATGAAACATATGAATAATCACTATACTCGCTTGTAGCAAAAACGAATAAGAATTGAATGTTGTTTCTAGTTTTTAGTAAGTTTTTTGCAACCAATAAACCATCCTGAATGTTTTTTCGATTATCTGCTCTCCCCAACATCAATATAACTTTGGAAATACTTGAGATGCCATATTTATTTTTAATTTTCTTTCTAATTGAAAGACTCTTAATAGTAAACTTCCTCCTATCAACACTAAGGGGTAACACCACGCTTTTCTTGCTTGCTATAAGGACTCTGTTGAGTTTTTGATTCCAAAATAATTGTGACGCATACTCGCTAGGATGAATTACTTCTGATACAAAGAGCAACATCATGAATTGTTTTAACTGGAGTACCAAATAATGGATTTTTCTTTTTAACGACGAAAGGGGTCCTAACTCATACCAAGTTGACACCTGAGATTCGAGATGCCACACGCCATGATTAAAATACACATTCTTTTTTCCAATAATGTGAGAAGTAATAAGTGGCAACAGACTTGCCTCATGACTGAGACTCCATATGATGATGTGCTTTTTTTTAGATCTGAATATTTTTAGATATTCAAAAAATGATACATTTTCAATAAGCATACTCTCAATTCCAAAGGTTTTCAGAGATCTTTTCACACTTTGTAAGGCGTGGTACATACCTCCCACATGTTTTTTTGTAACTGAAAGTATTAGCGTGTTTCTCATATCAATAATTTGCTTCAATCTTTTTTTTCTTCTTTTACCAGGTGTTTCATCATTAGTTTAAGACTAGCTGACAAATCATGCGTTGGACACCAATGAAATTCAGTCATGAATTGCTCTGAACTTAGTGTTAGATCCCCTTTTTCGAACATTCCATAGACTTGATTAACATGCTGTCTAATCTCAATTTCTGGTAATTCTGATCGAATAATTTCGGATACTATTTCTATAGTAACCTCTTGACTGTTCGCCAAATTATACATTGGATGCTTCAGAGGTGCTTCGTTAAGACACATGGCTGTAATTGCATCTGAAAAGTCATCTACATGAAGAACATTTTTTAAAAATCTTGAGGTTTGATACAAGCTGAGAAGCTTACTCTTCACCGCGCTGTAAACCATCGAGTTAATTGCTCCCTTATACGTTTGTTCACTCTTATTATAGCCATACACTCCAGGAAGCACGACCATCGAAGCATCAAGCTTGTATTTTTTTCTAGTTGTTACTATTTCCTTAAGCAGAACATAACGATTCATACCGTAATCTGTTTGAGGCTGTTCTAGTTCAGACTCCACAATGTTCATTTGATTGAAATTGCCGTAAATATACTTAGAAGAAAAATAAATAAATTTTGGCTTTTTTTCAAAATTAGAAAGTTCAGAAAGCACTTTTCTTAGTATAGAAACTGTCAGGAAATAATCCTTTTTTTTATTGTTGAGTGAATCAATAGGCGATAAACCTGCCGCCCAAATAATACAATCAAACTGGGCAACCACTTCCAAAAGTTTTTCGACATCAAGCTCAAAATCTAACTGTATTTTTCTAATTTTTTTAGAAAGGCCTCTTTTCCTTGATAAACCAGTGAGTTCAAAGTGAGAAGATAGGGGTTCAACCAGCGAAGCTCCTAAATAGCCAGTATCCCCCACTAATAATACTGTTCTTTTCATTTTTTTAGCTTTCTCAACCTATTAATAAATAGGATTCTAATCGTTATAATTCCTATGTAAGCTAGTTCGTAGCTATATCTAAAATACAATCTCCTCGGTTCTTGAAATAAGCGGTATAGCCACTCCAAATACTTTTCTCTCATCCAAATTGGCGCACGCTTTTTTGTCCTTGCTAAGTAGTGAAACACGCCGCCAACAGTAATATATAGAGCTTGAGGAAGATATTGTTTATTTCTCCATAAGAATTCCTCCTGTTGAGGATTTCCCATTCCTAAAAAAATTACTTGTGAATTTAGATTTTTAATTTCCTTAATCAGATCTTGTTCTTCTGATATATTAAAGAAGCCATTGTGGTATCCGACTATTTTAATATTTGGATATCTTTTTTTTACTTTTTCTACCGCACTCACAACTACGTGGTCTTCGCAACCTAAAAAATAGATTTTTACACCATTTCTCTCAAGAAGTGCTAGTAGATAATCTATGTAATCTCCAACATTTATTCTCTTATCCAGCGAAGTCTTTTGCATTTTAGACAGCAGAACTGGCCCCCACCCATCTGCATACAGCACATCGGCAGCATTTAGTATTTTAAGATAACTAGGGCTTCTTAATGCTAAATATATGCCGTGAGAGTTAACATTAAAGAAAAATGACGTTTTTTTATATGAAATATGTTCAAAGAACAAGGTGAGTAATTGATTCCTCTCGAGATCTGCAACATTGACCAAATTTAACACAGAAACTATTTTCATACTGTTTTCAGTTTTTCATTAATTATGGCCATCATTTTTTTATTAAATATATTCTTGTGATAACCCCTAGCTAACTGTATGCATTTGGAAGAATCAATTTTGCTTGTTTCAAGCTGATCCAATGCTTGATTGAGCGCATCTGCAGCATTGCTATAGTAAAAAAATCCTGTAATACCATTTTGTATTGTTTCTTTAAATCCTCCCTCATAAGGTGCAACTACCGGCGTACCCTGAGAAAGTGACTCGATGACGGATAAACCAAAGTCTTCGTCTTGTGCTGCCACTATCAAAGCTTTTGAAGTTGCGTAAAGGTCTATCAGAGAATCATCTGAAATAAATCCCAAAAATTCGATATTGTTATTAGATATTCTTTTTAGATACCTATCTTGACGACCATTTCCGACTATCACTAGTTTTCTTTTTGATTTATTGAATGCTTCAATAATTAATTCAAGGTTTTTATTTTTTTCCAATCTACTTACAACTAGGTACCTATGTTCACGATGTTTCTTTTGAGTTAAACTTGCACACTCCAACATCAGTGGCGGATAAACAACAATCGCATCTGCTTTAAAATATTTTTTGATTTTTAACTGTATATAATACGAGTTGGCTATAAATACTGAAACAGCATCTGCCGACTTCTTAGCAATACGGTTTAGAGATAATAAGTATGGTTTGGTTAGAAATTTTAATGCTTTGTTATTATGCAAACCTGATTCAGTACTAGATTTGTCCATGAGAAACTTTGGAGGAGTGTGGCAGTAACATATGTGGGGGATCTTATCAGGAACACTAATGCAGAATGCCATGTTTGAGCCTGATGATGAAATTACCAAGTCATAACCAGAAAAGTTAAACGATTTCCAAATAATTGGAAGAAATGGTCTGTAAAAAATAGGTTTTATTCTAAACAAACGAATTGATTGTATCCAAGCCGTGTTTAGTTTGTTTTTATGTTTCTTAAAGTAGTGAGAGATATCATTGTTTTCATAATTTGCAGACGCTACAAATATATCTGCCTTGGGAAATAAATCTATGAGCGTCAATAACACTCTCTCTCCACCCCCAAAAGTTCGAAGATAGTCGTGAACCAAAGCTACTTTTAACCTTTTTTTTGTCATCAAAGTAACCCCAATTGCTTAGTGACCAATCTCGAGAAGTCATAGACGAATTTCTTTTCAGAAAACTTCTTCGATGACTCAATAATCTTCTTCCAATCAAGTGACTCTTTTTCAATCTTCACCAATGCTGAAAGTAATGAATTGCTTGTAAAGTCATCGAAATGAAATCCGTTAATACCATCTTTAACAATTTCTCGCATGCTACCAGAGCTATAGGCTATTACAGGCACTCCATGTTTTAGTGCTTCTATCACAGTTAAGCCAAGATCCTCATCTCGACTAGCATTTATTAGAGCCTTGGCTTTCATAAAAATAGAATACTTATCTTCCTCAGGGATCCACCCCAAGAAGGTAATGCTCTTGCAAGCTCTATATGCATTTTTAAGTCTCTTATATTCTCTTCCAGTTCCCACAATTAGTAACTTTTTCTTAATTTTTGAGAATGTTTGTAATATTAGTTCTATACCTTTATGGTTTTCAATTCTAGAAAATACCAAGTAATATTCTGGATGACTTTTTTTTACTGGACACAGCGGCTCGGGAACTGGACCAGGAATTACCACGGCATCTCTTCGGTAATATTTCTTAATTCTATGCTTTACCTCAGTTGAAGGAACAATTATTAAATCTGGTCTTACAGATGCAATTTGGTCACTTAATCGAAGATAGGAAATCATGATTTTTCTAAACCAAGAGCTACTCCCCATCGAGTAGTAGTTTGGATGTTCTGCGTAGAGATACTTTGGAGAAGTGTGAATATACGCCACATGAAGTGATCTTGGAGAAGTAACTACAGAATGGCACGACAAACTGTCTGATGATGTTACTACTAATCCGTAGTCAGAGAGATCGAGTGACTGCCAATACGCATTAATGAATAATTTGCCAAATGTTGAGAATCTAGTCCTCAGGGGCAAATGACTGAACTGCACTATTCTCTGTTTTATTACGTCGTATACTCTATTTTTTTCGTCAAAATAACTTGTGAATATATCAGCTTCTGGATACATTTGAGCTAACGTTAAAAAAAGAGTTTCTGCTCCCCCATAATCGACTAACTGGTCATGTATTAGGGCTATTTTCATGAATGATAAGGGATTCAGATTATACTATACGAAAGACACAGTAGTGATTATAATCATGTCCTAAAAAGTTACAAAGATAACATAGTAATGATCACAAGCAGCGTTTGCATAATAACAAAGAATCGACCTCAATTTTTACAAGAATGTCTAGCATCAATATGTAAACAAACCCAACTTCCAGAAGAAGTGATAATCGTTGAAAACAATTTAAAGAAAAACCTCACAGCGATAATTGCTTCTTACTCAAGCCTAAACATTGTGTATGAGCTAGAAAAACACCCGAATATCGCTTTAGCAAGAAATCGTGCATTATCACTAGCCACAAAAGAGTGCATAGTGCTTCTGGACGACGACTGCATTCCTAAAAATAACTGGTTGTCAGAAATAATCAAAGATTTTGATAATCATTTAGTTGTTGCCTCAGTGGGTAAATATGAGAATTATGAATCAGACTCACTAATTGCAGAAACTGAACAACTTATGTTTGAAAAATGGTTTTCGCAGTTTTTCCATTTACATCGTAAATCAACTCTTAATTCAGGAGAATTCATTAATTCAAGAAACCTTGCATTACGAAAATCATTTTTATCCAGAACTAATATCAGTTTTAATACTGATGCTCCATACAAAATTGAGGATACTGATTTTGGAATTAGGTTATTTCAAATTAAATTAAATAGAGAGGTTGTTTTCTATAACCCAAAGGCCATCTTGCTTCATAGAAACTCAAGATCTCTAACATCATTCTTCCTAAGAAGATACCACGCCGGAAAAGGTAAGTACTTTTTAAACAAATCCTACTCAAATTGGGAAACGGGAATAGTACAAAATTCTCATTCAGTTTTTCTAAGACAATCAACTTTTATACGCTTGCTTCTATGGTTAGAAAGACAATTTTTTAGAACTGGATACTTCATTGAAAAATCAAAGAATGCAATTTTTAAGAATCCAACAGAACTTGCTTCGCATATACCCATTAAGTCTAAAGCTCTCTTTGATGATGAAGTTGAAATCCAGATGCTACTTTGCCAAGCAGATGTGAATAATTTGCAATTCACCCTTTCACAACTGTTTAATCTTCTAAATTATCAAATTCCAATTCGTATATATCCAGACCACTCAGTTAGCAGTGCAGATCTAGATTCAATTCGAAAACTGTACCGTCGAGTAAGCATAACCGAAGAAAATAAGGCCTTATCGCATTTAGAACCCTGGTTAAAAAATAAAAAACATTTCTGCAAACGCTTCGCTTCGTTTCAATGTTCAAGGGCAAAGAGACTGATTTTTCTTGATCCTGATGTGGTTTTTCTCAAGAAGCCTCAACTTGTGGATAAGTGGATCAAGTTTGAAATAGCACAAAACTATTACCTCAAAGATGTGGGCGATTATTACTCTTACTCCAACTTAGAATCTCAAATGATTACTAATAGAGAACTTGCAAAAGCGGTAAATGTTGGCTTAGTTCTATTTCATCGACCAAAAGATGATCTTGTGGTAAATGAGTCGATACATGAGAGCATTAAAACAATCAAGACTGTTCAAAAACAAAGGGTGATCGGAGGCTGGAATGAATACCCTTACTGGTACTTAGATCAAACAATTTGGGCTAATTTATTACAAAAAACAAAAGCAAAAACTTTTCCAGACTCTTATACTGTTTATGCTGAGCTAGAATGGAAAAAAGGGAATTTGAATAGAAACATGACAGCAATCCATTTTAGTGGTCCATTTAAAAAACATTTATCACTCTATCAGAAGGAGATTTCAAAAAAATACAGTACTTATTTTGAATAACTTGAAGAAACAATCCTAGTAGACTAGTTTATCAATTTTCAGTAATGCACAGTTCTTGAGAGTTGGATTCTTTGACTAGCTCAAATATAGACTCTGCGATTTTCTTATGTCCCAAAGTTGATGGATGACCATCTGGAAACAACTCTCCTTGTTTTAAGTTAGGAATTTTCGAAAAATGCACCTTATCATATCTGTTTTTCCAAAAATTCAGAGTTGATTCTGCGTTTATCCCGCTTTCAATTTTTTCAAAAGTAACATAGAAGAAAATTGATTGATCAAGTATAGTAAATAAATCATCCAAATATGTAGTCATAACTCTTTTCAACCCATCTTCTCCTAGGTCAACAACAACCTTGTGTTGAGATTGTCCCCAACACTCACCAGAATATTTAATTCTTTTCAATACATCCAAACTTACAAAATTCTCAATTTGTTTTTCACATTCAACACTGAGCGGCTCCATCGTTTCAACCAACCTTGTAAAACCACTTCCTGACTCAAACCAAACAACCATGTCTGGTTCATATTTTTTTCCAATGTCTTTATATCGCTTTATCAAATAGTTAATATCAAAACCCCACATTCCTAAATTAATTACTTCAATAGTGGTGGATGGGCAGACTTCTTTAGTATTTAATAATTCCTCTAGTTGTTCCGGCCAATTATTATCTGTACTCACATAGTGCCCAAAGGTAAAAGAGTCTCCCAATGTGATAATACGGAATGTGTTTTTAGGTTTAACCAAATCATAATTTTTCCTATCATTTAAACCATCATTATTAATTTTGTATTTAATTTCAACCCCACTATCCCATGGCAGTTGACTTTCTATAATGTTGTTTGATACAAGCTCACTGTAATACAAGAAGTTGGGACTTGGTTTTTTTTCAACACCACCGCGATTAATTATTGCAACTTTTCTTTGGTCAAAGGATCGCATTGAAACTCTAGTTTCTTTATAGTAGTAACCAAGAAAACTTGCTCCCACTAATATTTCAATAATTACCAGAGTTGCAAGAACTACCTTCATTACTGATCTCCTTCACAAGTTGAGCTTGGCAACGACGAGCTTGAAATTAAATAGTGGTGAATAGACTGGGCAATTTTTTCGTGACCCTCTCTTGAAGGGTGACCATCGGGTAATACTTCTTCGGTCTTTAATTCTTGAACGATTGTCTCAAATGAAAACCTTTTGTATCTATTTTTCAAATAAGATACCCTTTCTTTCTGAACTTGATTTAGCGAACTGCTATCAAATAGGATAAATGTTGTTGGAGTATTCTCTGTAAGTAAGTAAAATTCATCTAAAAATTCATCCAGTTTTGTTTCGATCGTTTTCTGCGAATATTTTTGGATAAGAAACTCCTCTCCACTAATCCAGCACTTTACTAAATGCTGATAGTCAATTTTTAACTTCTCCAATGATATGGCATCTGCTGCATTTTTTTCGTTATTATCCACGCAGGAGAAAATTATCGGCCACAACAACTCCACATATCTTTGAAAGCCCGATCCAGATTCAAACCAAATAATCAGGTCGGGCGAGTATTTCTGGCCTATTCGTTTATACCTCTCAACTGAGTATGGAATGTCAAAACCTCTCATTCCAAGGTTAATAACTTCAAATGAAATTTCAGAATGATTTAGTTCATCCTGATTAAGGATATCTTCTAGTTGCTCTGGCCAAGAATCTTCGGTATTAACATAATGACCGAAAGTAAAAGAGTCGCCCAAGGCAATGATTCGAAAAACATTTTTATCTTTCTCTAAAGAGTAATCATATCTATCGTTGAGTCCATCTGAATTATACGTGTATACTGCCTCATGGCAAAGCCAGGATGGTTGATTCTTCTCAGAAAGATTAGGTCTTAACTCTGTGTAATACTGAAACCTATCGCTATTGTGAAGCTGAGTGAACTCAGAAGAGACTAAGGCTACTTTTTTTTCCTGTTCAATTTCATTCTTATTAGTAAAGTGAAGGTGGACAAAAAAAAGAAAAAACAATCCAGCTATAATCTCGCTGAACACGAGTAAAACCAACGCTAGTCTTTTTTTCGGCATACATACTGATCAATGACCAAGTAATCTATATCTGTTTTTAAAAAACAATTAACAGCATCCTCTGGAGAACAGACTATTGGCTCGCCTCTAACGTTAAACGAGGTATTAATTATAATTGGCACTCCGGTTAGCTGATAATATTTTTCAATCAATTCATAGTACAGTGGATTATCGGAGCGTACTAATGTTTGAAGTCTGCCACTGCCGTCAACGTGTACCACTGCAGGAACGTCTTTTTCACCTTTTGGCTTAAAAGGATATACCATCAACATGTATCGGGCGGAAATGGGGAGATTTTTATCGGCAACAAAGTAATCTTCAATGTGTTCCTCTAAAATGACGGGCGCGAACGGGCGAAACATTTCGCGATGCTTCACCTTTTCATTGATAATATCTCTCATCTTGGTGGTAGCAGCAGATGCCAAGATGCTCCGATTGCCCAATGCTCGCGGTCCCCACTCCATTCTTCCTTGAAACCAGCCAATAATATTTTGTTTCTGTACCAACTGCGCCACATTAGTTGTTAAATCGTCGCGCGACTCATAAAAGGTATATTTAATTTGCTGAGCATCTAATACCTTTTTAATTTGAAACCAGGAATATGATGGCCCTAAATACGGATTAAATGATTTGTGATCAATTGCTTTGTGTATTTTCTGATGATATACATAAAAAGCGGCTCCCATTGCTCCACCGGCATCACTGGGATCAGGGGGAATATAAAGGTTTTTAAATTTTGTTTTACTTAGTATTTTTCCATTGAGCACTGAATTCAAAGCAACTCCGCCAGCTAAACAAAGGTTCGGAGTTTTATATGTCTCATACGCAACGTTTAGCATTTTAAGTACAACTTCTTCTAATTTTTGTTGTAATGACGCCGCTATGTTCTTGTGATATGACATCATTTTGCTCTCGGGCTTACGCGCAGGATGCCCAAACAACTCGATTAATTTTGAAGAATACATTGAGCGATTAGACCAATCAAAAGTGAAATATTCCATGTTTAACTGATAGCTACCATCGTCAAATTGGGTAATTAGTTGATCAAAGTGTTTTAAAAACGGTTTGACATTACCGTATGCTGCTAAACCCATTACCTTATACTCTGCGTCATTGGCAGAAAAACCAAGATAGGTGGTCATCGCGCTGTACAACAACCCAAGGGAATGAGGAAACTGTATTTCTTTATCTATTTTCAATTCTCCATCAATTCCTGTTCCAATTGTTGTCGTTGCCCACTCACCCACACCATCTAATGTCAAAATGACAGACTTTTTGAATCCCGAAAGATAGTAGGCACTGGCTGCGTGTGACAGATGGTGACCCACATACAATACTGGTTTTAGATAAAATAGTTCTTCTTTTAATTTTTGACTGATCTGTAACTTGTGATCAAACCACTGAGAGATAGTATCTTTGCAAGTTGAATAGCACTTTGGAAATGTGTCTAAGTACTGATTGAGAACACGATCGTATTTCAAAATTGGTTTTTCATAAAACACCACCTCGTCCACTTCATTCATAGCAATACCAGCAAAATCTAAACAATATGTAATGGCGTTAATTGGAAAACTATTATCGTGTTTTTTTCTAGTGAATCTTTCTTCTGCTCCAGCAGCAACAACTTTGCCGTCCTTTAACAAACAAGCCGCTGAATCGTGATAGTAGCAAGAAATGCCTAAGATATACATAAAAAAACCTAGAATTGCTTATAGATGTTTGCTTTGCTATTACTTTGCACCCAAGAGGAATCTTTGTATATTCTACGAAGGAATCTTTTTCCTACCAACAGAGCCATAAACGACGTTAATCCAATGCCAAAGACGCAAAATAAATTAGAAAATATGCCACTGATTATCTTCGTAACAACCCCTTGAATTTTCTCAAGGAATATTTTTAATTCATGCATATCCAACCATTTTTTCTAGTTAAAATAACATATAAACAAACGGACTCACTGGAGAAGCTGAAGAAAATATTATCATTGCTCCGAATAAAATGAAAATAATTACTGGTGGAATTAGCCACCACTTTTTATTACTCCAAAGGTACTCAAATAATTCTTTAAACATAGTTAGAGTATATACACTAGTTTATGAAAATTGCCAACAAAAAACCGCTCTGTTCTGGCCTTGACCTATCGTCCCAATCAGTTGCCCGATTAGTATTGTCAGCGCTGGGGCGTTTCAAGACTCTGTTCGGGAAGGGAAGAGTTGGTTCCACCCCGCTCCAAAGACCAGAACACAGCGGTCTAATGTTTTGTGTAGCGAATACTCGCTAACAGGTGAAGAATACAGCGTATCCATCCCGTTTTGGGACTATACACTTGGTCTATCAAAGTATGTTCAATCGACACTTAGTACCGTTAAGCTGAATCCATTACTGGACTTGCACTGACGGTCTATCAAACTCGTAGTCTCCGAGTGGTCTAATGGAGAAGTTTTATCTTGGGCGTGGCTTCTCGCTTAGATGCTTTCAGCGATTATCCATCAACAATGTAGCTACCCTGCAATGCGCTTGACAGCAACAACAGGAACACTAGGGATTGCCTCACCCCGGTCCTCTCGTACTAGGGGCAAAATCCCTCAAACTTCTAACGCTAACGGCGGATAGAGGCCGACCTGTCTCACGACGGTCTGAACCCAGCTCGCGTACCGCTTTAATTGGCGAACAGACAAACCCTTGGGACC
>Ga0116143_10005327_pt1 | contig 11642 bp, 10 predicted proteins | sample AD_UKC034_MetaG_FD_89745 | JGI IMG/M metagenome (GOLD analysis project Ga0116143, IMG submission 89745) | Active sludge microbial communities of municipal wastewater-treating anaerobic digesters from USA - AD_UKC034_MetaG | ecosystem: Engineered > Bioreactor > Anaerobic > Digestate | place: USA...
ACCGCCTGGCCCGCGCTGATCGTGGACGTCCATGCACGCCGGACCTGAGGCGTTCGTGAATTGGCCAGGGCCTACACCTTTGGAAGGGCGTGCGTCGGATGTGGGATCGCTACTCCGTCAAACCTGCGCAGGGTCTTCCGCTTCGGAGACCCTGCGACTCGCGTTCGCCGTGAACGCAGATCTTATCCTCCTGATGCTTCGCTAACGCCGCAAAACTCTGCGGGGCTTCCACCACCGCACGCCTTCGGCTCGGGACGCACTACCCTGACTAAGTCGAAGATGAACAGAGGAAACGATCCTCTCCCCACAACTGGTCTTCACTCCGTTGGAACTAGAGCAATTCCTCTTCCACCTTTTGCTTCGCCTACCGACCGAAGGGAGATCATGAACTCCGCTTGAGAAAGAAGGTGAAGTGAACTAAACGGTGGAGCCATCCCCACGCCTCCGGCTCGGGACGCACCACGATCAAAGTCGCTGCCCGTCTCGCACAGGGCCGCATGCACAGGGCCACCGAGACGGGCGCGCCCGCGCTGATCGTGGACGTCCACGCACGCTGTATTTAAGATGCTCGTGAACCGGCCTGCGCGCGGGAGTTTGGCAGGGCGTGCGTTGGATGCGCGATCGCTTCGCGTTTCGTGCCTCAACGCTCGCGATGACCGTCGGTGAGTAACGAAGCGAAGAACGACCACTTGCCTACTGGCAACTGCCTACTGCCTACTCTCCCACCCACAGCCGTAGCGCCGAATAGCCACATGCCCCTGCCCCTGCCCCTGCACCCACGCCGCGGTCCACGCGTCCCACTCAGCCCGGCACTGCGCGTTGCACCAAGCGCCACGTACACCCCTTTCCCGGTGCGGTCTCGCAGCTGGCATCGAAGCCCATCCGATCGCAGCGGCCCGGGATGTTCGCCAGCCCCCCGGCACTGCGGATGGTGTGCGGGTCGAAGCCCTTCCCATCATCGGCCATGCGCATGGTGAACACCGGGGCGGCCGAGAGGGTGACGATGAGCTGCGACGCACCGCTGTGCTTCACCGTGTTGTTCAGCACCTCCTGGAATACGCGGTACAGGCCCATCTTCTGCCGGGGCTCCAGGGCGGGCAGTGCTCCTTCCACCTGCACCGTCAACGCAAGGCCGGTGGAATCGCGCACGCGTTCCGCTTCCCTGCCGATCGCCGCCTCGATCGATAGATCCTTCCAGAGGTCCACGTTCAGGGTGTGGCTCAAGCGCCGTACCTCCGCAAGCGCCTGCACCACGCCCTCGTGCGCTCCCGTGACCACCTTGTTCTGCGGCGCACGCGCCAGTTCGGACCCTAGGCCCAAACTGGCCAGGGACAGCAGCTGGGCCACATTGTCATGCAACTCCAGGCCCACCTGTTGCAGGGTCTCCTTCGTGGCGTGCTGCTCCGCACGCAGGATGGCCTGGTCCTTCACCAATGCAGCCCGGGCCAGTTCCAGCTGGTGGTTGTGCTGCCGGATGGAACTCTTCACCAACAAGGCCACCACGAGTGAGAGGACCAGGAAGATGGTGAGGCAACTCACCACGATGGTGAGGAAGAGGTCATTGCCCTCCATGGGATGCAGGCGCCTGTCGGTACAACAAGACCAGCCCGACCAATACCAGGCCGTACCGTGTCAGGAAGAGGACACTGTTCACCTTGTTCACTTCGAACACGATCTGGGAATGGTTGGCGACCAGGTAATTGTACAGACCGAATATCGGAATGAAACTGAGGTAGTACACCATGATGGAGAGCAGGATCCAGAACAAGGGATGGCGGTGCACCGGCACGGCACTTTCGCGCACCAGTTCGAACAGCGCGATCACCGCGAGCAAGCCAAGTAGGAAACCGCCGATGATCAAGGTCTTCGTGGCCAACAGGTAGGGCGTGCCATTGCTCCACAGGTCCCAAAGGAGGGTCGGGAGCAGCATGATGCCGGCACCGGCGAGCAGGCGATGCAGGCCCGGTGCCCCGGGAAAGCTGCGGTAGAGCATCCAGCTGATCACCCCGAAGTCCAGGAGGAAGAAGGCGTTGTAGAGCAGGTGGTTGTTCAGGCCCTGATGGCCGAGCCACTTGCCTGCCATCTCGATCGCGAAGCCCAGGCCCAGCAGCGGACCGATGTACCGCACCCAGGCGCGATCGGACCGGCCACGGGCAACAAGCCAGAGCACGAAGGCCGCCAGCAGGACGATCTCCTTATGGTCGTCGATCAGTTCCATGGCCGTCAGGTGTGCCGCACTACACCTCTGTATAGATGATGCACTTCACCGGACAAAGATTCCCGTAGTCAGCGGCACGGTTGCGGTAGGGGGCGTTCTCCACCGCATTGTTCAGCAAGCGGATCCATTTGCCATCCACCCGTTCCTCCATGTAGAAACCGATCTCGTGGCGGAAACCCTTCAGGCTGGAGGCGCCACCATCCCCGGTCTCCGCATCGTGGTAGCGGCTGATGCTCTCCACCGCCATCCGGTACTCCCCGTTCCCGACATTGTCGTCATGCAAGGGCAGCAGTTCCGCTTCCCAGGGGAACACACAGCGCAGCGCATCCACCGCTGTGAGCTGCTCGAAATGGCCGTTGTCCCGCTTGGTCCACATCGTGTCCCGGTAGGCACTTCGCATCGGCGCCCAGGCAGCGGCCGTGATGGGGGTGAACTGCGTCCCGACCAACACATGGGTGGGATCCTTCTGCTCGGGATAGGTATAGGAGTCGGTGTTGGGGATCGGTGTCCCGAAGGTGAAGCTGAACCCGTACCGAAGGGCATCGTCCGCCAGGCCATAGTGCACCACCACCAGGCGATAGGGCTCGCTGATGCCATCGACCAGAGCCTTGAGGTCGGCGAAGTCGAAGGTCTGCAGCGGCTCCTTCGGCAGCTTGTTGGCGTCGATCAGAAAGCGGTCCATGAACTGGTCGCGGGCGGTGTCGAATTGCAGGCGCGTGATGGCGCCGTTGGGCATGGATGGCATGGGCTCTTGGTGTTGGGGCCGAAACTATCCGCCCATGGCCGCCGCTTCGCATAAGCCATACCGTGTAAACACCGGTGTGCACTACGTGTAAACACCGGTGTGCCATACCGTGTAAACACCGGTGTGCACTACGTGTAAATACCGGTGTGCGGGGTCCGGATCAACCAGGGACCAGTCCAATCTGCACCGCCATCAGTACCATCCCGGCCCGGGTCTTCACCCCCAGCTTGGCGAAGGCCGAGTTGCGGTATCCGTCCACCGTGCGCCGGTGCACATCCATCAGCTCCGCGATGGTCTCGTGGGTCAATTCCCGGGGGTCGCAGGCCAGCCGGATGAACTCCAGTTCCCGGTCGGTGAGCGGCATGCGGCCCGGGGGAAGTTCCCGGAACTCCTGCGGCGCGTCCTCCAATACAAGGCCATTGGTGTAATACCCGCGCGTGGCCACCTGGTCCAGGGCATGCTTGAACTCCGGGTAGGAGGCGTCCTTCAGTACGAAGCCGCAGGCACCGGCCTGGAGGGCCCTGTCCATGGCTTGCTGGGTGCGTTCGAAGGTGAGCGCCAGCACCCGCGTTCCCGGCCGGTGCTTGTGCAACCAGGCGATGGTCTCGTAGCCGTCCATCACCGGCATGTGCAGGTCCACCACGGCCACCGCGATGTGCGTGCCGCTCGTTTCCATGGCTTTTACGAACTCCGCTCCGTTGGCGGCATCCAGCACCATCTCGTATTCCGGCATGTTGCCGATCATGGTGCCCAGCATGTTGCGCAGGAGCGTGTGGTCATCGACCAGCGCGACCGGGATCCGGAGTGGTGGAGCGTCCATGGCCGTTCCAAAGAAAACAACCGTGGGGCTTTCCTTCCACATAGGAAAAGCGGAATGGTGCGGCGCGTTCAGCAGCGCGATCCCCGGCAGCGGCGTGCACCCTCACACCGCCCCCCACGCCCAGGCGAAGCATAGCTCCACCTGCAAGGGGCGCACGGTGCCGCGCACCATGCGGATGCCTTCCACCTCGTGGCGGTAGGCCTGCTTCGTGAGGTGCTCGTGGGCGCCGTTGCCGTCGGGGAGCAGGATGTGCTCCTGGATGGGGAAGTGCCAGCGTTGCAGCTCCAGGCCCACGTCCGGGGCGTCCGCCACGATGAGGCCTTCGCCGAGCAGCGAGAGCGAAAAGCCGCGGATGCGCGTGCCTTCCATGTACACCACGCAGAGGTATATGTGCTCCATCACCAGGGTGCTGCGGTCGTAGCCGAAGGCCTTGCGATCCAGGTGCAGGATCCCGAGGCGATGCTCCACCTCGTGGTGGATCACCTCGTCGCGCGTGGCTTGCAGGAATTTGCCGCCGGTGTAGCGCAGGATGGTCTCGTGGGTGCCGAAACCGAAGGCCTGCCACCGGTCCACATCGGCCGGTGCGGCCACCACTTCGATGCTGGTGCTGCCTTCGGCCGTGAGCGCGTCGATCAGCGCATCGGTGAGGCGCACGCGCACCTCGGCATCGGCCTCGGACAGGAAACCGAGCACCGTGATGCGGCCCACGCCGCCCTGCACGAAGCCGCAGCCCACCCCGATCACATCGCCGAAGATCTCGGCCACCAAGGCGGTGGCGTAGGGGGTGCTCAGGTGCCAGCGCAGGCGGCCCAGCTGCTCCTCCCAGCGGTCCGGCCAGGGGTGCGCGGCCTGCTCGATCACCTCGTGGGTGAGCGGGATGATCCGGACGTTGTCGTTGATCGCCATGGCTGTGCCGGATCAAGGTAGTTCACCATCCGGGCTGGCGGTGTACGCAGCGGCGCCCGGCAACGTTCCCTTCACGTGCACGATGCGCAGCTGCCCCTGGGGCGGTGCGGTGCTCGTGGGCAGGGCATCGCGCTCCGGCCAGTACACCTCGGTGGGCTTGTCCATATCCTGCGGCGTGAACACGCGGTCCAGGTAGTCCATGCCCATTACGCGCACACCGCCTTCCACGCGCTCGTCGAACGCGAGGTCCACGAGCAGTTCGCCCAGCTCGGGGTGCATCAGCGTGGCGCCACTGGTATAGGGCAGCGCACAGCGTTCCGGATAGCCCATGAAGTGCGTGTACAGATCGCTCTCCGGCCATTCCTGGGTACACAGGGCGAAGGTGGCCGCCACCAGCGGCATGTCCGGCCATTGTTCGGTGGCTAGCTGTAGCAGTTCACCGGGCTCGAAGGGCTGCCCCAGCTGCGCCGCGTGCAGCTCCTCGATGGCCTGCAAGTCGGCGCGCAGCTCCGCGTTGAGCTTCTTCTCCTCCTCCAATTCGGCCAGCACCTTCAGGGCCTCGCTCTCCCAGGCGGCACACGCGTCCACTTCGCCCAGGCGATCGAAGTACTCGAAGCCGCCGATGCATGCCTGCGCTGCATCGTCCGGGTCCTTCAGCAGGTCCACCAGCAGCTTACCCAGATCGGGGTGTTGCAGCCAGAAGCTGCCGATGAAGTGCCAGCGCGCCTTGCGGTCGGCCGGCATGCGCAGGTAGGTGTAGAGGCGGGAGCGGTGCCAGGCGCCGGTGCGGCGCGCAAAGGCCGCGGCCAGTTCGGGTTGGCCCGGGTATTGCGCGCGCGCCGCGTCCACGAAGGGCTGCGTGTCGAAGGGCTCGCCCACAGTATCCTGCTCGCGCTCATACCAGGCGAGGTACTCGCGTTCGTAGGCGCTCAGGTGCTCGATGGGTTGGTGGTGTGTTCGCATGGTCGTCGTGTTTGTCCGTGCATTCATCCTTCGGGGTTCGATCTGCCGTTCGTCCTTCCACGCGGGCGCATGCTCATGCGCCCTTGTGCTCCTTCGTCCTACGACCGGCATCATCCATCGCATCGCGCTCGACACCGGTTGATCCTTCCATTCATCCGTTGATGTTCCTCATTCGATCGGCTACCTGCGCTCCCTTCCCCTCCTCAACGCCCCGACCCCGGACCGCCTGTGGGCAGTTCCGGGGCAAGGGCCTGAGGAAGAAGGAGGGCGGCGGATCAGGCCGCTTTCGCGCTCGCAGAATCACTCACCGGGCTTGCTCCTGCGGCACCGATGGCCGTGATCCGGAAGAAGTGCTCCTTGTTGCTCTCCAGACCATCCGCCGTGAACCGGTTCTTGCTGGTGATACCGAAGGGCTTCCAGTTCGAGGCTTCGGTGGGATCACCCAGGCAATGATCGATGGTGTAGGTACCCCGACCACGCACACCGCCCCAGGTGATCTCGATGCGCCCGGGGTAGGCGGTGGTACGCGCCAGCACATTCTTCGGTGCGGGCAACTGACCCAGCGGTGCCCCTGATTTGCGCACGCTACAGCCCGCGCTTTTGATCAGGTCCCAGTCGCCATTGCTCGCACTCTGCACATACGCCCCCAGGTCCGTCACCAAGCCCTTCACCTCCATGAACGCCAGCTCCCGATCCGTGTGTTCGCCCGGCCCACGGTTGAGCTCGTACGCATTGATGGCCGCCTCCAACTTGGCCGCAGCGGCCGTCACCGTGGCCAAGGGCGGTGTGGGTGTGGGGAAGGCTGCGTTCCCGGTGATACTGCTTACCATGTTGCGGGCTTTCACCAGCAGCATGGATGGGGTGATCCGATCCAACCCCAGTTTCACGATGTAATACACGTTCTTCATGTTGTGTGGCCTGTCCAGTGCCATGGTTTGGTTATGCCCCCTTACACGGGATCCAAACCGGCAAGGCTGCATGCGGCGGACAGGAACACCGGGTACGCCCCGGACGCTGAAATCCGTACACCTACGGGATCGGTCCGCTGCAACCCGCAGTGGACGCGCATTCCCAAGAGCGCCCGAATTCGCGTGGGAACTCCATGCCCCTACGCGGGCAGGGAGGCCGACGATCACGCCGGTGGTACCACGTACCGTGCAAGTGGTACCGACGAACACGTACAGGGAGGCCGACGATCACGCCAGCGGTGCCACTTGCCGTGCAGGTCGTTGCACCGATCAGGTAAGAGGGACCACCGGAATTGCAAGGCGTACCACTTGCCATGCAGGTCGTACTACCGATCACGCAAGTCGTACCCCCCGTCGCGCAAGGGGTACCGACGATCACGTGCAGGGAGGCCGACGATCGCGCAAGTCGTACCACCTGCCGTGCAAGTCGAGCCGATGACCATGCACGGTGTACCACCGCTGTGGCAAGTCGTGCCGACGGCGTTGCAAGGGGCCTCCCCCCACCTGATCGTCGGCCCCCCTCCCCCGCCTATCCGTGCAGGCTTTTGTACTTCATGAAGGCATGGCGGTTGGCCAGCTTCAGGCGCTGGTACAAGGCGCTCACGCGGCTTTCGAAGGTGCGCAGGTTCAGGTTCGCCAGGGCCGCCAGCGCCGGCATGGGCAATTCCGGATGGTCGTAGAGCAATTGTGCGGTCTGCTCCTGCTTGGCCGTCAGCTTCACGCTGCTGCGCTGCTCCGCCACCGTGCTCCGTTTGCGCTTATGCTTCAACTGGTCCATCATCCAGTTGTTGGCATGGATACCGCCCTGCGCCACCACCTGCACCGCCGTCACCAGCTCGGGGTCCAGCACGGTGTTGGTCAAGACCCCCTTCACGTCCAGCTGCACCAAGGCCTCCACCACGGCCCCGTTCAGGGCGCCGATCACGATCACCGGCAACCTGCTGCGGCGCATCAGGCGCTCCAGGTCATCGGTCATCTGCTTCAAGGGCAGGCGCAACTGCACCACCAGCACGCGCACCCCCGGCCAATGGCGCAGCCCCACCTCCAGACCGGCCAGGGTATCCACCCCGATCGCCACCTCCATGCCCGCCTCCTGCAAACAGGTGCGGAAGCCTTTGCGCACCAGGTTCTCGTCATGCGCCACGCCCACCAACACCCTATCCGGCGCTGGCGCCGGAACCGCCGGGAGGGATCGCTGGGTGGCCATGCAGGGTGGACGTGCTAACGATGGATGCGCCCGTTGCTCTTACATCGGGGCGCCAGGATCCAGGGCCAAGGGGCGCGGCTGGTGCCGTACCGGGTAGAAAGCCGGGCAGGCCACGTGCGGCCACACGCGGTAGCGGCCCACCCGCATGCAGGGCAAGGGGTCCACCACGGCCACCCGAGGGCTGCCCCCCTCCGCCGGTACACCAGCAGAAGCCTCCACAGGACCGGGCGGGAGCGGGCTCTTGCGCGCCATGGGGTGATCGGTCACCGATCGCCACAACGATAGCCGAACGGCGCATATCCCCGACAGGGCCAACACCCAGCCCGCCAGCCCAGCCGCCAAGGAGCGCCGGGCCGCGCCATTTACACACTCGGGCTGGAACCCACGCCCAGCAAGGATTTCCGGCGGTTCAAGCGGCATTTCGCGGCCCCCGCCCGACCAGGGCACCCCGTGTAAGAAACCCCCCTCTTCGGCAGCGAACCCGTGTAAGAAACCCCCCTGTACCCGTGTAAGAAACCCCCCTCCAAAATTTGGTAAGGGGGTGGGGAGGAAGTTTGGTTTGTTCACTTCATCCTATTGATCGTGACAAACAGAACGCACCCCTATCATCTGATAGTCATGCCCCTCTGCTTCACAGGACTACTTGGTTGCGGCGAACACAAAGCCGCACCAAAGCTGTACTGGCCTGACCAGACCACAGAGATCAACGCCGAAGATGGTTACCAACTACTACACACTGAGGCAGAATTGGGATGGGGTCGATATCTTGATAATTCGAAGCCAGCAAATGACACAATAGGTGACCTGCTCCCGAACATTGCTCCCCTTTGGGCTTTCCAATTGGTCATTAATGGAGTCCCTGTCCAAGAGAAATGGATACCCGACAACAGTGACGCAGTAGCCACAGCATACTGCCAGCGAAGCAGTATTGTGGATCCTGGTCAGCTCGTTATTGTTTACCACACCGGGAGCAACAGGCCCGACTCGATCGCCCTCACTTTCCTTCGCTTCCATGAGTTCGGACATCTCCGACTCGAACACGCCACCTGTGCTGCCGGCTCGAGACCCAGTATAGAACGCGAACTGGCTGCGGACATCTTCGCTACACAGATGCTTTGCGCATTACCAGGAGGCATTGATGTTATCCGGCATTCCAGTGGGTGGTTCTCAGGACTCAATATCCCTGAAAGTACCACCCATCCAGCAAGTCGTGTAAGAGCCAAAGTCATTCTCCAGTCGTGCAAACCAAGCTAAAAACAAACTACCATGAAGTACATCACCACCGTCACCGCAGTCTGCTGGCTAGTCGTCGGCACACTGTTCGCCCAAACCCCGATCCGCATGGAGAAAGCTGGCTTGCTAAGTGAGCTGGCCTACATCAAACATGTGGCCGAGTTCCACGCGACCACTGCTTTACAGGATCCAAGACCGATCTCACTTGGCATCCTTCAAACCCGACCGGAGAAGGTATCTCGAGATGAATACAAATTTCTGGTTGATTCGATGACCAATTCGATCAAGGAAACGCGCCGGATCAGTGCACTGCCGGTCGTTCAGGCATACCTTGAATTGAAGGTGTTGTCGGACCAGTGGCTGACCCAGATCCAAGGGGATATCCGGCGTAAGAACAAGAACAAAGCGTACAAAGAGCTCGACGACGTTCTAAAAGCTCAAGCGCTGAGCACTGCAAAGGTCAATGCAACGCCAGATTCCAGGCTGTTCTATTTGGGTAAGATCGATGATGAACTCATCGCATTGAACGCAGCAGTGAGCAGCTATCTGGGAGGTGGCCAACAGGCCGCATTCGGTGATATTGAGATACCAGGCGCCGGAACCGTGGTTGACATCTTCGCGGGTATCGCGGAAAGGCGGAAAGGCAAAGCTGATGCCCTGGTCGAATTGCTAGAATCGATGCGGCTCGTACCGTTGAGCGACTTGCTCCCTGGTGCCAAGGGTAAGGATTGACATATACTATCAGGGCCATGAAAGGCCTTGGAGACTGACCAGAGAATGCAGAAGGGTGCTCGATCGTACCGGGCACCCTTCTATTTACAAAGACCTGCATGCAGCCACCTTGGCTTAGCGACATCCTGGAAAGGACCAACTTCCTATTTTCATCGCCCTTTCCCATGGACCACGCCCAACACACCCGCATCGTCTCCTTCATCTGGGGCATTGCCGACGACGTCCTGCGCGACGTGTACACCCGCGGCAAGTACCGCGATGTGATCCTGCCCTTCACCGTGCTGCGCCGCCTGGACGCCGTGCTGGAGCCCACCAAGAAGGCCGTGATGGACATGAAGGCCATGCTGGACAACCAGGAGATCGTGAACCAGGACGAGGCCCTGCGCGCCGCCGCCGGGCAGGCCTTCTACAACACCAGCCCCTTCACCCTGCGCGACCTGAAGAACCGCGCCAATGCCCAGACCCTCAAGGCCGACTTCGAGGCCTACCTCGCCGGCTTCAGCCCCAACGTGCAGGACATCCTGCTCAACTTCGGCTTCCACACCCAGGTACCCAAGCTGGCCAAGGCCGATGCGCTGGGCTTTGTGATCGAGAAGTACCTCGACCCCACCATCAACCTCAGCCCCAAGCCGGTGGGCAACCTGCCCGGGCTGGACAACCACGCCATGGGCACCATCTTCGAGGAGCTGGTGCGCAAGTTCAACGAGGAGAACAACGAGGAGGCCGGTGAGCACTGGACCCCGCGCGACATCGTGAAGCTGATGACGCGCCTGATGTTCGAGCCCATCGCCGACCGGATCGAGAGCGGCACCTACCTGCTCTACGATTGCGCCTGCGGCACCGGCGGCATGCTCACCGTGGCGGAGGATACGCTAAAGGACCTCACCGCCCGGCGCGGCAAGCAGGTGGCCACCCACCTCTACGGGCAGGAGATCAACGACGAGACCTATGCCATCTGCAAGGCCGACATGCTGATGAAGGGCGAGGGCGACAACGCCGACAACATCGTGGGCGGCGGCGAGCACAGCACCCTCAGCAACGATGCCTTCCCCGGCAAGGAGTTCGACTTCATGCTGGCCAACCCGCCCTACGGCAAGAGCTGGAAGAAGGACCTTGAGCGCATGGGCGGCAAGGGCGGCATCCGCGACCCGCGCTTCATCATCGAGCATGCGGACGATCCGGAGTACTCGCTCATCACCCGGAGCAGCGACGGCCAGATGCTCTTCCTGGCCAACATGCTCAGCAAGATGAAGCGCAACACCCCGCTGGGCAGCCGCATCGCCGAGATCCACAACGGCAGCTCACTCTTCACCGGCGATGCCGGGCAGGGCGAGAGCAACATCCGCCGCTGGATCATCGAGAACGACTGGCTGGAGGCCATCGTGGCCCTGCCGCTCAACATCTTCTACAACACCGGCATCGCCACCTACGTGTGGGTGCTCACCAACCGCAAGCCCGCCCACCGCCAGGGCAAGGTGCAGCTCATCGATGCCACGCAGTGGTACAAACCCCTGCGCAAGAACCTGGGCAGCAAGAACTGCGAGCTGGACGACAAGGACATCCAGAAGATCGTAGACCTCTTCCTCGAGTTCAAGGAGACCGAGCACAGCAAGATCTTCCCCAACGCCGCCTTCGGGTATTGGAAGGTGAAGGTGGAGCGCCCCCTGAAGCTGCGTGCCAAGTTCACCCGCGAGGCGGTGGAGGCCCTGCGCTTCGCCAGCGGCGAGGAGGACCTGCGCAGCGCCCTGTACGAGGAGTTCGGCGACGAGCTGGGCAGCAGCTTCGCCACCGTGCGCAAGGCCGTGGAGGCCTGGCTGGACGAGCAGGGCAACAGCGAAGAGGAGGGCGAC
>Ga0116143_10005331_pt1 | contig 11639 bp, 10 predicted proteins | sample AD_UKC034_MetaG_FD_89745 | JGI IMG/M metagenome (GOLD analysis project Ga0116143, IMG submission 89745) | Active sludge microbial communities of municipal wastewater-treating anaerobic digesters from USA - AD_UKC034_MetaG | ecosystem: Engineered > Bioreactor > Anaerobic > Digestate | place: USA...
AGCAGGAAGACAGAGAAGACCAGCATCAAGGGCATCAGGTAGCGAGCTGCAAACGAGAGCAGAATAGAACGCTGCATTATTTTTTCCCTCTTGCAAGCGGCACCTGGCGCTTTTTCTTCCCACCGGCTGCCAGCTTGATCAGGCTGAAGACGCCCAGGGCAGCAATCGACAGCACGGTGATCTCTCCCATGGTGTCAAAGCCGCGGAAATCCACCAGGATCACGTTGACGATGTTGCGCCCGTTGGCCAGCGGCAAGCTGTTCTCTACAAAATAGCGGGCCAGGTGGGCGTCAGAATTGTGCGCCGAAACGATCAGCATCAGGCCGGTCATCAATATCCCGCCCATCAACGCCACCAGCATATCGGTGATCTTGGCGCTCTGGCTGCTGAGCTGTTTGAACTTTGGCAAGCGGTAGAGCACCAAGACGAACAAGATCACGGTCAGGGTCTCAATGGCGAACTGCACCATGGCCAGGTCAGGCGCGCTGTAAAGCAAGAAGATGACGGCAATGCTGAAGCCGATCGAACCAAGCAGGGCCATGGTAGCCAGGCGAGAGCGGGCGCGCGTCACCAGAAAAGCTGCCGTCAAGATGATGCCGATCAGGATGACATCGTAAAAGCGCGGCGGGCTGATGGTCGGAAGAACCAATTGGATCGATTGCCTGGCCATGGTAAATATGGCCAGAACGACGGTGAACAAGATGATTGAGCCCACGTAGAGGCGTAAATAGCCGCTTTGCAGCAAGTTGGTTTGCCAGGCGGCAAAGGAGAGGACGGTGTGCAAGCTGCGCGGGTAGAGGGCCGCCGGGCCAAACTTGGCCAGGGCATGCCAGAAGCGGGCAATGGCCGGCTGGAGGCGCTGCCTGGCGGCCGACAGGCCGATGCCCAGCAGAAGGGTCAAGGCGCTGAGCCCAAGCATGGGGGTGAGGCCGTGCCAGATCGACAGCTTGACGGATAGGGTCGCCTGCCAAACGGCCTGGGCGGCAGGTGCCACCAGCCACTTTCCGGCCAATTGGGGGAATGCCCCCAGCAGCAGGCTCAATGCGGCCAGGAGGATGGGCGGAAGCCACAACCCTGCGCTTCCTTCGTGGGGATGCAGATCTTCCTGGCCAGGTTGGCCCCAAAACGGACGGTAACCGACCCATCCGGCCACGGCCACCATGCCCACATTGGCAACCAAAAGCAGTCCGCTCAGCAGTGCGGGCAGGGTGGATTCTAAGGTTGTTTCGTACATCAGTTCTTTGGCAATGAAGCCCAGCAGGGGGGGGATGCCAGCCATCGAAAGCCCCGCCAGCCCGGCGGCTGCGGCGGTGAAGGGCATGGCGCGCCCAATGCCGCCTAGGATGGCGATATCTCTGGTTCCGGTGCCATGATCCACGCTGCCTGCCACCAAAAACAAAGCCCCTTTGTAGAGGGCGTGGGCGATCAATACGGCAACGGCAGTTTTGACCGCCAATGATGTACCCAGGCCGAGGAAGAAAACCATCGAGCCCAGGGCTGAGATGGTGGTGTAAGCCAACAGTCGTTTCAGGTCGGTTTGGGCCAATGCCAGCAGGGCCCCGCCGACCAGGGTGACCAGCCCAAGAGTGGTAACCACCACCGGCCACAGCGCTAACCCGCCGAAGACGGGGAAGAGCCTGGCCAGCAGGTAGACCCCGGCCTTGACCATGGTGGCTGAGTGCAGGTACGCGCTGACCGGCGTGGGGGCTTCCATGGCGTTGGGCAGCCAGAAGTGGAAGGGGAACTGGGCCGATTTGGTGGCGGCCCCCGCTAAGATCAGCAAGAAGGCAGCCGGAGCGAGGGGATGGGCGATGACAGCGGCAGAACTTTCGATCCACTGGCTGATCTCAAATGAGCCGGTGATCTTGCCCAGCAGGGCAAAACCAGCTAGCATCGCCAGCCCGCCTGAGCCGGTGACCAGCAGGGCCTGCCAGGCGGCGGCACGGGCGTTGGCTTTATGATGTTCAAAGCCGATCAGGAAGAAGGATGAGATGCTGGTCAGCTCCCAAAAGACGAACAGGAGCAGGGCGTTGTTGCTCAGCACCACCCCCAGCATGGCGGTCATGAACAGGATCACCAGGCTGTAGAAGCGTCCCAAGAAGGGATGGCCTTTGAGGTATGCGCCGCCATAGATGATGACCAGGGCGCCAATGCCTGAGATGAGCAGTGCCATCACCAGGCCCAGGCCGTCGAGCTTGACGTTCAGGCTCAATCCCAGGCTCGGCACCCAGGGGAGCGCCGCCTGCCAGGTAGCTCCGGCGGCCAGCGCCGGAATGGCGAGGCACAGTTGGATGAAGATAGCAAGCGGAAAGAGCGCCAGCCCAGCAGCGTAAGCCCCCAGGCGGCGGTACAACAGCGGCGCGCAGGCCGCCAGGAGGATGCCCGATAGAACCGTGCCAGTTAACAGGATCAATGGGTCCATGATGTCAACCGGTTAAGCGGGGTGTTCCAGCCAGGCATCAGATTCTTGTGCCGCGCTTCAACGGTGAATGTTCACCAGCGTACCAACCTCAGAGAAGTTGTAAAGCCATTCTGCATCTCTGGTATCCATGTTGACACAGCCGTGGCTCATTGGCTGTCCGAAGTTGTGGTGCCAATAAGTGCCATGGATGGCGAAATCACCCGAATAATACATGGTATAGGGCACATCTGGCAGGAAATAATCGCTGCCATGCATATCTGCAAAGCGATACATGACAAAGATATGATACTGCCCGACCTCTGTGGGGTATTGGTACAGCCCGGTAGAAACCAGGAAGGTGTTCACCAGGGTGGTGCCATCGTAAGCCCGCAGGGTCTGCTCGCTTAGATCAATATCGATCCAATGCCCTTCGACGTCTTGCAAGACGACTGGCGTTGAGGTTTCGGTGGGAGGCGGCGTTTCAACCGGGAAGTAATCGTAGCCAAGGTTGACCCGGCCCAGGTTGACGTACATCGTCTGAACCCAGCCTTCCTGGCCATCGGCTGCTTCTACGTAAACCCAGCTATTATCCTTTACCCGTCCCAGCAGCACCAATTGATCGCCATACACCAGCCGGAGGACCTTTGCATAGTGCATGCCAGGGCCAGTGCGCAGGTTGACCGGGCCATTGGATACAGTGATCAAGGCTTCAGGGGGGGGCGCCGGGGTTGCGATGGGCTGATCATTGACATCAATACCAACCAGGTTAACCAATGTCGTTTTCACCCAGCCCTCAAAGCCGTCTAATGTTTTGACGTACAGCCAGGAATCATCATTCAACCGTCCCAAGAGAATCAGGTGTTCATAGAAATTGAGCTTGTGAACGATTGAAAAGTTGGTGCCGGGGCCAGTGCGCAGGTTGACCGTATTCCCCGATACCTTGACCATGATTTCTGGGGTGAGCGGCGTGGGGGTGCTTGTCAGCGTGGCAGTTGGCGCCATGGTCCTGGTGACGGTGGGAGTGGCGGTGAGCGATGGGTTGGGCGTGTCGAGGATGTGTTCGCTGGGCGTATAGGAACTATAAGCCGGCGTAACCCCCTGGGCAATGAGCAATGGGATCACCAATAAGACGATGGGGAACCAGCGATTGGCCAATACCTTCTTTAACGGTAAGGGTTGTGATTTTTCCATGGTTGGGGTCATGGGATCCTCCGTGGGAAAATACAACGGGTGTTTAAGATCACTTTCTTTTTCTCCTCAAAGTAGTCAAATTCTTATGGAAGCATGCCAAGCTCTTTGAGCAAGGCGATACTGGGAGGAAAACCAGGGTGGTATTCCAGGCTGGTGCGCAGATCAGCAGCAGCAAGATTGGTTTTGCCGAGTGCGTTGTAGGATAAGGCGCGCCAGTAATAGCTTTCTTCCAAAACCGGTTCGGCCATGTAGCCCAGGGTCTGGCTTGCCAGGTTGACGACATCCTGGTAGCGCCCTGAGTAGTAGTAAGCAGGGTAGGGACCGGTTTCATACCAGAGCATGCGGTAAGGGCGAGAATCCTGCGGGATATCGGGGTAGATGCCGTAGGCGGTGTCGTATGTGGTGGCGGCAGCGGCGTAATCTTGCAGGCATACCAGGCTGGTGCCGGCATTGAACCAGGCAAAGAATTGATCGCGGATATCTGCCATTGTGGAGGTTTCTCCCATGGCACGGTCATAGGCAATGCGGCAGGCCTCTTCCTCGCTGGCCAGAGGGCCGAGCAGGTTGAGCACCTCGTTTTCTTTTTCCGGTGGGTAAACCACGACGAATACATTGTTGAATGCTCGCCAGGTCTGCTCCAACTCGCTGTACGAGAAAGCAAATCCAGTGAAAGTATCCCATGTTTCTACCGGGATTTCTCCTCCCCATGGGGGGTAACTCATGAGGTAAGAATCCTGGACGGTGAGCGATTCGATGCCATCATCGTAGCCAACGATCAGGTTGTAGTGGCCCATCCAACCATCACTTCTTAAGGAATACGGCTCAAAGCTCCTCTCGATCATCACCGGGAACCCGCCACTGACCAGAGAGCGAATGGTTTGCAGGTCGCCGCCATAGCGCCAGAGGGCACGCTGTGGGGTGTGTTCGTTGACAAAATCCGCCAGCTCAGAAGGCATCACGTTGACATCCTTCTCGTTGGGCCTGAGCTCTGACGCGGCTGCAATCTGATCTTTGCCCCAATCGTAAAAGGAAAGATACATCGAGAGCGTAGCCGGGCCGCAGTTGTTCATGAACTGGCGTTCGCACTGGATGCCGGTCAGTAAAGCAGAAGGCGGCAGGGGGGCGGGTGTGGCCGTGGGGGCTGGCGTAGCGGTTGGCGCAAGGGTGGCTTCAGCGGCTTGCGTCGGAGGTGCGGTTGGCTCAAGGGTAGGCAGAGGAAGCGGGGTCTCTGTGACCTGGATGGGGGGCGGGGTGGTTTCAGTGCCCTCGTTCAGCGTCGATGGGACGAAGACCGCTTCGCTGGGCGGCCTGATCCAGTATAAGACCGTGCGATAGAGTTCGCGTGAGTGATAGGTGACCCGCGACCAGACCGGCGGCAGGCTCAGGACCACTGCCAGCAGAACGACGACGATGATCAACCAGGAGTATTTTCGCAAGCGTTGCATAAGAAAATTATAGCCTATATCTTTTATAGAAAATAGCGAATTTCATGAATAATCCTTAATTGTATCACCCCAAAGGTCTTTATGGAAGCTGGTTCGCGGCGGGCTCTGATGGGCTGGGGGTATAAGGTGGGATAGAGATGGTGAGCAGTTGCCCCACCTGCAGGTTGTACAAGTCCAGGCCGGGATTGGCTTGAACCAGGTTTGCAAGCGCGGCGTCAAGATCGAGCGCGGCGCTAAGATCGAGCGCGGTGCCAAAACGAACAGCCAACTCGGGCAGGGTGTCGCCGGGGCGGACGGTGTATTCGAAAGTTGAGCCAGCCTCCAGGCCGCGCCTGCGCAGCACATCAAAGCCGGCATGCCCCGTCAGGCCCAGGCGGCGATCACTCCATTCGTTGTAAATGATCCCTGCGCCAGGGGTGGTGGGGTCGTAGAGCATATAGCGCAGGATCAGCATGCTGCCCCAGATATCATTGCCCCAGGATTGGTTCTGGTTGGTGACGGTGTAAGCACGCCCTTCGGCATCGACCTCGGTGACGACAAACATGTGTTCGAAACCAGAATGTTCAGCGTAGGTATACAAGAAATCCCCGGGCTGTAAGGGCCAGGCGATAAAGTCAAACTCAGCCAGGGGGGTATCATAGTGGAAGACTTCATAGTCGCGCTCGGGGAACATGTTCCAGGGGCGGCCATTGGTGATGGGGCGAGCCTGCCAGAAAGATTTGAGGTCTTGTATGGGACCGGGTTGGTTGGGCAGCAAGCCGGCATCGCGCAGGATGGCGGCAGCCAGCGGGCCGCAGATATTTTCGGCCGATTCGTTCTCGCCCTCCAAGAAGTCCAGGCTGCGGGCGATCTGCTCGGCGTCTTCAGGATAGAAGGCCTGGTAAGCCAGGGATGCCAGGCGCAGGCGTTCTTGCCAGGCCATGGAGGGGGTTGGGGCGGCTGTGGGCGGGCGCAGATCGGTGTAACCGGCCTCCAGCATCCAGCGGCAGATCAACGGGCCGCCGTATTTGTCGGACGACGCTTCGCTGTCGACCGCGGCCAGGCCGTCACCGCCGCGCAGGTAACCGGCAGGGCCGGTGAGCTGGTCTTGGGCGGCGGGCGAGAGCTCAGCATCGCCGATGGCAACAGCGTGAATGTGGAACCCCAATCCGCTTTCCGTCTCAGCCTCGCGCAGCCAGGCGGCAAAGCCCACCGTGCGCAGCGCCCGGATGAGGGGCTCGATTTCCATATATAGAATGGCACTGGTGTTGGGGCGGACGACTGAGATATCCACCACGCCGCCGCCAAGATGGGCCTCTGGTTCGCCCAGGGGATAATCGCCGTAACTGCCCTGGACGATGGCTGCACCGGTTACATCAATCTCGCCGCCGTACAGCAAAGCAGCCTGTTGCAGCATGCTAAGGGTGCGGGCGTTGAGGGTGTGACCGTTGGCCTGTACGTGGGTATAATCGTCGGGCGGCTGCCAGCAGCCAGCCGGTTCGTAAAAAACCGCTGTGGGCGTGGGGCTAGGGGCGGGGGTATTGGTGGCTTCAGGGGTCGGTGATTGCGTTGGGGCCGGTGTGGGGGATGGCAACTGGATAGGTGGGGCAGTCTCGGTGGCAGAAGCTACGCCGGTCTCGCCTGCCAGGGGGGTGGCAAGCGGCTGTGCCGATTGACAGGCCCCCAGGCCAAGCATCAAGCTGGCTGCCAGGCCCAATATCCATTTTCCAAAACGATATTTCACATCCATAGCATTACTCTGCGATCATAAAACGATGGATCACCCAGGTTCACGGAGGGGTGATCTTTGCACCTGCCGTCATTCAACCGCCAGGGCACTCAAGTTTTGTATTATACCCTTAACCGTAGACAAGATTCTTAAGATTGGGCGCGCTTGCCATACCAGAAGCGCTTCCAGTCGCCACCGCTGGTGTGAAGTGCGATGAAGGTGTACAGCGCACCAGCCCAGAAGCCCATGACCATCATCACGACCACCCAGATGATCGATGGGAGCAGGGCCTTTTCACGGAATACGATCCAGCATGAGAAGAGGGCGAAACCAACATACAGATCTACCAGCGAGACAATGCCCCAAGGCATGGACAAGAGCTTGGCGCCCTCAGCCGCAAAATCTCCGATTGTAAAGCCATAGATCAAGATGCCCGTCATGGCCAGCAGGCCGGCCAAAGCGATCATTTTTGCGATTTTCATGGTCTTTTCCTTCTTTGCCTGGTTGTCCTACAGCTTGGGGATCAACACGGGTGTTGCCTTCTTGTAGGCTTCATAATCTTCCTGCCCGCCCCATTTCGCGTCGGCCTTCTGCTCAAGCAGTGGGATGCCGCTGACGCGGGTTAGAAGCAGGGTGACAAAAACCGGTGAAATCAGGGCCACCCACTGCCAGCCTTGCAGAACCGGCAAGGCGATGATCATGACACCAATCCACAAGACGATCTCGCCGAAGTAGTTGGGGTGGCGGGAGCGAGACCACAGGCCGGTGTGAATGAACTTACCTTTATTCTCGGGATTGGCGTTGAAACGGCTTTTTTGATAGTCGGCCACCACTTCTATGCCAAACCCCAAGATCCACACCAAGAAGCCCACCAGGGCAAACAAGTCCAGCTCTTTGCGGTTGGCGGTGGTGATTCCAATCCAGGCGGCCGCGGCGGTGAAAGTGACCCACAGGCCCTGGATGGTCCAAACATTCAGGAAGCGGATGAACGAAGGCTTGATGTCGTCAAATCGATCATCCCGCCCAGCTTTTCTGACGCGCCCGAAGAGGAAGGTCCCCAGGCGGCCTGCCCAGATGGCAACCAGCGCCCACAGCAGCATGGCCCTGCTATCTGCAGCGCTGGTCAGCACCAGGGCCAACGTGGTGAGGGTGATGTAAGTGATGCTGCCCGTCAGGTCGAAGAAATGTTCGGTCTGGCGTAGGTAAGCTGGGATGAAGACCAGCCATTGGACCAAGAAGGCCAGGCCAACCAACAGGGCAAAAAGCGGGATGCCTGCAACCTGGGTGCTGCCCTGGCTGCCAGCCAGCGCCACCAGGATGCCAATGATGATCAAAACGAAGAACGTGAGGATGGACTTGAGATCGGTTGTTTTCATAGTAAGGCACTTATCCTTTCAAATTGGGTTGAATGGAGAAAAGGAGTTCGTGTTATGCAGAGGGTGGGGACACGCGCGCAGACCATTTGGCCAGGGCTAGCAGCAGATCGCGCAAGAAGCCGCGGGCGGCGGTGTCTACCAGTTTACCATCTGCATCGAAAGCCTGCTCAGCGCGCGCCACCAGCACCTCGGGCTTGCCCAGGGGCAGTGCACCAACGTGGGTCAAGATCTGGCGCAGGTGCAGTTGGGCTCTCAGGGTGCCAAAATTGCCCGTGCTGGCGCCCATGATGGCGACCGGCTTGCCCTGCAAAGGCGGCTGAGGCGAACGAGAGGCCCAGTCGAGGGCGTTTTTCAGGGCGCCGGTGATCGAGCTGTTGTATTCGGGCGAGGCGATCAGGAGGGCGTCAGCCTGGGCCAATTGGCTGCGGAAGGCGTTCACTGCCTCGGGAAACGGTTTCTCGAAATCCTGGTTGAACATGGGCAGGGGCGCGAGATCAATGATCTCCAACGTCACTCCAGGGGGCAGCAGTTCAGCCGCGGCATGTAAGAGGGCCGAGTTATACGAGCTTTTGCGCAAACTGCCCGAGAAGCCTACGATAAGGAATGGTTTTAGAATTGTCATCAGAATATCTCCAGATTGTGCCAGCCGGTGGGCTAGGCTTGTTGATTGGATAGGTGATGGATGAGCATGTGAAGCTGATCCTTCAATGCCTGTAGTTCATGCAGGTTGATGTCGTCCGAAACCAGGCCTGCCACCAATTTCTCGGGGATGGGGGCGGCTTCGATCTGTAACTGCTTGCCCTTGGGGGTGAGGGTGACGATCACCCGGCGCTCATCTTCTTCCGAACGCTTGCGGGCGATAAGACCCTGGGCTTCCATGCGTTTTAAGACCGGCGTGATCGTGTTGGTGTTCAGGATCAGCCGGTGTGCAATCTCGTTGACCGAGAGGTTGTCTGTTTCCCATAGGATCATGAGCACCAGGTACTGGGGGTAGGTAAGGCCCAGCTTCTCCAGGTGGGGCTGGTATGCCTGGATGACCAGCCGAGAAGCAGCATAGAGTGGAAAACAGAGTTGATTTTCTAACTTGAGTTGTTCGTAGGCCATTTGTTCATCTCATTTGCCGGTTTTGACGCGGGCGTTATTGTCGCGATGGATTATATCGTACACGATATATTGTACAATATTTGTCCAAATATGACAAGGGTATTGGGGACAAACTGTTCTGTTTAGAAAACCCTTTGTTGAATGTGGAACGTGTCGGCAATGGTGCGAATTTCCTGTGCGTCCAGGCCTTCGCCGATCTCGCCGATGCCCAGGTTCAGGTATTCATACTTGGCGGCGGTTTCGGCATATTCCACCAGGTCGGCGGCGCGCTTAACCGAGATATCTGAACGTGCCATGACGCCGTGCTTGGCCCAGATGACGAGGCGGTGTTTTCGCAGGCATTCGACATTGGCGGCCATGAGTTCAGAAGAAGACGGGACACAGAAGGGGATAAAGCCGATCCCTTCCGGCAGGTTGATGATGGCCTCGGGCTGCCAGCGCAGCAGGTGGGTGTTCAGATACTGCTCATCCTGGTAGCGTGGGATGTGGCTGAGGAAGGTCAGGCGCAGGGGCTGGGCATGGATGATGGCGTGGAAGTTGGTGCCGGTGGCAGTGACCTGGTCGTAGTGCACGGCCAGGTGCGAATTGAATTCGCTGGTCACGCGTTCAAAGCGGCGCTGAGGCGAAGTGTACACGTTGGCGCTGCGCCCGCCATCGTTCACCACCAGGCAGGCCAGGTTGGCGCAGGGGTCGTCTTTGATCTCGCGCAAACGCCGGCCCGAGCCGCTGACCACGAAGGTGGCACCGGCTAATTCTGGCACAGGCTGGGGCAGGTCGATTGGGCTAAGGATGGGAAACCTGCGGCGCGGTTCAAGCGGCCAGCGCACACAGATAGAAATATTGCCGGCTGCGCCTTCGCAGGCTTCGATCTCAGCCAGGTGGCGCCCGGCCTCGCCCATCATGGTCAGCAGGTCGTCTAATTGGGGATAAGGTGCTTCGAGCATGTTGATCGGTCCTTTCGGTTTGTTTGGGGTCAAGATCGGTTTTGGTTCAGCAGGGTTTTCAGCCTGGCAAAGGCCAGATCCCAGGCTTCTGTTTGGTCAGGGGAATACAGGGTAACATCGAATGAACGGCGCACCAGGGCAGGCGCCTGGGCCAGGCAGTCAAGGTGCCCAAGGGCAATGGCTTGCAATAAGATGTTGCCAATGGCCGTGGCTTCCACGGGGCCGGTCACCACGCTGCGCCCGGTGCAATTGGCCGTGAGCTGGTTGAGCAGGCGGTTCTGCGTGCCGCCGCCGATGATGTGGATCGGCGCCAGGCGTTTGCCGTTCAGCGCTTCCAGATACTCCAGGACCAGGCGGTATTTGAGCACCAGGCTTTCGAGCGCCACGCGCAGGATCTCACCCCGGGTTTGCGGCACCGGCTGGCCGCGGCTGCGGCAAAAAGATTGGATCTTCTCTGGCATATCGCCGGGATGCAAGAAATGTGTGTCTTGATCGACTTTGTGGACCGGTTGAAACTCTTAGAACCTGCCCCAGCCGAACCAGGTTACCCGGGCCAGGCTTGAGAGGTAGGCCCGAAGGTTCAGCCCTCAGCCCGGAACATGGCCGCGGCCTGGCAGGCTTCCACCGGGTGCTGCCCGATGGCGGTCTCATCTGAGAGCACAAAGCCGCGGTAGCCCAGCGCCAGGGCATCGTGCAAGGCGCAAACCTCAGCCCGCGTTGGTCCGTCTCCAGCCGTCATATGCTCCAGCACCTGCCCAGCCATCAGCACCGGGCAAGCCAGCCGGTGTACCAGCCCTGAGATGTTGTGCACTGCCCGGGCCATGCCGGGCAGGCCCAGCTCGGCCCCCAGGTCGCCACGGCACACCCACAGTTCGTTTGCATCCAGTGCAATCTGTTTGGCCTCGGCCACAGCCTGGGCTCGTTCCAGCTTGGCAACCAAGTACGCCTGCGGGCCCAGCCAGGCGCGGTATCGGCGCATCTCGGCGGCATCGCGCAGGTATGAGATGGCATAGCAGATTCCCGGCAGTTCATTTGCCTGCCGGATGATCTGTTCATCTTTTTCGCTCAGCGTTTCGCTGCGGAATCCTGAATCCAGGTAGGTGATGCCTTTATGCGCCGAGAGCCTGCCGGGGCGCGTGACGCGGGCAAGCAGGCGCTCGGCAGCGATGGATTCGACTTGCAGGTGAACCCTGGCATCGTTCAAGCGCAGTTCAGGGCTGGAGATGGGGGCGGCCTGGAAGAAATCGGCGTGGGGCACCGGCAGGCGGCCCGGCTGGTCACTGGAGGGGGCAAGCACCAGCTCGACGACCTGCCCGGCAGACAGTTCCAGGGGGGCAAAATGCCCCAGCCGCCATTTGCTGCCTTGTAGATCCAGGGTGAGGGCGGGGCGCGGCTGGCAGGCGCTCAAGAACGGCTCTAGCCGCTCTAGCCAGGCCCAAAGCTGTTCCAATTCCAGGTGCGAGGTGTTGA
>Ga0116143_10005332_pt1 | contig 11637 bp, 6 predicted proteins | sample AD_UKC034_MetaG_FD_89745 | JGI IMG/M metagenome (GOLD analysis project Ga0116143, IMG submission 89745) | Active sludge microbial communities of municipal wastewater-treating anaerobic digesters from USA - AD_UKC034_MetaG | ecosystem: Engineered > Bioreactor > Anaerobic > Digestate | place: USA...
AAGGGCTGCCCCCGCGCTGGATATAGCCCAGGATGGTTTCCCGGGTTTCCAGGCCGGTGATTTCCTCAATTTTTCGGGAAATGTAGGTGGCCGCTTTGTCTTTTTTGGGTTTAGTGATCCCTTCGGCCACAACGACGATCGAATAGGGTTTCTTGGCCCTGGCCCTGCGCACCAGGTAATCGGCCACGATGTCCATATCATATTTTATTTCCGGCAGCAAAATCACGTCGCCCCCGCCGGCAATCCCCGCGTAAAGCGTCAGCCAGCCGGCATTGTGGCCCATCAGCTCGATCACCATGATGCGCTTGTGGCTGTTGGCCGTAGTGTGCAGCCGGTCGATGGCGTCGGTGGCGATGCCCAGTGCCGAATCGAAACCAAACGTAATGTCGGTGCCCCAGACGTCATTGTCGATGGTTTTCGGCAGGCCAATGACGTTCAGCCCCTCCTCCACCAGCTTGCTGGCCGTCCGCTGGGTGCCGTTTCCGCCGATGCAAACCAGTGCATCTAATCCCAGCTCCTTGTAATGCTTTTTGATCAGCTTGGGCTTGTCGACCTGGTCCGGTCCGCCCGCTTTCTTGAACGGCTTTTCCCTGGAAGTCCCAAGAATGGTGCCGCCCAGGGTGAGAATGCCGGAAAGCTTTGCTTCGGTAAGGATTTCGTATTCTTCATTAATTAAGCCAAGAAAGCCGGAAGAAATACCGATGACCTGCATGCCGTATTCGACGATGGCGGTTTTTCCGACGCCGCGAATGGCTGCATTGATCCCGGGGCAGTCGCCGCCGGCGCTGAGGATGCCGATTTTAAGGGCTTTTTTCTTTGGTGACATGGGAGGGAAATTTGAAATTCGAAATTAGGTTTTTTTCTCAACGAGTGGCAGAGATTTTATTCACAGATTTGCAGTGATATTCTTGAAATAAGTTTGCACTTTTAAACCGCATCCTGCTTCATCTCCACCTTTAACTGTAACATTCTTGCTTTTGCGACGTCATTTAACTAAATTTATAGTTGAAATACATCCTAAATCACTAACGCCATGATTTCCAGGAACACAAAATTTGAAAAACAGGAAAAAAGCCGCTTCATTTTATTGGAGATTGGCTTGATCATCACCCTGATCCTGATCCTATGCGCTTTTAACTGGAAAAGTTATGAGAAGAACAATTTCCAGGATTATTACCGTACTGTCGACGACACCCCGGAAGAGCTGGCACCGGTCACCGTGCAGAAAAGGCCGGAACCACCGAAAATAAACAAGCCGGTGGTCGTTCACACCATCAACATCGTGGATGACGACCTGCAGGTGGATGATGATTTCGTCATCGATGCAGAAATTGATCCGCTCGACACCATGCCGGTCTACATCCCGATGCCGGTATTAAAGGGCGAAGAAGGATCGGAGGAAGAGGAGATCTTCACCGTGGTGGAATCGATGCCGCAATTTCCCGGAGGTGAAGCCGCGTTCTATGAATTCCTCAGGAAAAACGTCAAATACCCCGACATGGCAAAGGCAGCAGGAATCTCAGGCAAAGTTTACATCACCTTCGTAGTTGAAAAGAACGGCTCGATCACCGATGTGAGATTGTTGCGCGGTATCGGCGGCGGCTGCGACGAAGAAGCGCTCCGGGTCATCAGCAACATGCCTTCCTGGAAACCGGGACTGCAGCGGAACCACCCGGTGAGGGTCCAGTTTGTGGTGGATATCAAGTTTATTTTAGAGGGGATCTGAAAAAATGATGGACGTCTGGCTATTTCCCCTCCGCGTAGCGGATCAAGTGCTGTAGCTGAATGCGAGGGGATACGTTACATTTTTCCCTGCGCAGTCATTCAAATTCACCACATTAGGCACATAGGACACATAGAACTCACAATAGGTTAGAAACCAGTTGATTATTCGGAAACCCTATTTAACTTTTCTCTGGTACTTACCTTTCTTCTCCAGGAGTTTTAATTGTGCAGCAGGTTTTGGTTTAATTATCGCTGGAGTAATAAATGATTTTTCCTTTCTTCCTGCCTGTGAATGATTGCTGTATGTTTCCCATTCCGGATAATAATCATCCGCCTGGTTTCCCCAGCATTCCCAGTTAGGACGAGAGCCACGGGCAAAAAGTTCAAGATAAGGCCCCCAACTGCAGGCTTCAATCAAATCATATTGTTCATCCGGTTTTCTGCTATGTTCCCTTTTTTGTTTAACAATCATATTCTCCTGTGTTCGACCGGGTTTCAGCGTTCTTGCATTTCGGCCTTTCACTCCGAATAAGATCAATTCAGTCACATTTCTGAAATAAAATCCAACGCCTCTTCTGTCAGGGCCGCCGTCTTTCCTGATCTTATACCAAACTAGATTTGTTTTGTAGGTAAATCCCCAGGCTTTCATCACCTCCAGTCCCTCTTTAAGTAATGCATTCGGGACCCAGAGATAGAGATGGGCTGATTCTTCCAGAACTTCACTGACAGGGATCTGCTTGATCTCTTCAAGCGTCAGCGTTGAATATCTTGATAAGCGCTTATGTTCAGGCGCCATTTTACCGGTGCGGTTCTCAAATTGCCATGGCGGATCCGCCAGGATGGTTGCAAATTTCCGCCCGGCAGTAAACCTTCTGAAATCCTCCGCTGCTGAAATATTAGCCTTCATAATCTGTCAGGAGTTTTGTTGTTATGCCAAAAACCAGTACAGGACATCCCCCGTTTCGCCCGGCTTCAAGTCGAGGCAGTAGTTTCCCCATATGCGTTGTACTTGCCCCGTATTTTGGCATGATCTCAAGCTTTCTGAACAAGGGATCAAGTTCATTACTTCTGGTTACAAGCACACCAACACTGATCGCATCATATTCGAAAAAGGCACGAAAAGCATAAAGATCCCTGTCAAAGGTTTGATCTTTACTATTCCATTCCAGGTCAAATGCCACACGTCCTTTCAGGTAATCGACCTTGTGAGAACCGTGATTAATTGTGCTCTTCAGTTCTTGGGCCTTACCTTTAACCTCATAAACTTTCAGTTCCGCGGACAGGTTCTTTTCATTCCATCCCATTGGCCGAAGAATTTCAGAGAAAATCTTTGGAATATGACTTTCACTACCCCCTGCTTCAATAATGTCACTTAGGCTAAACCTGAATTTCCCCAGCGCTTCACAAATTTCCTTAAACTCTTCAGGAAACTCATTAGCTAAAATAGCTGCTGCATGTTTAAAATCATGAACTTCGTATAAACCTTTGATATCCAAAGGAATATAATCTGTATACGTCATCTGAATAATTATTAAAGATCAAGCTAAATTACGAAAATGCTCTGATTTCAGATTATGATACCGTCTGCTCAGGATGAATCTTCTTTTCTTTCCCGTCCCACCCTTACGAGCACTTCGAATCCCCACACGCCGTGCAGGTCACGCAGCCTTCTTTGTAGATGAGCGTGTCCTTTTCTCCGCAGTTGGGGCATTTTTCCTTGGATTTCGTGCCGTCGGGAATGTAGCGTTTCAGGGCGCGGACCACGCCGTTCTTCCAGGTGTTGATGGATTCGGATTCAAATTGAAGGTTATCGATGAGATGCACCACAAACGGCAGCGGCATGCCATGGCGCAGAATGCCGGAGATCAGCTTGGCATAATTCCAGAACTCGGTGTTGAACTGGTACGACAGCCCTTCCATGGTCACCTTGTAGCCGTATTTGTTCGTGTAAATGAAATCGTAACGTGAATTCACGTCGTCCAGCTTGTTTTTCACCACCTGGCCATTCTTCACCCAGGTAGGAATGAAAAATCCTTCCGCTTCTCCTGTGAAGATCTCGTACGGACGGTTGTCCAGCAGACCGATCACGGCCACCCATTTGTCCCGGTCATTCTGGAAATGCAGCACTTCGGCGTCGAGCACGCGGGGACGCTTTGGGGCCGAGGTTTCACGGAACTCAAGTTCATCTGCCCTTTCCGGTTCTTTCTTCTTCTCGTCCTTCAGCAACACGCCGGAACGGCTGCCGTCCCTGTAGATCGTCATCCCCTTGCAGCCGCTTTCCCAGGCGGTCATGTAGATCTGGCTGACCAGGTCTTCGGTGGTTTCGGCGGGAACGTTCACCGTCACGCTGATGGAATGGTCCACCCATTTCTGGATGGCGCCCTGCATTTTCACTTTGCTCAGCCAGTCGATATCATTCGATGTAGCGCGGTAATAGGGCGATTTCTCGATCAGGCCGTTCAGTTCGTCTTCGTGGTAAGCTTTCACCACTGCCGGATCATACCCGTTAATGACCAGCCATTCTTCGAATTTCGGGTGGAACACGTTGTATTCTTCCCAGGAGTCGCCGACTTCATCCACGAAGTCGACCCGGACATCCAGGTCGTTCGGGTTCACTTTCCTTCTCCTGCGGTAGGAAACCATGAACACCGGCTCGATTCCCGAGGATGTGCGGGTGCAGATGCTTACGCTGCCGGTCGGGGCGATGGTGAGCATGGCGATATTGCGGCGGCCGTAAGTGACCATGTCCTGGTACAGTTGTTCGTCAGCCTCTTTGATCCTGAGGATGAACGGGTTGTCTTTTTCCCGCTCGGCGCTGTATACCGGGAAAGGCCCGCGGTCTTTTGCCAGCTCGACCGATGAACGGCAGGCTTCCAGGGCCAGTGTCTTATGCACTTCCGTGGAGAAGCCGATGGCTTCGTCAGAGCCGTAACGCAGTCCAAGCGCGGCAAGCATATCGCCTTCGGCGGTGATGCCAATGCCGGTGCGGCGTCCCTGGATGCACTTCTCGCGGATGTTCATCCAGAGGTTCTTCTCGATGGCTTTGATGTCTTCCTCTTCGGGGTCGGTCTCGATCTTTTCCAGGATGCGGTCGATCTTTTCCAGCTCCAGGTCGATGATATCGTCCATGATTCGCAGGGCGTACCTGGCGTGCTGAGTGAACAGCCCTCCGTTGAAGGTTGCATGCTGCGTGAAGGGCTGATCCACGTAGCTGAAAAGGTTGACCGCGATCAGGCGGCAACTGTCATAAGGGCATAGCGGGATCTCGCCGCAGGGATTGGTGCTGACGGTGGCAAAGCCCAGGTCGGCATAACAATCGGGCACTGCTTCGCGCTTGATGGTATCCCAGAAAAGTACGCCCGGTTCAGCCGATCTCCATGCATTGTGGATGATCTTGTTCCACAGGTGCATGGCATCGATTTCCTTCTGAAACTTCGGCTCCGGTGAATTGACCGGGAACTGCTGCACGTATGGTGTATTGTTTTTGACTGCGTTCATGAACTCATCGTCGATCTTGACCGACACGTTGGCGCCGGTTACTTTTCCCTGTTCGAGTTTGGCGTCGATGAACATTTCGGCGTCAGGGTGCTTCGAGGAGATCGAAAGCATGAGCGCTCCCCGGCGGCCGTCCTGCGCCACTTCGCGGGTGGAATTGGAATAGCGCTCCATGAACGGCACAATGCCGGTGGAAGTCAGGGCGCTGTTCTTCACCGGGCTGCCGGTGGGACGGATGTGCGACAGGTCGTGCCCGACGCCGCCGCGCCGTTTCATGAGCTGCACCTGCTCCTGGTCGATCTTCATGATCCCGCCGTAGGAGTCGGAGTTGCCCTTGTTGCCGATGACAAAACAATTTGATAAAGAACTGATCTGGAAATTATTGCCAATGCCTGCCATGGGGCCTCCCTGGGGTACGATGTACCGGAAATCCTTTAACAGGAAGTAGATCTCCTCTTCGCTGAGCGGGTTCGGGTACTTGGTCTCCACCCGGGCAATCTCCTTTGCCAGCCGGCGGTGCATATCGTCGGGTGTCAGCTCGAACAACTGGTTGGCACTGTTCTTCAGGGCATATTTATTGATCCACACATTGGCGGCCAGGGTATCGCCTTTGAAATATACGGTTGATGCCTTCTGGACGTCTTCGTATTGGTATGGTTCCAATTTGGGGATATCGGTTTGACCCCGAACGGCGCCCGAATTTTGTTTTTCCATTTCCTCCACAGGTGGTCGTTGTCGGCGTTCCAGCATATCATGGAAATAATCGCTGCCTTGCTGCTTTGCCTGTTCCAGATCCTGCTCCGTCTGCAAACTGTCGAAAAGGGTGTTTTCCAGTTCTTTCATCTCACCTGTTTTGATAAATATTCCTAAATGATTATCATTCAACGATTTCTATACTAAATTCGGGGGGAAATATCCTTTGGCTAAAATAGTATAGAAGGTAAGATTAAGGAAATCAAATTATCAACATTAACACGTTGAAAATTTATAGGAGACTGATTTAAAATCAGATAGATCATGCCTTTTCAATTTTTCAACAATTATTGATAATTTTTTTGATAATTTTCACTCATGAAGGTGTGAAAAAACATCGTGCCAAACAATAGATTCTCAAGAAGATAGAAAGATGCAAGTGTTTCTTGAAATATAGTTTTCAACAGGTAATACAGGATAAAAAGATGGCTGTATGAATCTAGAATCTAGAATCTATAATCTAGAATTTAAAATTTAAAATTTAGAAATCATGGCTCAGGGAAAGGTAGAACACAGGCTCATAGATCTGCCGGTCTTCAACCCCCCAGGCCACATCCGCGCGCAGGAAATAGCCGAGGATTCGCGTCCGGGCGCCGAAACCAAAACCGCCGATCAGCGGTTCTTTCTGTTCCCTGACTTTTATAACAAGTGATCCGTCCTTTATATATCTGATATACAACGAATTGTTCTCTGCATACGGATCTTTGCCGGCCCAGGCCACACCGACATCCCCGAATCCGACGAGCTGGAAATTGTTGAGAAAATCAGACCGGAGCGGCTGATCATACAGGTAACGGAAAACGGGGAACCTCAGCTCTGAATTCAGCACCACCAGGTTGTTCCCGTTCCGGGCATTCTGGTAAAAGCCCCTGAGATTGGTCGCCACGGCCTGGTAGGCATAATTCATGGAGAAATCTACCGGCGTGGATACCAGGAACTTGGGCGACAACCAGTTATCGACGCCCCCCAGGTAATAGATCAGCCGGTTCTTGCCGAAGGAGGTGCTGGCAGCCAGCCGGTTGGCCCAGATGAACGACCGGTGTATCCGCAGGTAATGCCTCACGTCCATACCAACCACCGTCATGTTCTTTACCTGCTCGCCAAGGATCTGAGTGTACTCCCCGAAAACCTTAAACCGGGTGCCTGTCATCAGGTTCAGCCCGATCTCCTTCGTGTCGTCATAGATCAGCTCTCCCTTGAGCCCGCCCCAGTATTCCTCTATGTTGGGCCGGACGAGCGAACTGTCATTGGTCGACAGGAAGACCATTCGCTGGTAACGGATATTCGCAGTGCCCCTGATGGCAAAAACCGGCGAGAACGGGTACTTCAGAATGTAATATAGCTGATAGGAACGAAAACGGTCCGCGTAAGGGAAATAACTGATATAATAACTCGTTTCGGATGCCTGCCGCACCACCATGATCTCCTTGTCAAGACGTTTGCTCAGGTTGGCATAACTGAAAAGGTACTCGATATTGTTCAGCGACAGGGGTATCCTGAAACCGCCGATGATCCGGTGGTTTTCCAGCAGGTCGGTCATGCCGACCTGGAAAAAGCCGTTCAGGCCCAGGTTGTTGATCCCATTATCGCCTCCTCCGCCAAAGGGCTGGTAGAAAAAATTCAGGGAGGTGAAGTCAAGCTGGGCTGCCGTCTGGTTGATGGAATACTCCACACGGTAGTTCAGTCGTTTCGGAATGACAAACGCATTCTTGTCAACGGTCTCTTTCGGCGTGGTCTGCACGGCCCTGCCCGTGGTGTCCGTGCCGGAAGGGGTGACCACCAGGCCCTGAGGCTGTTCGAAGACATAATTGTCGATATCGATAACAGGCTGCTTCTCAATGGTATCCTGCCGGACTTCTTCATAAAACACGTTCCTGAAACGCCGGGTGTATTCACCGTACGATTTTACGATCTCCTGGGCTTTTTCTTCTTCTTTGACAACCTCCGCCTCCTTTACCAGGTCAGTCCTGAAAGAAGTCTGCCCGAGCGTAAGGGTGTCTTTCCGGGTGAAATCGTCCAGCCTGGGCGTTTGAAGCAGGTACCGGCCTTTGGAAAAAACAACCTGTGAAAGTGAAAGCGATTCCCGGTCAATATCGTGGCTGAGGATGCTCCGCGGGTAGTTGGTAACCGGGTAGGTCTCAGAAAAGTACCGGTAGTGCACGGTCGTGTCGACGAAGCTGATGGTGCTGTCGAACCGGCCGTAGTAGCGGTTGTAAATGCCGTTCTCGTCGCTCAGGTAGGCAAACCGGCCTGGCTCGATCATCACCGGCTGTTGTTCATTCCCCATCGGCGTGGAGGTTACCCTGCGAAGCTTCAGCCCTTTTCCGTCGTCGATCATATGGAACAGGTCGGTCTTGGCCGGCACTTCGACCGGGTGGTCTTCCAGTTCCATCCAGCGCAGTTTTTCGTCCGGACGGTTCGAGGCAAACAGGATGGCACCGGTGCCTTCACCCGTGAAAACAGGGTCCAGGTCGTCATAGATGTCGTTGGTCAGTTGCTGCTGCGAAGCGGCTGCAATATTATAAAGGTACAGGTCCGACTGCCCTTTCTGGACCGCGGAAAAGACCAGGTAACGGCCATCGGCAGAATAGGCAAAGTCGATGATCTTCTCGAAGTTATACAGGATGACAAGGTTCTTTTCCCTTTCTTCCAGGTTATAAAAATAAAGGTGCACCTCCCCCCGCTTTTCAACGATCATGGTCAGCACCTTGCCGTTTGGGCTCCAGTTCACAAGAGGGTAAGTATAATCGATCTTTTCCTCGAGCCGGAAGCCTCCCCTGAGCACGCTGAACTTCTTCCCGTTGCTGAGGTTTTTCATGAACACTTTATACCGGCCTTCGTCATTTTCGACATATGCCGCGTATTGCTTTCCCGGGCTGAACTTGAACTGGCTGTAAACGCGTCCTTTTTTCGACCTTTTCAGGAAAACTTCGGACGGAAGGCTTCTCCCCTCTTCCTCAGCCTTGTAAATTTCAGTGAAATGGCTGATGCAATCTTTCACCAGCGTCTTATAAGAAATGCCGATCACGTAAAGGAAACCGTTATCAACGCTCCGGCTGATCTGGGTCATGGTCACGATATCGGTCAGGGCCTGCTGCCCGAACTTATCGGCGACATACTTCCAAAGCATATGGCCGGCATAGAGCGCATCTTCGCCCATGAGCGTGTTCAGCTTCCGGTACCTTCCCGAGAGGATACCGTCTTTCACCCGGTTATCGGTCTCGGTGCTCCACTCTTCCGACAGGTAGGAGATCAGCCCGTTCTTGTACCATTCGGGAAGGGTGAACAGGGTGGTGTTTTTGATCTGCGAGCCGACACTGGTCCCGTAAAATGCCTGGTTGACCAGTACGTTCGCGATGGCGGCCCTGATCTGTTTTTCAAAATCGCGGTGCTCCCCGTTGAAGTAAAGAAAAACCTTGCTGCCGATGATGTAGGTGATGCCGCCGGTATTATAGCGCTCTTCGCCCACCAGGCCGATATTGCTTTGCTTCAGGTCGGTGAGGTTATTATAGACCAGGAACTGGATCTTCTGCTCGAGCCCGGTCTGCAGCTTGCGTTCCATCAACGGGATCTGCATCTGGGCGTATTTTGCCGTGGCCACCGCTAGTTCCATGCCGTTCAGGTAAAAATACACGTCGAAATCCTCGAACTTGTAATACGTCCACATGAACTCCTTGTACTGGATCCGGTTTTTCCCGAAGCTCATCTGGCTGCCGTTATAAAACTGAGCAAAAACAGTTACATTGATCAATACCAATGTCAATATCAATGGCATTGACAGGGTTATTGACAGTGTTTTTAATCTGTTCTTTTTCAGGCTTTTCATCATTTAACAGACTCTCAGGAAAACAGAGCACTAAATTAAACTAAAAAATCATGGTTCTATTGCTCAATTGTTCAATTGCTTAACTGTTATGCCCAATTTCCAGTTTCCAATTTCAAATTTCGAATATCTTTGCCCCTTAACTTTCAGGAACTGACTATGCTCAACATACAACGCTTTTCCTTCAACCCTTTCCAGGTAAACACGTTTCTACTCTGGGATGAAACCAAAGAATGTGCCATCGTCGATGCCGGCTGCTACGGCCAGGCTGAGCAGGATGAACTCACCGGCTTTATAAGTACGAACGGACTTAAACCGGTAAAGCTCATCAACACTCACTGCCATATTGACCATATCGCCGGGACTGCCTTTATCAGCCGCGAATACGGGCTTGACTTCGAAGCCCATGAAGGCGGGATAAAACTGCTGCGACATGCCGAGAAAGCAGGGTTTATCTACGGTTTCGAAAAACTGGAAACAGTAGACCCGAAGGTTTTATTGAAGGAAGGGGATGTCGTCCGGTTTGGAACATCGGAGCTGGAAGTGATCTACACGCCCGGACATGCCGAAGGCAGCGTTTGCTTTATCAGCCATGCCGGCAAGTTCGTGATCACCGGGGATGTCCTGTTCCACCAGAGCATCGGCCGCAGCGACCTGCCCACCGGCAATTATGACCTGCTCATGAAATCGATCCGCGAGAAGCTGCTCACACTCCCTCCCGACTACAAGGTCTACCCCGGCCACGGCCCGGAGACTACGATCGGTTACGAAAGCTACTCCAACCCGTTCCTGGTTTGATTCTGGTTCCAGGTTCCAGGTTCCAGGTTCCAGGTTCCAGGTTTCTAATTTCTAATTTCTAATTTCCAACTGCTGACCGCCGACTGCCGACCAATGACTAATGACTAACGACTCATCAATCCCCTCCATGCACTTAAAATGTCCCTTCGGGCATTGATCATAACCCAGCTTGCTGCAGGGACGGCATTTCAGGCCTTTCACCTCGACGATCTTCGATTTTTCCTCATCACCCGGCATGTACGGGTACATCCCGATCTTCGGGACGGTATTGCCCCAGACGGAAACGATCTGTTTGCGGAACGCCGCGGCGACATGCATCAGCCCGGTGTCGTGCGTGATGACCACTCTGGCTTGCCGTACCAGGGAGGCGCTCCGGTTGAGGCTGACCTGTCCGCACAGGGATAACACGTTAGGCCCGGTTTCTGCTGCTATTCTTCCGGCCGCCGGCGCATCTTCAGGGCCGCCCAGCAGGACCACCGGGCTGTTCAGCTTTTTGCAGACCGAAATAATCTTGTGCTCCGGCAGGCGCTTCGTAGCATGTTTTGCCCCGATGACAAAAGCCGTGTAACCATTCCTGAAAGCTTCAGGCAGTGAATCAAGATTAAATTCTTCATTCTCAGGAATAAAATAGTCCAGACCTTTAAGATCGTTCTTCACGCCAAGTCTGTTAACTGCTTCAAAATACCGGTCCACGATATGGACATCCGGCATGATATCGATCTTGAAACGCGTCAGCAGCCATTTTTGGATATTGATCTTGGGAAATCCTGCGGCGGGCACCCGCAACGAAGCCCTCACCCTGAAAGACCGGAGGTTGCAGTGCAGATCGGCGATGAAATCGAACTTCTCGGCCTTGAGCCGGCGGATCAGGTCGCCCAGGTCGTTATCCAGCACGTGGACCCGGTCGATGTGCGGGTTGGCTTCAACCACCTGCAGGAATGCCTTTTTGACGGCGAAATGCACCTCAGCGCCCGGGACCTGCTGCTTCACGCAACGGATGACCGGCGTGGTCAGAACGATATCCCCGATGGAACTGAAGCGGA
>Ga0116143_10005333_pt1 | contig 11637 bp, 10 predicted proteins | sample AD_UKC034_MetaG_FD_89745 | JGI IMG/M metagenome (GOLD analysis project Ga0116143, IMG submission 89745) | Active sludge microbial communities of municipal wastewater-treating anaerobic digesters from USA - AD_UKC034_MetaG | ecosystem: Engineered > Bioreactor > Anaerobic > Digestate | place: USA...
AGAAGACTATAATAAAACAACAAAGCCATCATGCGGTATTAGAATAGCAATTTGTATACCCTATAACTTTTTAGTGAATAAAAACATTATTAACAATAACGATGAGTATATGACTATTGATAATGCTTGTATGAAATATGTAGAAGAAGAACTTGCGTGTGTTATCGATATCAAAATACCAGAAGAAAAAAGACTAGAGTTTCAGAACAAAGGCGAACTACTGGTCACCTATATAACAAAAACTATCACTAATCTAACAAATAAAATATTTTATACCATGTAGTATCAAAAAAAAAGCGTATATAGTTACATTAGAGAAAGGCTATATAGTTTTTAATAGATTTAATGTATTTTGAAATAAAAATAATTATATAAATAATAATTGGACTTAGTAACAAAGGAGATAAAGATGTACAAGAAATGTGCCATCACGAAACTCATTAAGTCTGCTATTAACTATAAACGTAATAATTCTACAGATAAGTCTGTAGAAGAATTAGTTATTAATAGGATCATTTATATGGCTTATAACCATATACTTAAAGGTTACGATGTCGATGGTAATGAGATTAAGATTTTTCCTCAAGATATCATTGATAAAAATGTAGCTTTTGTTTCAGCAAGTAAATACAATGACATTAGAAGGGTTCTAGCCGATGTCACATCGGGGGAATGGCTAGAGGTCTTTAATAAATATTATTGTAGAAGTAATAACGCAGGAGTAATTAAAAGAAGGTATGATTATTGATATAAAAAAAGTCACCAGAGGGATATAGCTCCCTCTGGTTTTTTTTTTCTTACTTAATCTATTGATGAATATAGAGTATTGAGGGTAAATCATGGATGATAGGGAAAAGCTTGAACAGATCACGCTACTATATAACAATAGAGTAAGAAGAAATGTAACGGTTGTTACACCTGAATATCTTAATACAAAGTATCTTCTGAGGTTAGATGAAAATAAGATAAAAACATTCACGCCTTGGATATCACAAAGTCAAGGAGATTCCGAAGATAGAACAGTACCTAGAGTAGTAACATCTCCTTATATATTAGGCTGTTTTATAGCAGTACCTTTTAATCTCAATGGTGCTCCTCCTTTCTTAGGAGTTAGAACAGGTCTCTATATACATGCTTTTGAGTTTAAAGCAGCTTTAAAGGTGAATGAGAAATTGGTGTTTGATGCAGATCAGACAGCTGAGACATGGTTAGTTCCTTATGATGACAAAACAAGAGTATTTAAGCCTATATTAGCAGGTAGTCTCCTGCTAAATAGATACACAGTTATTCCTTCAGATAAATATAAGAATAATAGTTATAAGGTTATTGTTAATCTATATATTCATGTAGCAATAGAGGATGGTATTCCCTTTAACAGAAAGATATTTTTAGAAAAGGGTTATCATTCTTTAGAGTTTAATTTTAACTATACAGAAACACTTCTTTCTGAAACCACACTAGATTCAGGTAGAAAAGAAGTTAAGGTAACTAAAATAGATGCAAGGGAGTTTAACAGAGAAAGGGATAAGAGGACCTCTATTTCCCTTGAATCTTTAGTGAAAAAGAACACATTTCTTAATTGGTGATATAACCAGGAAAGGGTTATTCCCTTTCCTGGTATTAATAGTTTTTAGCAAGTAAGGTATTTTAATATTTGATTTTTATTGCGCTCGAACGCGGAGGTGACGAAATTCTTTTCCTGACTCAGGAAATTGGAATTAGGAGAACAGAAACGTCGTGGGGGGATGTGTTCTACATCCCCCAAAAGAAATAAGAAAAACGTTTACGAAGACAAGAATCTATAATAAAGATAAAATAAAAGAATTTAAAGAAGATTACAGAAAATTTTTACTAGGATATTAATATCCTAGTAGAGTCAGTAGCAGCGAAAAATCGTTGCTGCTGTTTTTTTTTCTTATAAAACCTTAAGTATCTGGTGTTTGGAATTTATTTTGGGTTTATATATAGTAACTGCAATGGTGACTCTTAAAAAGGAGAAATGAGATGAAGATCTTGACACCACACAAAATTGTAAAATTCTTCATTAAATCACCAGAATCCGGTTTAAAGGATTTTATCTTGAATCCTTATTATTATGATCTTGACAAAGCTCTTTATGATTCATTAGATTCATTAAAAACTTATCTGTTTCTTTTACGGTATGATAAAGTTATCGTTATTAGTAACTTTGTGATAGATTATATTACAGATGACGAAATTGCCTTTATGAACGCTGAAGCTGGATTTATTCTAGAAATCAAGATTAAAGGTGATGTTAAGTTAGAAAAGGTAGTAGAGGAGTTAGAAAAAGTACCGTTTGACTGTGGATTATATTACAAAGTATTTGATATCTAATTAGATGAGACCTACCAGCATCAGTAAGCTGGTAGGTCTTTTGCTAAAATAGTGTATCTGAATATATTTTAACTATATATTTTATATCCGGATAGTGGATACTGGTGGAAGCCCGCTACATCAGTATCTTTCTTTATAGCGGGTGATGCAAAGGAGAAGACCATGACCAACCAAACCAACACCATCAATACTAGCATTAATGTTGATATTGCTAATGAGCTTTTTTACGACGGTAATAGCGTTATCGTCGTTACTCATAGTGGAACATTTCACGGCGACGAAGTAGTCGCCGTGGCTATTATCTCTTTAGTATACCCTAATAAAATGATCTACTTAACTAGGACAAGAGATAAAGATATGCTGGAAGAAGCTAAGTGCGACCCTTATATCATTGTCGTTGACGTTGGGGGTCATTATGACCCCAGCGTTAATAATTTCGATCACCACCAAAAGAGTTTCTCTGAATACAGAGAGGACGGAGTGGTGAAGTACTCTAGCGCTGGTTTAGTATGGAAGAAATACGGACACTTAATAAAGGATGTTAACGACTTCGTCTATTTTATGATGGACCAAGAAGTCATGAAGCCTGTCGATGCTGTAGATAACGGCATTGAGGGCTACGATAGCCCCATTAGTAATGTAATCAGTTCCTTTAACCCGACCTGGGAGGATGAATCCCAGGAAGCGGAAAATAGGGGATTTCTAGCTGCTGTTAAGGTGGCTAGAGACTATCTAGAAAATAAGATTAGGTTTTATAAGGGATTAGCAAACGCCAAAAAAATCATCGATAACGGAGAAGTTATCGATGGTAATATTTTAGTGTTGCCGCGCTTTGCGCCGTGGCAGCGCTATGTAACAAGTGATAACAAATATAACGAAATTTTATATGTCGTGTTCCCAGACAAATCCGGAGCATGGCGGGTTCAGGCAGTCCCGCCAGAACCTGAAAGCTTCGGGATGCGTAAGCCCCTACCAGAGAGTTGGAGGGGATTACGTGAAGATAATCTTAGGGACCTAACCGGTGTTAAAACGGCAGTTTTCTGCCACCCGGCTGGATTTATAGCGGGGGCAGAAACTATGCAAGACGCTATTGAACTAGCCAAATTGGCAGTAGCGTCATAACTAAAAAGAAGGGGCATTAAAAGCCCCTTCTTATTTTTTTTTTGATAAAAAATCAATAACAAATATAATCTTTGAAGATCTATAAGGAGTAAAATAGTGTCAAATCAAAAGGGGAAACAAAATCTTACTGCAATAATAAAAGATAAAAAAGGTAAAATTTTAAGTATTGGGAAAAATAGCTATACAAAAACACATCCAATAATGTATAACTATGCTAAAAAAGTAGAAGGTCATTATACTAAAAAAGTCTATCTTCATGCTGAGATAGACGCTATAATTCGCTGTGATGACTTAGAAGAAGCTTATAAGATTGAAGTTTATCGCATTAATAAACATAATCAATATGCACTATCTAAACCTTGTAAAGTCTGTATGACAGCTATTAAACACACTAATATTAAGGTAGTAGGTTATATAGATGATAAAGGCGAGTATGTAGAAAAACTCGTAGAGGAACTAGAGTAATTGGAAAAAAAGGAGAAAGATATGGAAAAAGAACTTGAGAAACTTGTTAAAGAAAATAAACACCTTAAAGAAGAGCTAAAAAGAATTACTACTTCATTAAATAGTGTATATATAGATAATGTAACAGATATACCTGAATTCTTAATGATGTATAACGAAGCAGTAGAAGTATTGCTATCTATGATGACAAAAGAACAACTGAAGGAGTTTAAAGAAAAGTACGAGAAACACTATGGTGTATTAGATTCTATCTTCTTATTTGAGTTAAAATAAATAAATAAAGAAGAGAGCTAAGTCTCTCTTCTTTTTCTTTTGGATTATTTTCAATTATTTATATAGTACACGGGATTATGGATACTAGTGGTTTGCCTGTAAGACTAGTATCTTTTCTGGTAGCAGGTAAGAAAGGAGAAGACGATGAAAATCATTGAATACACAGCAAAGAATGGATGTATCCCACCTTCTTTTTATAAACTTAAAGTAAAAGGTGTAGAATTCTGGGCTGCCGTTGTAGGCGGCTTTACTAAACACTCTAATAAGTTTTATATTCCTCTACATAAGGATCACTTCAGTGTAGAGGATTATAGTTTCAGCATGAATTATAGGGACGACTATAAACTAGTTAAGTACGGAAGAGTATACGTCATAGAGAAAAAGAAGGAGGGCGAACTTCCTGATAAAGAAATGCTACTATTACTTAAGTGTAATTTTAATTATTTTGAAGTAGTAGAGAATAATAGTAATGTAGTACTATTAGGCTCTGCCACTAACGGTTATGGTAAACGCCATAACCTAGAGTTCGATAGTCATTGTATTCTGCACTTCAAAGGAAGTGCTAAAATTAAATACACTACTACTAGTAATAGAAATAAGATAACCTATCTAACCTATAATGAAAATAATAAAGAATTAAAAGAAAAATTTGAATATTTAGAATAAATTAATTATTATTTATGCCCCTTCTTCGGTAGGGGTTTTTATTTTTTTATATATTACGGACATTTAAAATATTGCATTTGAAAAAAAATATAATTAAATACATAGTATCTGGTAAAAGGATACAGGTGTTTAGCCCGCGACACCTGTATCTTGTTTAACAGCGGGTATAAAGGGGAAAAAATGGAAAAGGCAAAAGTCTCAGTTAGTAATGATAAAATTAAACTAACTAATTACAATAAATATCAAAAACTTACGGTACCTAGTAGAAATAGCAATATTACTAAAGAACTTAATTATCATGATGTTATCGTTCTAGGCTTAGCTCATGATACTAATCCTACTAACCCACGTAAGGGTGTAGTATTTTTAGATGTAGAACATAATCCACAATACTGCTCTATATGTATATCTAAAACCAAAGAAGAAAATAGAAAAAAGGTAATACAAAAGCTAGAGGGTTTAGTCCCAGGTGTAACTAACTATGATTTATTTTCAGTATTACCAGAGGTTGCTAAAGAAGTTTTATATAAAGCATTAGAAGGTGATAATGAAGCTATTAATGTAATTAAAGATAAGAAAGAATTTTTTAAGAAAGCAGTAGAAGTACTTAATGAAATAAATACACTAGATAAAACTAAAATAAAAGAATGTGAGTATGTTTATTATGAAGTAATGAAAAGTAAAGAAGCAGATGAAATTATAAGTAAAGTATTAGAAGCTTTTGATAGAATAGATATGCTTAAGAAAGAATATGAAAAAGTTAAGTACGTTAATCAAATAGTAGAAGATAGCGGTAAAACTCGTACTATTTATATTTTTAATGATGGTAGAGCATATGCTAAAAAACAAAAATTAGACAGAACACAAGTTCATTATTATGATCATAGTGACTTTAATAAATTTCCTGTAACTAGTGGGTTTTATGATACAGTAGATTGGGTAGATGTAGAGAATTTAGTAGTACCTATTGAATGGTTTAAAGAAAGATTAGAAGAGTATAATAGAATTAAAGAAGAGTTAAAAGATGCATTAAAAGAGCATACTGAATTAGATAAGAAACATAGTAAACTATTAGAAAAAGCTAATATCAAATATATGGATAAAGAAGAAGAATACAATCGTAAAAAAGAAAAGTTAATAGAAGAGTTACATAAATGTTGGTAATATAGAATTGGTATTTGAAAAATTTATAATTACATATATAATATCTGGCAAAAGGATACAGGTGTTTAGCCCGCGACACCTGTATCTTGTTTAACAGCGGGCGGCATAAAGGAGAGTAGAAATGGAACTGACCATCCATATCTCTAAACTTTACCGTGAAGCCCAACAACATGCTATCCCGGGCCGCGAGGCGGCCTGGGTGGCTCGTAAAATCATCGGCCTGAAGAAGGCCGGCAAGTTGGTGGGATTCACACGGTCGCCATCAGGCGACTGGGTGAAGATCACTGTGGAAGAAATCCCCGCGAAATTGCAACTTCGCGGCGTTCCCCGCCATATCGCCGACGAAATCACGTCGGAGTTTTGGCGTCAGCTCAGCAGAAGCTGAGCTGACGCCACCCCTCCTTCGGGAGGGGTTTTCTTTTTTTATACAGACTAAAATATAACGACATATATATCATCTGCTATTAGCACTAAAGGAGAAAAACAATGGATCAGTTATTAGAAAATAAACAAGTAGGTGAGGCATAAGCCTCACCTACTTACTTAAATCTTAAATGAAATTTTTTCTTTCTTCTAAAATAATGATTTTATTAAATGTAGGCAATCTCAATAAAGACAGTAGTGGAATTTTCTCTTCTGTTATATTTTTTAAGAAGTTAGGAACAACACCAGGATTAATAAAAGAACCAATAGAGATATCGATAAGCTCTTTATTGACTCTATCGTATATAAGGTAAGTCTTATTGGTAAGAAGTATATTGATGTCTAAAATGTCTTCTAAATATACATAGGATAAAAAAGCAGTATTAACAGTACAAACTGTTGAGATCGTTTCTCTCTTTATTTTTTTAGCTTTAATGCCTTCTATTACTTCTTTTCTATTAAGTTTATCTCTATAACCTGTGTCTATTAAAGCAACATACATATCAAGGTTACTTCTAGTTAAATGCTTTACATGTTCAAATGCTACATTGGTTAAAGCATCTAGTACACTATCGTGTGTAGTTAAGTTAATGTATCGATTAACCCTACCACTACTAAACATATGAGGAATTTTTTCAAGATACTTATCACTAAAGTCACTTTTTTCTAGTATAATGGTATTGTCATTAACGATAGCCATGACTTATTCCAGTTTTAAGCCTAGAAGGTGATATCAAAGTCTTCTTCACCACCTTCTTCACTACCTTCTTCTGACTCTTCACTAGAAAACTCGTAATTACTTTCACTAGCACCTTCACCATCTATATTTTCTAAATCTTTATTAACAGCTTCTTTATACTTCTGAATGACGTTAAGGAGTTTATCGCTATTTCTCATTGTGTAGATTAAGTGGTCATTGATGACTTTCAAGAGGTTTTCTACTTCTTCTGTATCGTTATTACTAAACTCAAGGACTTCAGGATAGTAATTATTGTCACTCATCCATTTTCTTAATAAGTAGTTTTTAAAGATATTTTTAATCGTATCAATGTGCATATTGAGCTCACCGCTGATATCTTCGCTAAAGATATCAGGACTAATTACGGTGTCTATTGCTTTTTCTAGTCCTTCTAAATAGATTTCGAATTCAGCATTTAAATTAACAAGGTTTGTGTTATCGGGTTTGGGTAACTCAAGATAGATATTCTCGGTAAGTTTATTGATATAGTAGTCTATGAATTCTTCTTTATTTCGATTATAGATAACTTTTTCTTCTTCTTCTAAACCACTAGTGATTTCATGTATGTTTTCTTCGATTATATCTTTTATAGTGGTTCTTAGTTTCTCATCATTGTAAATAAAAATACCAATGAGTTTTGTTAACTCTTTCAAAAGTTTTTTCTGATAGATCATAACACGTTTTGACAATAGGATATTATTATTTACAACTGTAGTGGCAAACTCTGGATTAAATCCATTATCTACAACTTCTGGTGGTAATCCTAGCGCAATAATTGTTTGTTTTCTAAGTTCTTCATCTAAATCACTATCAGGTACAGTATGTTGTATATTAGCGTTTTCAAAATCAATACGAACTTCAGGTAGTCTTGGGTTATTCTCATAAGAGAACTGTAATCCTGCTCTTTGAATCCAGTTAATGAGATCAATCGGATTATTAATACCTAAAGGGAAGAAATTCTGTCTTAACCTAAGAACACTATCTTGAACTTGTTCAATAGTTTTTTCTGGATCAGGATCTTCTGGATCAAGTGAGATATTGACTTTAGTGACATCGATACTTTGTTTAGCAAGTGCCATGACTTTACTAAACAACAATATTGCTCTAAGAGATGTAAGAATAGTTATATTTTCTAATAAGGTTTTCCCAATACCAAGTTTGTTGTAATAAAAAGCTAAATAAAATACAAGTTCTTGTGGTATATAAACTAATGTTGTTTTCTGACTCCTTAATGCTCTACTAAACATTATAAAATAAATATCAGATTTATCTGCTATTTTAACATTAGTGCCATAGATACTTTTAGAGATAGAATCATAGATTTGATATTCTATAATATTTTTATACTCTTCGAATAAGTCTGTGACGTCAATGTCTTTTACAACATCCAAGATAAGATTATTATAAGCTTTTTGTGTAACGTTACTTGAGTTAGTTGCATTACTTTTTATGTTTACTAGTTCTTCAAACTCATCGTTAGTAATATCGATACTTAAAGGTTTACCGTTTTCATCAAGTAGTACAAAGTAACCAATATGTTCTTCTTCATGACCAGGTATAAATACAGGAATAGTAGATTCGGTAGGTAGTTTTACAACCATAGGTTTACCTATAGTTTTTCTTAATGTTTCTTTAAGTGTTTTAATGATTTCAATATTTCCTATATCTCTAGTAATTCCCTTTTCTCTAAAGATATCGATATAGGTTAAACGATTTAAAGACTCTTGAGAAATAGATACATTACTTTTTAATGAAGAGCGAATTACTTCTTTTACAATCTTGTCCTTAATGATGGGTAGTTTAAAAATATTTGGATTGTCAGTAATTCTAATAAAGTTATGAGAAGTTAAATTAGCAAGAAGTTTTTCTTTTTTTGTTTTAGGTTCTTTGATAACGGTTTGTGTTGTTGTGTTAATAAGGTTAATAGGTTTTGTTAATGAGTATACTAAGTAATCTGTCCTTTTATGAAACTCTTCTGTTGAGACATTTAAAATATCTTTGTTGATGACATAGTCTACGCTAGATTCTGGAATAATTGCTAGGATATAAGCTCCAGACATAAAAAGAGATTCTCTTAACATATTAGGTAATTTATCTTCTAATTCATACTCATTATTGATATAAGTTTTTATCTCTTCAAGTATTTTAGACGTAAGAATTGGGTTGGTTGAAAAGTTTTTATCGATTTTATAAAGTAATGTATAATCAGTCATCTTTTTAGGAGAAAGAATACTGCTTACTAGAATCTGTACTGCTAATTCTATATCAGGGAAAAGCTTAATGATGTATTCATTATTCTTTTTAATGCTGATTATTCGATCGTGTATCTGTTTTAATGTGTTAGTGTTAATATCAATTTTACTAATGTTTTCAATTTGTTTTATATTTTTATTTTTATCTCTGATGAGTTTAGGTAGAATTGTGACAAGGTCTGGATTTGTTTCGATAATTTTTTTAGCGGTAACTTTTTTACCTTTGTTTTTTTCAATGATATCAATTAACCTACTTGGTGAGTAAGCCATAGTTAAAACTCCAGGGTTTAATTCAAAAAATGCCTGAACTCCTTAAATAAATAATCAAGAAAAGTTATTTTTTGGCTCAAAAATATAACTGAGTAAGGGATTTTGCTATGGAAAACATAATAGAAAATGTGCTACAAGAAAATAGTTACTACACTAAAGCTTTTATAGACGATTGTATAAAACTTATAAAATCACTTACAATACTAAGTCATATAGAAGCAAATTTTTACAACGAATATATTCAGATGAATTATCCAGATTATATTATAGATTTATATGATAAAACTAAGTGGAGATACTATAAGCATATAGTAGGAGAATATCATGAACTAGATAAACCTATTGTTATCAAATCAATCGATAACGGTCAAGATATCATACTTAATAAAACAAATATGACGTTACATAAAAAAACAAGGTTAGAATTATTAAAGTTTGAAAAGTTTTATGATGAAATTGTAAGTATCTATCCAGAACAAGAACTTCTTATTAAAGCGATAATCACAGACAGTATCTATACTGATATAAAAGAGATTATCGATTTACCTAATTATACGATTATTGGATATAATAGTTTTCTTGTGGAAAATAGAGAAAATGACATTATCTATAAGTTACAAATAAGACTTGACAACTATAAAGATTTATGGCTTATTCCTTATTACTCTAATATCGATACACTTTTTATAGCAAGCCAGTATACTGTTTTATCTCATTTTCTTTTAAAGTCTCTTATTGCAATTCGGTTAGAAAATGCAAAAACAGTTAGAGCACATAGTTACCACATTAAAAGTTACTTATCAAGTCACCATAGGTTAGATGTTTATTACGACTATTTGTCAGAAAAACAAAAACTATGGCTATATCGCAATTTACTTTATCTAGACAACCATTCTGGATTTGAGTATATTTTTCATGATTTAATTGAAAATCTTCTTACTGAACGTAATATCTCTTTAGTAAATTATCGTATTAGACAACAGATAGCTTTTAGAAAAGATGATTATAGTGAATATAACTTTTACCAAAAATTACTTAATTCAATTCCTTTAATTTATGAGAAACATGGGTTTACCTTAGATGATATAGAAGAAAAAGAAAAATTTGTTGCTTTAGGTAACATTAAAGAATATACCTATAATAAATACATGATTGATTATCGCATTAAGAATATGCTCTATAAGAATTTATTAACTAAAGATTTAGAAAGTTCTATAATCGATAATACCGATAATGTTAAGAAAAAACTCATACCACTTATTATAGACTATTGGAGTTACCTCTTAAAATATGATAAGATAGATTATCTTATAGAACTTTATGTTCCGATTGATGACACTATTTTATATCTAAATACCAAAGACTTATATAAACTTTATCTTATATTGTTACATCGGTATTATGGTATACGTTTAAACACTTTCCCTACGTATTTCATTGATATGGTGTTTAAACCTACGTTACCCACTAAAGAAGAGTTATTGAACTATTGCTATAAAGTAAAATGGTACTATCGAGATTATTTAGATGATATATTTTCAAGTATTCCCTCAATTAGCTACATACCAACTTCGACATTTTTTTATAATCAATTATTTACTATATATAAATTAGAAATTGGCTTATGGTTTTTCTTATCCAACCTTGATGAAAAAGAAAATAATAGTCAATTTGAGTTAATGATCGATAAATTAAGAGTAAAGGAAGAATACACTATTACTGATGAAACAGTAGATGAATTTTTAACCAGAATCAACTTAAAAGATATAGTAGAGCATCTAGATAGAGATACTATTGATAAATTACTTTTTAACATCTTAGATAGTTTATTCGATAATCAGCTAAGTTTTTTAAATATGTATAAATATATACAAGAAGCTATGATTGAAATCTTTAAAAAATTCAAAA
>Ga0116143_10005334_pt1 | contig 11628 bp, 9 predicted proteins | sample AD_UKC034_MetaG_FD_89745 | JGI IMG/M metagenome (GOLD analysis project Ga0116143, IMG submission 89745) | Active sludge microbial communities of municipal wastewater-treating anaerobic digesters from USA - AD_UKC034_MetaG | ecosystem: Engineered > Bioreactor > Anaerobic > Digestate | place: USA...
AAGGCACTTCCGGACTGCCTGATGCACCTGCTCGTATTCCGGCTCCTGATCTGATACGCAGATCCACATCATAGCCCATCCGGATCCTTCCTCACAGGGACCCAGCCATTCACTTCTCTGTTTGCGAAAGGCTTCCCGCATCAGTCTCTTGATCCGGTTGCGCTTCACAGCTGTCCGAAAAGACTTCTTGGGTACAGAAAAACCTACAGCAAGGCGCTGAACACCCGGTTCGTCAGGTAATTCAATGTACTTTAGTAATAAGGGAAAAGAAAAGGCGCTCTGCGAACTTTTAAATAGCTGACCAATCAGCTTTTGGGACTTGAGTCTGAAATGGAGCGGAAATGATTCATCTGAAATCACATCCAGCGCTTCAACGGCTTATTTCAACCTGCTCTCGTCAGAAACCGTCAGTTTCATACGGCCACGGCCCCTTCTGCGTGCCAGCACGCGTCGTCCGTTTTTGCTTTTCATACGGCTGCGAAAACCGTGCTTGTTCGCTCTTTTTCTTCTGGAAGGCTGAAATGTGCGTTTCATGACTCTAAAAATTTATGCCCCTTTATAAAAAGGACTGCAAAGGTAATACTCCCTTTGCAATCCGTAAAATATTTTTTTAACTGTTCATGGAAATCAGGAAATCTTCGTTGCGCTGGGTTCCCACCATGTGTTTTTTGATGAATTCTACTGCTTCCTCCGGCTTCATATCGGCCAGGTGATTGCGCAGGACGAACATCCTTTGGACCGTAGCCTCGTCCTGTAGCAGGTCTTCGCGGCGCGTACTGGACTTGGTCAGGTCAATGGCCGGATAAAGACGCTTATTGGCCAAACTCCGGTCGAGCTGTAACTCCATGTTTCCTGTTCCTTTAAATTCTTCAAATATTACACCGTCCATTTTTGATCCGGTATCTATCAGAGCTGTGGCCAGGATCGTAAGGGAGCCTCCGTTTTCAATTTTTCTGGCCGCACCAAAGAATTTTTTAGGTTTTTGCAAGGCATTTGCCTCGACACCCCCGGACAGTACTTTTCCTGAAGAGGGGGCTACCGTGTTGTATGCACGTGCCAGACGGGTGATGGAATCCAGCAGGATCACGACATCGTGACCGCATTCTACCATCCTCTTTGCTTTTTCCAGGACGATATTGGCTACCTTGACATGGTTGTCGGCAGGTTCGTCAAAGGTGGAGGAAATGACTTCGGCTTTTACGCTGCGCTTCATATCTGTGACCTCTTCAGGCCTTTCATCCACGAGCAGGACGATGAGGTAGCATTCGGGATGGTTAGCCGCGATGGCGTTGGCGATATCCTTAAGCAGGAAGGTCTTTCCGGTCTTGGGCTGTGCCACGATCAGTCCGCGCTGGCCTTTGCCGATCGGGGTAAACAGGTCTATCATCCTGTTGCCGTAATCGCGACCTGTCGGAGAGGTGGTCAGTTTGAATTTTTCATTTGGGAAAAGAGGGGTCAGGTAATCAAAAGGTACGCGGTCGCGGATCATTTTGGGTTCCAAACCATTGATCCTCGAAACCCTCAGTAGCGCATAATAGCGTTCTCCTTCCTTGGGGGGCCTCACCGCACCCAATATAGTATCCCCGGTCTTGATACCGAAGAGTTTGATCTGACTGGGAGAAACGTACACATCATCCGGAGAGGAAAGGTAATTGTAATCTGAACTTCTTAAAAAACCATACCCTTCAGACATTAATTCAAGAACGCCTTGTCCTTCCACAACGCCTTCCAACTCAACGATGAATGCAGGAGGTTGGGGAACGATCTCCTCCTCGGAGGGAGTGTCTGACCCGGTCTCTGATCCCGCAGACTCTGGCAGCTCTGAATTTTGAGGATCCCGCTGAAAACGGGTATTTTCATCACGGCCGGGTCTTCTGCGATTCTGAAAGCCACCTCTGTCGCCGTTTTCAGGACGGTCTGTCCTCTCTTTTCTTTCCGGACGATCTACTCTCAGGGGTCTGTCGACATTTTCTGATTCCTGGGCATTTTCCTCAGTTCCGCTTGTCTCATTTCCCTGTTTAGTATCCTGAACCGGTATTTTCTCAGGCCTTGGTTTGATCGCTTTGATGGGCCTCAAACGCTCCAGCTCTTCCACCGGAGGTTTTTCACGGGGAGCTACGGGTACCTCTGTTTTCTCTTCTGCCTGCACTTCAGGAGATTCTTCCTGGGTTTTGTTTGCGGTTCGGGTTTTGGGAACTCGCGCAGGAGAATCCGGCTCATTGGGCACCCGCCTTCTGCGGTTGCGGATATTTCTTTCGTCTTCTATGATTTCGTATCCCGGTGTCCTGGGTTCGGTCTGACCTTCCGTGCCGGATTGGGCCGCTTCTTCAGTGGCCTTTTTGCTTCCGAGCAAGGCCTGTTGGTCCAGAATTTTATAAACCAGGTCCTGCTTGGTGAGCTTTTTTGCGTTTGTGATTCCGAGCTTTTCCGCGATATCCTTGAGTTCAGTCACAAGCATATCGTTCAGTTGCAAAATGTCATACATTGCCACGATCTGACGAATTTAAATGGAAAGATGGTTAGAAATAAACAATAGGAATTATGATCGAAAAGGACTGCCTGAATCTGAATCAATCACGGATGTAGAAAAAATCAATTAAGAAACAAAATCCTAAGGAATGATCAGACTTGGTAAGTCGTCCTTACGCTGCAAATATACAGCTTTTTGGATTCAGACAGATATTTTTGTTCAAAAATGCCGATTTCACCTTAAAATTGTCCTAAATTAAGAAAAATGTTAGAACTCAGGATATTGCGCAATGAAAAGGATAGAGTAACGGAAGGATTGAAGAAAAGAAACTTACCGGATGAGGTCATAGACCTGGTGGAGGAGATCATTGTGATGGATGACACCCGTAAAAAATCCCAATCCGAGATGGATGCGATCTTAGCCCAGATCAACCAGATTTCCAGAGAGGTAGGCGATCTGATGAAAACCGGTAAAAGGGATCAGGCGGAAGACCTGAAAACCCGCGTGGCGGAGCTCAAGGAAACGAATAAAGTGCATGAAGAAAGCCTCCGGAATGCTCAAAGGCTGTTGGAGGAAAAGCTTATCACCCTTCCCAATATACCTCATGTGAGCGTCCCGTTTGGAAAGACCCCAGAGGAAAACGAAGTCTTTAAGACCTGGGAAGGCCCCTTGCCCAGTTTGCCTGAAAATGCCTTGCCGCATTGGGAACTGGCCAAAAAATATCAGGTTTTTGACATGGAATTGGGTGTAAAGATCTCAGGTTCCGGATTTATTCTCTATCGCCAGAACGGAGCCCGTTTGCAAAGGGCCCTGATCAATTTCTTTTTGGATGAAGCCTCGGCAGCCGGTTATGAAGAAATCCAGGCCCCCCTGCTGGTGAATTCCGACTCTGCCAGAGGAACAGGACAGTTGCCGGATAAAGAAGGACAGATGTACTACGTCGAGCGCGACGACCTTTATCTCATTCCCACCGCCGAAGTACCGGTCACCAACATTTACCGCGACGTGATCCTAAAGGAAACCGAATTACCGATCAAACTGACCGGGTACACTCCCTGCTTCAGGAGAGAAGCGGGATCCTATGGAGCCCATGTAAAAGGACTGAACAGGGTGCATCAGTTCGACAAAATTGAAATCGTAAGGATCGAACATCCGGACCGTTCCTATGATGCTCTGATGGAAATGTTGCAACACGTGGAAGGACTGCTTCAAAAACTGGAATTACCCTACCGGATCCTCCGGCTCTGCGGGGGCGATATGGGCTTTGCCTCTGCGTTGACTTTTGATTTCGAAGTTTGGTCCGCTGCCCAGCAAAGATGGCTCGAAGTGAGTTCCGTCTCCAACTTTGAAACATTTCAGACCCATCGGATGAAACTGCGCTTTAAATCAGAACAGGGCGACACAAAACTGGCGCATAGTCTGAATGGCAGCGCGCTGGCCCTTGCTCGGATTGTTGCCTCGCTGCTCGAAAACCACCAGACCCCTGAAGGTATCCGTATTCCGGACGCTTTGGTGCCTTATTTTGGAAAAAACAGACTCTCCTGAGCATAGAAAAGTCGAATAGAAAGATTATAACAAAATTTTTAGAAGCTTAGGCAAATCTTTTTGGCTCAGGTTTGTTTACATGGTTATTGAATTTTAAAACACAGAATAATTGACGAATTTATGATCCTGAATGCAGATTATATGATTTTCAACATCCTGGCTCTGGTGATGTCCGGAATCGGGTTTTTGGTATCCAATGTGCTGAAATCCAAATTCCAGCATTACAGCGAAGTAGGTCTCAGATCCGGCCAATCCGGAAAAGAAGTAGCAGAAAACATGCTACGCCACTATGGCATCCACGACGTGCGGGTTCTGGAATCACAGGGATTCCTCAGCGATCATTACAATCCTCTGGATAAAACCGTGAACCTGAGTCCTGAAGTCTATCACGGCAGATCCGTATCCTCAGCAGCCGTAGCTGCACACGAATGCGGGCATGCCGTACAGCACGATACGGCTTATGCCATGCTGCAACTCAGATCCAAACTGGTTCCGGTGGTCAAGGTAGCATCCATGGCCCAGCAGTTCTTACTCATGTTTGCGTTTATGCTGGCCAACACATTCCCAACCCTGCTGCTCATCACCATTATTGCCTTCATGATCACGACCCTGTTCAGTCTGATTACCCTTCCGGTCGAATTTGATGCCAGCAAAAGAGCGCTTGTCTGGATCAACGAAACCGGAGTGGCAAAAGGAGCAGAATACGATGGAGCCAAAGATGCCCTCAAATGGGCTGCGATGACTTATGTAGCCGCAGCCTTGTCCTCACTGGTGATGCTCATTTTCCTGATCCTGAGATACGTCGGAGGATCCAGAGAGTAATCCCACAGGAAAGTGCTCCATTTATTAGCTTATTTTCAAGTCGTTTGCTTTAATTTGCAGCCGTTTTAAAACAAACCTATATGTCCGCTGAACTTGAAAACCATATTAAGCAGGCCCGAAGCGACTTTGAAAAAGCAATCGAACACCTGCACAAGGAACTGCAGAGGGTTCGTACCGGGAAAGCATCCACCAATCTTCTGGACGGCATTCTCGTAAATTATTACGGCTCTCCTACTCCCATCAATCAGGTGGCCAATGTCGGATTGGCTGATTCCAGAACGATCACCATCACCCCCTGGGAAAAAAAGCTGATCGGCGAACTGGAACATGCCATCTTCGCAGCCAACCTGGGCATAACTCCTCAGAACGACGGCGAGATGATTCGCATCATGATTCCTCCTCTCACAGAAGAAAGAAGAAAGGAATTTGTCAAACAGGCCAAGCATTATGGAGAAGAAGCCAAAATCAGCATACGTTCCGGCCGGCATAAAATACTGGACTTCATAAAAAAAGAACAAAAAAACGGTTTATCCGAAGACCTGGCAAAAGCAAAGGAGCAAGAGATTCAAAACATGGTGAACGACTTTTCGTCACGTGTGGACAAGATCATAGAGGTCAAGGAGAAGGAGATCATGACGGTCTGATCTTCTAGTTGTCTTGTGCTGCTTCAAAGCAGACCGGTATTTCTGGCACCATCACTGAAAGATCCGCATGTTTTGCTGAGGGTAGGCATCGCAAAAGTTCTTTTCAGCCTGCATTAAGTCTGACCTTACTATCCGGGTGGCATTTATTACGGCCTTTAATTACAGGCTTTCATTCTGACAGACTCTGCTCAGCACTGCATTAGATTGAAAATGTACCACGAAGTGTTAGATGAGTCAGGATCGTCCTTTGTAAGGAATGATCTGTTTGCTTATTCCGGCGAACCAAAAGCCCTTCGCCAAAAGCGTTGCATCTGATCCTCCGTGGTGGCGGGTCTTTTCCTCTCTGGCAAGAAAATCAGATTGCTGTCTCTTTGCAACAGATCAAAATGAAATACAAAATCCTCCGGTCTGTCAAATCGGAAATTCAGACTACCAAATCTCAGATCATTCCACTGCAAAGTATCATGAGATCTGGCCACCACATTGCAGAATCCGTCGCTGAACCATTCCAGTTGATTTGCCACTTTGACTGCCTGAGGGGAGCCCCCCAGCTCTTGTCCCTTGGGTACCTGCATAAAATGAAGCACCTCGGGTTTGGGATCCAGGATGGAATAATATCCGCAATAGTAGTTGCTGTCCTGCCGGGCTTTGCCATACCAAAGAAGATTGTTGAAAATGGTGGGAACAGTAATCATTTGATCTGATCGTACATTCTCCCTTTTCAGGGATTCGCGGAATACATCGTTTACCCTCATTTTGGTGATGCCGGTAGCTGAGATATAAAGCGTACTGACTGCAATTCCAGTCCACACAGCGAACCTGCGCTCCCTGGCCCCTCGTGGATAAAATCCACACAAAACGACGGAAAATAAAAACGGCAGGGTATAAATTGGATCTGCAATCGAGATGGTGGACAAGGAAACTCTGGTATTCGAAAATGGCCAATACAATTGAGTGCCAAAAGTGGTAAAGGCATCCAGAATGGGGTGTGTAAAAATGGAAAAGAAAAACAGCAATACCCAGTCCTTATAGCTTGCCTGTGGAAATTCCTGATCCCGGCCCAGGTAGTCTTTACGCATTCTGCGAATGATCAGAAACAAGGAAAAAAGGATCAAAGGCAACCATACCAGACCTGCTTTTCCGGCAAAAAGTAAAAAGGCGGTTTGCAGGGCAAAACCGACAAGTAAAAAGAAAACGAGGGCGCTGATAAATCCCACACGCCTGTATGATTTTAAATTGTACCAGCCTGCATCATAAAACTTCATCACCAACCAGGCAAGGGGGAAGGGAGCCAGTGCGGCAAAAAGCAGGGAATGCATGGGCCCGCGGTGGAACATCAATGCATCGAGACCATCCATAAATGCATTGGACATTACATCCAGATCGGGTATGGTGCCGCCTACCGCCCCCCAGATCATGGCCTTGTTCCCAATCTTTCTGCCCAATACGGCCTCACCGCAAGCTGCACCCAATACCATTTGTGTCAGTGAATCCAAAATTCAGATTTTTTCGATAAAGCCCTGCGAGAAAACAGAAATGGGGGTGAAATGTTTGTCCAGATATTCCCCCAGCAGGATTAGTTCCCGATCCATGCAATAAGCCCTGGTGCGTTGCAAAATTTCTGGTTTTGCATCCAGTACTAGTCCTGCACCAGAATCATCTGCCAAAAAAGCACCCTCCGCGGAACTGTATACACGGGCACGTGCGAGACAGGCAGGCATATGTCTGATGAAGGGATTGGCCATAAATGCCTTTGATGCTATTTCCTGAAAATCCCGGACAATATGCGGCTTGAAAGAAACGGTAGAAGGAATGGGACGATCGGCTTCCGGAATGCCGGTGACCCGAAGGGGAATGGCGGACGGGTAAAAGTGAACATATCCGTAGTACATTTTACCCAGGTTAAATTGGCGAAGTTTGACAAAACGGTTGACCTGAAATTCCAGAAACAGAGCATACCTCTGGTGATTAAGACCGAAAAACCAATTTCGGCTCACCAGGATATTTTCTTCGGTCTCCTTTCTGCTGCCCAAATAAAGCCAGTCATCCTCCACTGGCTCGGTGTGGTTGATCACATCTTGTTTCCTGAGGCTCACGCCCAAAGCGGTCATCAGATCTTCCGGATGGACCAATGATTCTGAAGCAGAGGAACGCACTGCGCGAATGACCAGTAGCAGATAGGAAATCTCCTCCATGACAAAATCAGACCAATGAAGATCCTGGCTCATTCTGTGAGGGATCAGTCTCAGTCTGCGTCCTACTGCCGGCATGCCATAATCGACCGCACGGGTAGCCATGTCTTCAATCCTATGGGGATCTTTTCGCAAAACTTCAGTACCCTGGGACAACAGCTGACGGATCCAGCTGTCCAGGAGATCGGTGCCCTGATAAATTCTGTCTCTCCTGTCTTTTGACAGCCGCTCTACCCGATCCAGGATCATGGCCAAGATTTTAAGACATTAAATATTGAGCGTGGCCAGGGCGATCTCAGCAGCAATTTGCTCTGCGCTTTTTTTATTGTAATCCTCAGCAGATGCGATTTCCTCTCCGTCGATGAAGACTCCGACCTTGAAGCGATCCCGTTTGTCTGTCTTGTATTTGGAAATGATGCGGAAATCAATTTCCTTGCTGTGTTTCTGACACCATTCCAGAAGCTGGCTTTTGAAATTGTCGTCAAATGACTCCAGGACTGCAATATCGATATAACGTTTCAGAATTCGTCGCAAAACAAAATGCCGGGCAAATTCAAAACCCTTTTCAAGGTAGATAGCTCCGATGAGCGCTTCCAGTGCATTGCCCAACATGGATGAAGAAATAGACGTTTGGTTAAATTCGGCCATCATCCCGTCGAGCCCCATTTTAACGGCCAACTCATTCAAGGTTTTTCTCTTGACGATCTTTGATCGCATTTTCGTCAGGAAACCCTCGTCCGCCTTGGGATAGGTATTGAAGAGATATTCTCCTACCACAAAACTGAGCAGGGCATCGCCGAGATATTCCAATCTTTCGTTGGATTGATAGACCACGGCCTTGGAGCCATTCATATTATTGAGGGTGGACTTATGGAAAAAGGCCAGTTTAAAAAGGTAAAGATTGGAGGGCGTGAAGCCGATGATCTCCCTGAGTCTTTCAGCAAAAAACTTATCTCTTGAAAAATATTTGAGATTGGCTCTTTTTACGATCCTGAAAATGTACCCTAGCATCTTTTGAAAATCACGGAACTGTTATGACCGCCAAAGCCGAAGGTATTGCTGAGGAAAGCATCAATACGGCGATTTTGCGCCTTGTTAAAAGTAAAGTTGAGGCCCGGGTCGAGTTCTGGATCGTCGGTAAAATGATTGATGGTAGGTGGAATAAAGTCGTGGTTGAGCGCCAAAATACCGGCAATGCATTCAATCACTCCGGCGGCTCCAAGAAGGTGTCCCGTCATGGATTTGGTGGAGCTGATGTTGAGTTTGTAGGCATGCTCGCCGAAAACTTTCTGAATCGCTTTTACTTCCGCTATGTCACCCAGTGGAGTGGAAGTACCATGGGTATTCACATACTGGATATCTTCCGGTTTCAGGCCTGCCTCTGACAGGGCCAGCTCCATAGCTCCCTGAGCACCGAGACCGTCCGGATGGGGAGCGGTAATGTGATAGGCATCTGCTGTAAGACCCGTACCGATCAGTTCGGCATAAATTTTTGCACCTCGTGCGCGGGCATGTTCGTATTCCTCCAGCAAGATAGCACCAGCGCCTTCTCCCAGCACAAATCCGTCCCGATCTTTGTCATAAGGACGGGATGCAGAGGCCATATCGTCATTTCTTTCGCTGAGTGCCTTCATACTGCTGAAGCCACCTACACCCGCCTTGGTGATGGCAGCTTCAGAGCCACCCGTGATCATCAGGTCTGCCTTGCCATGCCGGATGTAATCGAATGCATTGGAAATGGCATGACTGGAGGAGGCACAGGCTGAAACCGTACCATAGTTGATACCCATCAGTCCATATTTGATGGAAATATGGCCCGGAGCGATATCGGAAATCAGTTTGGGAATCAGGAAAGGGCTGTATCTGGGCGCGCCCGTGAGCAAGGCAGCTTCTGAAATGTCGTTTTCCAATGTGTAGAAACCACCGATTCCGCTGCCCCAAATCACGCCAAACCTGAGTTTGTTGACCTTGTCCATTTCCACACCGGAGTCCTTCATGCATTCTTCTGCCACCACAAGGGCGTATTGTGAAAAAGGATCCAGCTTGCGGGCTTCTTTTTTATCCAGGTGCTCTTCGACATTAAAGCCCTTGAGCTCACAGGCAAACCTGGTCTTGAACAGGGATGCATCGAACCTGGTGATCGGAGCAGCGCCTGAAACGCCCTCCTTCAAACCTTCCAAATAGCTTTGCTGGTTGTTTCCGATGGGTGTCAAAACGCCAATACCAGTAACTACAACTCGCCTCATAAATAAAGATGGTTGAATTCAAATACGCCAACCTGACGTGAATGCGCCCAGATTGACCCGCTAAAGATACGGCTAAGTCCGAAAAGAAAACCGCTTATTTGCAGTTTGCCTCCAGATACTCGATGGCATTGCCTACGGTCTGGATCTTTTCTGCCTGATCGTCCGGAATGGAAGTGTCAAATTCCTTTTCGAATTCCATGATCAGTTCAACGGTGTCCAATGAATCAGCGCCCAGATCATTGATGAAGCTGGCCTCGTTGGTCACTTCTGCTTCGTCTACGCCCAACTTATCCACGATGATCTTTTTGACCCTTTCTGCTATTGTTGACATTTTTAAATGAGTTTATTTTTAAACAAGGACGCAAAATTAATGATTCCCTAACTCCTTGGATATATCTTTCGGACAAATTTTTGTTTATATTCTGAACCGGGTACCCTTGCCGGATTGTTGTCTTTGTTTATTCATGGCCTAAAAATAGTCTCAATGCCTTATCACAACACCAAAATCATAGCCACTGTGGGGCCTGCTTCCAGCTCCTATGAAACTCTTAAAGAACTGGTGATCAAGGGCATATCGGTTTTTAGATTGAATTTCAGCCATGGGACCCACGAACAGCATGGTGAGGTGATCCGACATATCCGGGAAATCAATAAGTCCCTGAATACCCATGTAGGTATAATGGCTGACCTCCAGGGGCCCAAACTCCGGATCGGGGCCATCAAGGACAATGCCCTGATGTTGAATCCCGGTGATATCCTTACTTTCAAGGACGAGGAATGTATCGGAACCATGGATCAGGTCTATATGAGCTACGATCACTTTGCCCGGGACGTGCGTCGCGGAGAGAAAATCCTGGTAGATGATGGGAAGCTGGTGTTCGAAGTGGAGGACACCAATGGAAAGGACACGGTGCGACTCAGGACCCTGTATGGAGGTATCCTGTCTTCCAACAAGGGCGTCAACCTGCCCGATACTCAGGTATCCCTGCCTTCCCTGACTGAAAAGGATCTGGCCGATCTGGATTTTATACTTACGCAACCTGTCAACTGGATCGCTCTGAGTTTTGTCCGTAAGGCAGAGGATGTGGAAGATCTGATCGAACGCGTCCGCAAAGCAGGACATCCTGCCAAGGTCATTTCCAAAATTGAAAAGCCGGAAGCCATTCGAAACATTGATTCCATCATCAAAGCAAGCAATGCGGTCATGGTGGCCAGGGGTGACCTGGGAGTGGAAATCCCCATCGAAAAACTGCCTTCCATCCAAAAGATGATCATCGCCAAGTGCATTCAAAGGTCAAGACCCGTGATCGTCGCCACTCAGCTTATGGACAGCATGATCCAGAATCCCTCCCCCACACGGGCAGAGGTCACCGATGTGGCCAATGCGGTTTTGGATGGGACCGATGCCCTGATGCTCAGTGCAGAAACCTCCGTAGGCAGACATCCCGGTCTGGTGGTGGAAGCCATGAATAAGATCATTTCAGAAGCAGAGCATCATTTCAGTACCCTCAACAGAAGAAAACCCAAACTTTCGGACAAGTCCTCGACCTTTTTGTCGGATGTGGTTTGCTTCAATGCTGCCAAGACAGCTGAGGAAATCCGTGCCAAAGCCATCGTGGGGTTGACAGTTTCAGGCTTTACGGCATTTAAAATATCTTCCTACCGTACTCCGTGTCCCATCTATATTTTCTCAAGTGCCCATCACATGC
>Ga0116143_10005341_pt1 | contig 11620 bp, 7 predicted proteins | sample AD_UKC034_MetaG_FD_89745 | JGI IMG/M metagenome (GOLD analysis project Ga0116143, IMG submission 89745) | Active sludge microbial communities of municipal wastewater-treating anaerobic digesters from USA - AD_UKC034_MetaG | ecosystem: Engineered > Bioreactor > Anaerobic > Digestate | place: USA...
AGCCTGGCCGCAGTAGTTGCAAAAACGGGCGCTTGGCTGGATGGGTTTACCGCAGGACATGCAAAAACGGGGTCTGGCGGCACTTTCCTCAAGCGGCACTGGCCATGAGACGAGATCCACCAGGTGTTCACTGAGTTCTTTCAGGGTGAGAGGGGTACTCAGAACTTCGGCGTATCCGGCTCCGGGTTGCCCGGGCGCTTCCGGGCGGGTGTCCTTCTGAATGGAGAACCAGTGATTGGCCACTGCCGTGGGGGCCAGGAAGACACGCTGGGTCGTGGTTACGGCATCATTGGAAAGCAGATCCAGCTGCAGCCCGGCGGCGGTCAGCCAGGTGCGCAAAAATTCAATCCCCAGCAGGCGCCCGGCTTCACCAAAGGCATAAGCCGCTTCTCCCGGAGAATTGCCGACCCGGACGGGACGAAGCAGCCTTGCATCCACCACCGCGGCAAGATGAGCCGCCTGGGGTTGGAAAGGAATTTCCCGGGCTCCGGGAGCCATGTGTAAAAACGCTGGCAGCAACCAGCGGAGATCAGCCGATCCCAGCGATTGCTGAAAAGTGCTGGCAAACTGCGCCACACTCAGGTGGGGCGTTTCCAGAGTTTTGTGGTCCAGCATGGATTGGTAGGCAACCCGACGAAAACAATCAATGGCATGCAGGGCATACAATGCTGATTCAAAAGGCAGGCTGGGTGGAAATAGCGCCGGTGGTTCATCCTCAACTTTTGCACCCAAAATCTCAGCCACCCAGTTGGCGCAGGCTGACACGGTCGGGAAGTAATGCACCATTAAGGAATTTTTGTGGGATGGTGAGACAACGGCGACGCCATTAGGATCCAGGCTTTGATTTCTGCACAGGCTCAGAAAACCCATCTGGGTGGCTCCGCCGCCCGTCCAGCAGTGCAGCCGCAAATCCGGCCGGGCCACAATCGCGGCGGCATGGACAACCGGCTTGCTTTTGGCCAGTTCGAGAAGTTCGGCAGCCGCCCGACCTGCTCCGGGCATGTATTCATTCAGGTTCTGCTCAATGGGTGAAAGTTGATTCCACGACAGGTGCAGCAAATCAATCCACAAACAGCCCAAATCCGCTGCGGATATCTGAAACAGGTGGATTTTAGCGGGGGATGCATCCATTTTGGTGTCCTTCCTCAACGGGAAAATTGTTGGTAAACCTGAAAAGCCTCACTCAAGTTGTCCAAATTCACAGTCTTTCCCAGATCAATGCCGGTTAATCGGGCAAAATCATCATTGGCCTGCTTGATTTTTGAGAAAGTACGGAAGGCTTCCGAGGCTTCATAGGTGCCCAGTGTCCGGGCTCCTTCATTAAATATAAGCCGTGTGGTTCCCAGGTCGGCGTGCCGGGCTGGCAGACTGCCCAGCATGTAGACCTTGTAAACTCCCAGCCCGACATGCAGGAGCCGGGTCCCGAGCGGTTTGTTGGGATCCCATGACTCGATAAAGTTATTGATCCCGGTGGCATCCCCAAGGAATGTCAGCAGTTTTGCCGGATCGGTGATCAGGTCGCGGATATGGCCAGCAAATTTCACTCCCAGATCCTTCAAATCGCTGGCTGAGCCGGTTAATGTTTTCAAACCAATGTCGATGGGGTGGGTCAGGATGTCCTTGCCGACATCATAAACTGTCTGGACGGCTTCCGCACTGCCATGGGCGATGTCGCTGCCGGTGCCGGAAAGGGTGTCCAGGATGATTTGAGGGTCGTTACTCACATCCTTGACAACTTCACGGACCTCCTGGGCGGCTTTATCCGCAGCATTTTTGGTCGCCTCCCAGGCCCGGGCCCCCTCCCGGGCGACCTCTTCATGGGATCGGTCGCTGGCATCGGCTCCCAGGGTCCAAAAATCGTTTGCGGCGTCATGAGTCTCTGCGGCGGTTTGATTTAATCGTTCCAATTCCCGCCGATGGGCTTCCCGGCGCCGCTCATCCACTGGACGCCGGGGCGGCTTTTCCGGTTCCCGATCCTTGACCGGCTCAGGGGGCTCTTTGTCTTGATCCGAGGGCTCTTTGGGTTCATTTTCTTGTCCTGAATCCTCGGATTGGCTGTCCTTGCCGTCCGCCCCCATGTCCTTCTTCTCACTGGTGTCCCCGGGTTGTTTGGCTGGGGATTTTTCCTTTTCTTGCTGCTCATCAGGACCCTTTTTGTCCAATGTTTCCTTGGTCGGATCAGTGATGGGTTGCTTGGAAGGTTCTTTAATCGGTACTTGGGGCTTGAGCGGCATGACCGGAATCACTGGAGGGGTGCTGGTCTCCGAAGTCTCCTGCTCCTGGGGCCCCGGGTCATAGTCGCGATAGGGATCGTCCGGGGTGCCTTTGCCGTAGACCCCGTCCATGTAGGGGGGATGATTGACATCCGGGTAATCCCGGAAGGGGTCCTCGCGGGTTCCTGTGCCGTAAATTTTCGTGGGGGGGACGGCCGGGGGGATTATTGTTGGGTTACCAATCAGGCTGCCAAAAATGAAACCCAATGCTGCCGGTATGCCGGCTATAACGGTGGGAATGGCCCCCGGGGAGCTCAGCCAGCCGGACAGGGTCCCGCCGGCCTCGGTCCATCCGCCGTCATCTGCAAAAACAGGACTGGCTGCGATGGCGCTTCCCAACAACATCATCAGGAATAATCCCGCCACACCCGCGGCGGGGCGGCCTTTGTGATTGAACCAGATCAAGCTGGTGATTCCCAGCATGAACACAATCACCAGCCAACGGAGGTAGGGAATTGGGATCAGCAGCATGGGAACGGCGGCCAGGAAGCCGATGGACAATCCAGACAGAATGGTGTTCTGCCAGGCTGGTGAAAGGTCCTGCCGGGGCTTTTTACCGCTGAACAACCGCTGTAAGTCCGACCAGCTCAGTTGCAGGATGAAGCGGAGGATGTCGCGGGGATCAATCAGCGAACCTACGGCAAAGACTGCCATCTCTATCCCGAGTAGCAGGTTGTTAAAGATGGCCATTAGGCCCATGGCCAGGCAGGCCCCCAGCCAGACCCCCGGAATGCCCCGCTTCCCGGCGGCGCCGGTTGCGTTTTTGACATACTGGGATAAGTGAAACAATGCCGACAGTTTTTTCCCCAGCGTTTTGTTCTTGATTTCACCATAGAGGATACCCAGCAGCACCCAGAACATGGTCCCGGCGACAAACAGCTCCCTGGGCAGCGCCATCAGGGAGTCGGTCAGGGGATTGCCGCTGCGACCAAAACCATCGTTGATAAAGATCATCACGATGGAATGCAGCAGCCAGACGATGCCACCCTGGATGAGCGCCGCAAAAAATATGCCTGGCAGATGTTTTATCGCCGAGCGCAGGTAATATCCCAAAAACTGAAACAAGGTCTGCGGTATTTTTTGCGGCCCTGATGCAACTGTTGTTCCCTGAACTGGCCCGGTTGGCACCGGGGTGGCCTGCACAGCAGAAACCGGTACAGCGGAGGCCGGGGTGGCGGTGAGAGTGGCGGGGCTGCCGGGGCTGCCGGAGGGTTGCCCGGGCAGATCGGTGGGCACGGCACTGTTCCAGGTCGTGCCATCCCAGCGCAGCCAGCCGACTGCCGCCGGGTTGATTTGCCACCAGACGCCGCGAGCATCCTGCAGCCGGAGTGTGGCGATTTGCTGGAAGAATTCTGCGGGCGTAATCTGGTTGACGGCCAGTTGCTGTCGCAGTTGAGCGGCAGTTTCTTCTGCTTGCCTAAAGTTCATACCGCCTCCTTGCTTTCATAGACTGCTGTTTTGTCGGTTTCTGTTGCCGGCTTGTTTTGTTCGCTTTCGTTGCCGGCTTCAGTTGTCTGCTTGTTTTGTTCGCTTTCCTTGCCTGCTTCAGTTGCCTGTGGCCGCGTTTGGTTTTGCTACCGGTATCCGGACCCGTTTCTGCTGCCGGCTTCCTTTATCTGCTATCTTTTATCTGCTATCTTTCTCCAGTAAATACAGGGCATCCGGTTTGATCCAGGTCAGACCGTCCCGCCCACCCAGCCACAAATTGCCTGCCGGGTCCTGCAGGATAACCTTGACTTCCTGATCCGCCAGCCCATCTGCCGTTGTTAAAATTCGAAATTGGCGGCCGTCATAGCGGGCCAGTCCGTCGTACTCTGAACCAAACCAGATGTTGTGCTGTTGGTCTTCATAGATGGAGCGAACTTTTTCACCGGCCAGCCCATCCCTGCGGGAGAGACTCTGTTCAATTATCCATTCGGTTTGCTGAAAAACCAGGCGGTTTGCACCGCCGCGATCGAAGAAACCAGCACCTACCCAAATATTCTGATTTCCATCCTCCATTATTGCACTGATTTGGTTGTGAATCAAGCCCGAATCAGTGTTATAAATGCGGCACTGTCCCTGCCAGCACCAAGTCAAACCGCCGCGCGGGCTGACGGCCGATCCAAACCACATCCCTCCCAAGTGATCCTGGTAGATGACATTGACCATGTCGTCAGCAAGCCCATCCGCCTTGGTAAGCACCTCCCAACCATTGCCGGTCAGTACGGCCGCACCACCCCAGGTCCCCACCCAGAGTCGGCCGGATCGGTCCAGATAGAGGGCATTCACCCGACTGTCCGGCAGCCCGTCGGATTGTGTTAGGGTACGGCAGCCGGTTGGGGTATACTGACTTAACCCATCAATATGGCCAATCCAGAGGGTCCCATCGGGGGTCACCAACAGCGCCCGGGTAAAATCCAGACTTTGATCGCAGGCCAGAGTGGTGAAGACCTCGCCGGTGCCAAGGCGGATGCCCACCACGCCATCCTGACCACCCGCCCAAAGGGTGTCCTCCTGGATGGCCAGTGCATGGACTTCGTGGGGCGGCCGGATGATCTGATACCCCTCCTGGCGGGCCTGCCCGGCCCGTACACTTTCAATCCAGATGGCACCCCCAATCACCAGGGCGACAACAAGGAAAATTGAGAAAAGCGGCGAGAGACCTTTGAGGGTGGAATTCATGCCGGCCTCGGATCGGGAAATGGTTGCAGCGTCAGCCTGCCGTGAGACATGCAGCCCGTCCAATTGGATACCAGCTGGCCTTCGGTGGCATCGTGGGTGACATAAATCAGGCTGGCGCCAACACTGCGGGTCGTTTCCAGGATGAGTGTAAGCATTTCGGCCTTGAGATCGGGATCCAGATGGGTTAACGGTTCATCCAGCAGGAGGCAGGCCGGTTTTGGCGCCAGCGCCCGTGCCAGGGAGACCCGCCGGGCTTCGCCCCCGGATAGTTGATGGGGATGGCGTCCTGCCAACGCGGTTAGTTTGGTTTGCTCCAGGATTTCATCCATCCGCTGTCTGGCGGTGCGGCGATCCCAATCACCCAACCCAAAGCTGATGTTCTGGTACACACTCAGATGGGGCCATAAAACCGGTGTTTGAAACAGGAATCCGACCTGGCGCTGGTGGGGCGGCAGGACCCAGCCGGGTGTGCTGGCAATTCGGTCATTAAACAGGATCCGGCCGGTGTCGGGGACTTCAAGCCCGGCAATGAGGCGCAGCAGCGTTGTTTTGCCGCTGCCGGAGTGTCCCGAGATGACCAGGCAGGTCTGGTCCGGCAGACTGAAACTGACTGTATCCACGGCCCGGGCTGCATCCATCGCCCGGGCTGCGCTCGGCTCATAACATTTGGAGACATTGTCCAGAAGAAGCATTATTCAACTCTCCGGAGACGCAACCATAGGGAATAGCCCAAGACGAGCAGAAGAAACGCCAGCACCAACACGCCGACCAGCATCAGGCCCAGGCCGGCCACCTCGGCGGAAGCGCCGTAGTGAAGATAATTATAAATCCGCAGCGTTAAAGTGGCTCGGCCAGGAGGGATGACCAGCAATGTGGCACCCAATTCGCTGAGGGTGAGTGAGAATATCAGAATGGCGGCCGCCAGGAAACCGGGCGCCAGTAGCGGCAGCTGAATTTTCACCAGCCGGCGGATGGGATTGGCGCAGGCAATTTGGGCAGCATCCAGCAATAACGGATCGGTCCGGTTGATCTGCGCCGCCATCAGGATGGTGGCAAAAGGTAAAAACCGACTGACCGCCGCCAGAACCGGCATGGCAGCGCTGGCATACACCAGGCTCCACGGTGGGTGATTGATTGCCATGATCAGGGCAATGCCGATCAATGGGGCGGGCACGGCCAGCGGCAGGGTCACCAGCCACCATACCACAGCCGACTGACGCCGGGATTGTGAGAGACCGGACCCGGTCAACCATCCCAGGATCAAGCACAGGAGGGCCGCGGCCAGAGACAGCCACAGTGTGTAATTGATTTCGCTGCGGGCGGCGAAGAGGGATTGTTTGAACCGGTCAACTGATCCCACTTCACCAACCAGGGTTGCCAGCGGAACGATGATTTGCAGCGTTACCAGGGCAACGGCAAGCTGTTCCAGCACCAGGAACCAGCCTGGCAAGGGAAAATGCAGGATGGAACGCCGGCTCCAATTGCCGGATTGGGAGCCGGATCCGGCTCCGGGTTGGGCGCCGGGTTGGGCGATCCGCCTGATGCCGGATTGGACGCCCAGCAGCACCAACAGGCTGACGACCAGTCCGGGAACTGCCAATAGAAAGGCCCGGGCGGGTTGATTGGTGGCGGAGAACTCGGCAAAAATATCCAGCGCGTAGGTGTTCAACCCCAATAAACCCGGCACGGAATGGTCAATTAGTGTCAACAGGAACAAAAATCCGGTTCCCGACAGCAGCAGGGGGGCGCTGGATGGCAGCACTATTCTTCCCAGCACGGAAAACCCTGGCGCCAGCAATTGCCCGACCTCAATGGTGGCCGGGTCAACTGTCTGCAGGGCAAGCAGGGTTATCCCCACCGCCAACGGCAGCAGGGCCATCCATTGGATCCAGAACGTCCCTCCCCACCCCTGCAGGCTGATTGGTGGCAATCCCAGGGACAGCAGCACGGTGTTGATGCCCTGTGCCGCGGCCAGCCAGACCAGGGCATGGATATAAGGGGGCAGGGGCACGAAAATCAGCACAAGCCACTGCAGCACCCGTTTTATCCTGGTGGGCAACCGCCAGATGGCCAGTCCGGCCGGCAAACCGGTCAACATACCCACAACGGCAACGCTGCCTGACAGGCTCAGGGAATTCCACAGCAGACGGGCGCGTCGTTCGCTGGGCCAGACCAGCAGCAGCCAGTCGGGATGTTGAATGACACCCCGGAGGGCTGCCAGCAGCAGAAGCGCCACTGGACCCACGCAGATGACGATGGCTGCAAGCACCCAGAGAAACTGAAATCCCGGACGCCGCGGTTGGCCAGGCATTATCGCAGATAGATTTCGGTCAAATCAGACTTGGCTGCTTCAAGTTGATGGTAGATGTCCGCCAAGGGGACAGTGATCATCCTTTGCGGCAGACTGTCGAGACAGCCAGTTCCCACTGCAGGGGCGGTTGCCTCAGTTCGGGTCGGAATCTGGAACCAGCCGGAGGATATCAGGGCGGCTTCGACACTAGGCGACAGCAGGTAATCAATCAGGAGCCGCCCTTCCTGGGGGTGGGGTCCGCCGGCAATCAAGGCAACGGTGTTGGGAATAACCAGCGTACCGGTGCTGTCCTGATCGGGATAGATGATGGCCACGGGAGCGCCGTTGGCCAGCGCGCCGCAGGCGTCATCGGTGTCTGTCAAGCCAAAATCCAGCTGGCCCGCGGCAACCATGTCGCGCACAACCGAATTGCCATCCAGGATACGCACGCCGCGCCCGGCCAGATCGGCAAAAAATTGGCGGGCAACCGCGGGGCCCTGGATGGCGTAAAGCGCGGCCGCATGCGTGCAGGTGGTTCCAAAAAGGGGGTTGGCCAGACCGATCCGTTCGGGCTGCCAACGGGGATCCAGAAAATCCGCCAGGCCGCGGGGGGCCTCCGACAGCAGAATGCGATCGGTGTTAATCAGAATCACCCGGGCCCGGCCGCCAAAGGCGGTCCAATAATGGTTCGGATCAACCAGATGGTCCGGCAGGGAGGTGCTTTCCGGGGAAGCGTAGGGCGTCAGAACACCCTCTTGCTGCAGCAGCAGCGTTTGCACAAATTCGCCCGACCAGAAGACATCAGCTTGTGGTTGCCCTTGTTCGGCGATCAGACGGTTGACCAATCCGGTCGTTTTACTGGCCTCAACATCATAAACAGCCAGGACCCGGATGCCGGTTTGTTCCTCGAAGCGTTTGAGGATGGGCTCGGCGTAGACCTGATCAACTGAAACATAAATCACCACGACCGGTTTTTCAGCCTGGGGCGTACAGGCCGGGAGCAGGGGCAGCAGCAGTGGCAGCAAAAGCATCACAGTCAGGATGCGGAACTCGGTCCACTGGATTTTCATGAGATTTGCAACCTCTTTTTCATTGGGAAATGAGTGTGGGTTGCCGCCTGGTGATGGTGGGGTTTTCCGGCTCTACTGCCAGGGCAGCTTGAAGGTTGGAATGCCGGGGGGATTGAGCCAGGCCAGCAGGCCGGTCGTGCGCCGTTTTTCGGGGGTGAATTTATCAAAGCCCACTAGGACCAGACTGGCCGCCAGCAACCCGGCGCCAATCCATTGGGCGGTGGTCAGGGTTTCGTGTAGCCATGTGTGGGCAAGGCCCACGGTGATCATCAACTCCAAAAAACCCAGCATGGCGGTCTGCAGTCCGCCTACATGCTTGACCCCGGTGAACAGGGTCAGACGGGAGGCAAAGGTCAGGATACCCATGCCGACAATTGGCCACCAGGGTGTGGCCGGCGGTGGCAGGGTGCGGTTGAACAGCAGGTAGGCCAGCACCACCGTTGCCGCCATGGCATACAGGGTGTACAGAGTGACTGTCGGAGCCGGCACTTCATAGAGCACGCGCTGATTGATGATCAGGTGCAGAGCATAAAGGATGGCTGACCCCAGCATCATGGTAGCCCCCAGCAGATTTACCCCATCGCGTCCGGCCTGGATCAGCAAATAAATCCCTGGAACAGACAGCACCATCCTGAAAATGGTCAGCCGGCTGATGGGTTGGCGATCCAGCATGAGCCAGAACGCCACAAAGATGGGATAAAACGCGTACAGCAGTTGACCCACACCGGCATCCAGTGTTTGCAGCGAGGTATAGTAGAGAATGGATCCCAAACCATTGACCACGCCAGCCACCGTGCAGCCGATTAATCCCACCGGGAAAATGTAAAAGAATTGGCGCCGAAAGATCAACATTAATATGGTGAGCAGCGCCGCCGCAATGGTGGTGCGCAGTGCCACAACCGCCAGGGGGGCAAAACCGAATAGAATCGCCTGCTTGCCAAAAATCGGGACAGCGCCCAGGAACAACGCCGATGCGAGTGCGGCGGATATTCCTGTCTTTCGCTGCCGGGTGTTCATGGCTGTGATCCGTTCTTCGCTAGCCGAGCAGTGCCCTGACTTCATCCTGCAGGTCGTCGCTCATAAAGTCCCCCTTCTGCATCAAGGTCTGGATGTGTCCTTTGAGACGGGCTTTTTCGGCCGGTGTCAATTCTTTGGCGGTGACCACAATCACCGGAATTTCGGCCGTATCTGGATCAGCCTCCAGTGCCTGCAGTACGCCGAAACCATCCACTTCGGGCATCATCAGATCCAGGATGATCAGATTGGGCTGTTCCCGTTTGGCCAGTTCAATAGCCTCGCGTCCATTGGTGGCCTCAAACAGCTCATAATTACCCTGGGATTGTAAAATTCTGCGGATCAACCGGCGCACGTCCGGGTTGTCATCAACAATGGCAATCCGCGGGAAGCGGTCGATCGCCACCCGGCTCAACGCCGCCAGCAGACCGTCCTCCGGGCTGTCCTCCATAGCCTGGGTGGAGAGGACCACGTTGCGGGACCAGCCCTCACCTAGAATATTTTTCTCAATGGTCATGGTGTGGCCGGTGCAGTTAACCACAATCCGCTCGCTGGGTTTGATCTGGCCATTGCGGATCAACTTGATCAACCCGGCAAACGCCACCCCGGCTGCCGGCTCGACAGACAGCCCCTCCATTTTAGCGATCAGATGCATGGCCCGGTAGGAGTCCTCGTCGCTGACACTCTCAAATGTTCCACCGGAGGCGGCCAGAATGCGTTGCCGGAGCAGGGTATAGGTCCGCCCGGGGTCGCCGGTGGCCAGGGTGATGATTTGGGTGTTGGGGGCCTGGACAGGGGTGGCCGTTTCCTGCCCCAAACGCCAGGCGTGCACCATCGGGGCACAGCCTTCCGCCTGAATGGCCGCAATTTTGGGAATCCGATCAATCAATCCCATCTGGAATAATTCACCAAAGCCTTTCAGGACACCCAGAGGACCCATCCCACCACTGACTGCCTGGATGTACCAGTCCGGGGCGGTCCAAATGGGCATGCCGTGATTGCCGCTGTCGCTTGGCGGGCCCAGCAGGGCGGTCAGCTGTTCCACGATCTCGTAGGCGATGGTTTTCATGGCCTCAATATTGGGAATGCTGCGGGCTCCCGTGTCCTGGTAAAGGCCGCGCTGGCGGGCAAATGTGTTGGCCACCTGTTTGGCCTGGTCATACGAGCCGGTGATTTTTACCACCTGGGTTCCGTAGATGGCCACTTCACGCATCTTGGCACCGGGGACCAGGCTCGTCAGGAAGGCCCAACACTTGATCCCGGCCCGGGCAGCGTAGGCGGAATAGGAAATCGCCACGTTGCCGGTGGAGGCAATGACCACCTCCGTCACCCCGGCCTCTTTCAGGGCTGCCACAGTGACGGCCGCCTGGCGATCCTTGAAGGAGTGCGTTGGACTTTGGCGCTCATCTTTAATGTAAAGATTTTGACAGCCAAGCATCATCCCCAGATTGGTGGCCCGAATCAGCGGGGTGCCGCCCTCGCCCAATGACAGATCCGGGTTGGGACTGCGCACCGGCAGAAGTTCGCGGTAACGCCATAAATCAAAAGGCCGCTCGGGCAGCACCAGGGGTAGGGACCGGGCAATGGTTTCGTAGTCGTAGCGCGCTTCGCGCCAGGCACTCCCGCAATTGGGGCAGCTGGTGCTGTTGACAAAGAATGGCCCGCGATTGTGGCAATCAATACATTCAACAATAAATTGAGCAGACATGGGGGTTACTCGCGACGTTGAGATTTGATTTTGCGCAGTGATTCCTCAAGTGAGGTGATCAATTCACGCTCTCGCAACATGCCTTTGGTCAGGGTTCGTTTACCAAATTCAGCCAGCTGCTTGTGCTGGTCGGCCGTCAGATCCGCGCCCGTCAGGATAATGACGGGGATGCTGCCCAGCTTGGGGTCGGAGCGTAATTTTTCCAGCACGGCAAACCCGTTCAATCCCGGCATGAACAGATCCAGGATGATGGCGTCCGGACGCATATTTTCCAACATCTCCAGACCGCGTTCACCGCTTTCTGCCAGCAGCGCCTGGAAATCGCCGCCATCCTCGATCATTTTTTGAACCAGCCGCAGGTCATCCGGATCATCGTCAATGACCAACACCCGGTGGATGTTACCATCGGCATTCAGTCGGATGATGGCATTGGTCAAGTCTTCCTGCAAGAAGGGCTTGACCAGATAGTCAGCCGCGCCGAGGCTAAATCCTTTTTCTTCGTCCTCGACAATGCTGCAGATGATCACTGGAATGCCATGGGTTTCAATGTCGCTTTTGAGGTCGTGGATTACCTGCCAGCCGTCCCGTTCCGGCATCATGA
>Ga0116143_10005348_pt1 | contig 11609 bp, 5 predicted proteins | sample AD_UKC034_MetaG_FD_89745 | JGI IMG/M metagenome (GOLD analysis project Ga0116143, IMG submission 89745) | Active sludge microbial communities of municipal wastewater-treating anaerobic digesters from USA - AD_UKC034_MetaG | ecosystem: Engineered > Bioreactor > Anaerobic > Digestate | place: USA...
CAGGATTCTGGAACACGATGCCCACCACCGCCCTCACCAGCCTGAGGTGTGGTGCCGACACCACCACGTCGCCCACCATCACCTGGCCCTGCTGGCCCGTGAGGATACCGTTCAGGTGCAGCAGCAGGGTGGACTTGCCTGCACCGTTGGGACCAACCAGGGCCACTTTCTCGCCGGCGGCGATGCACAGGTCAATATCGCGCAGAGCCTGGTTGCCATCCGAATAGCTAAACGACAATCCGCGGATCTGAATCGCCGCACAAGTCTGGCCCGCCATAGACCGCCTCACGCCACCCAGTAGCCGAACAGCAGCAAAGCGAGCACCACGATCAGCCCCAGCAGTACCAGCAGACGCGAGCGCCATTCAAGCGGCGGAACAGCGATCCCCCGTATCGAGCCATCATACCCTCTGGATAACATCGCGTTGTGTATCCTCTCGCTGCGTTCCAGGCCGCGCAGAAAGAGACTCCCGGCCATCGACCCGGTCACGGAGGCGCGCCAGGCGAGTGTGCCTCCTCCCCGCCCAGACCAGGAGGCGCTGCGCGCGTCACGGGCGCGCATCATGCGTATCGCTTCGTCCACAAGCACTGCCAGGTAACGCCACATCAGGGAGAGGATGGCTACCAGCAGACGGGGCATGTGCAGTTGGCCCATGGCCACCAGAAGATCAGGGAGCTGCGTGGTGGCAGTGAGCAGAATGGCCACCTGCACTGAGAGCCACGAGCGCACAACGATGCTGGCAAATCGCTCCACACCCGGCACGGTCACCGCCAGGTGCAGCGGGCCGAGCCTGAGCGCAACGGCCGTCTGGCCCGGCACCGTCAGCAACAGTGGCAGAGCAGCCAGGGCAAATGGCAGCGCCACCATCGACCGGCGCAGCAACGGCCTCACGCGCAGCTCGGAAAGGATGGCAGCAGACAGGATGAGCGCCAGCAGCAGGATATAGACTGGCCAGGCGGCCACGGGCATCAGCGAAACACAGAGCACAAGTGCGAGCGCCAGCAGCAACTTGACCCGGGCGTCCAACCTGTGCAGCGGGCTCTGCCCGGTCTGGTAGAGATCGAAGGGACTGCTGTGCGTGCTCAGGCGACTCCTTGCGAGCCGCGTCTGCGGCGGGCACTGCCAGCCAGCCAGGTCACGGCCAGCACCACCGCTATTCCGATGATTCCCGCGGCGATGGTGGCCAGCCTCTCATCGGCGATTCCCGGGAAGACATAGTCGGCGATGAGCTGGAACGGTGCCTCCAGCATGGACCCAAGGAACCCGTGCTCCTCAGCCACCCATTCCAGACCGTCGGGGTGCGAGGAGGCCAATGGCGAAAGCACCACCAGCAACACCGCCAGGACAAGCCCGCCAACGGCCAGCCCACGCCCGCTCGCTGCCGCTTCGCCTCGCTCCAGCACATCGCGCCGGGCCACATAGACCAGAGCCAGAGCGGCCGCCGTAATCAGGGCTTCCCCAACACCGATCAGGGCATGGATGCCGCCCATCGCCGGCAGCGCGATGTTGGCCGGCGAGGTTCCCGAAAGGGCAAGCTGCAGAGCGCAGGCCAGCGACGCGACAAAGATCGACGACCAGCCGGCCAGCAGCCCCCCGACGAGCCACCCGGTACGCTTGCTGCCCAGCAGTCTTCGCACCACACTCAGCACACCATAAGACACCGCCACGCCAATGACGGCCATGTTCACCAGGTTGGCGCCCAGCGCGAGCAGCCCGCCGTCCTGGAACAGGATTGCCTGCGTCCCGACCACACAGGTCATCACCACGATAGCGGCCCACGGCCCCAGCAGAGCTGTGGCTATGGCGGCGCCCAGCAGGTGGCCCGACGTGCCACCAGTGACGGCAAAGTTGAGCATCTGACCGGCAAAGATGGCCGCCGCCATTACGCCCATCAGTGGCACCCGTTTCTCATCCATATCCCGGTTCACTTTGACCAGGGCCACACCGACCACGAGCACCGCAACGACCCACAGTACCAGCGACACGGGAGTGGAGAGAAACCCATCGGGAATGTGCATAAACGCTCCGCCCGCGGCTCCGGCAGCATCCGTTGTCGTTCTTGCCGCCCAGGTAATGGCGGCACCACTTAACTCGCTAGTCCACATCGTCTGGTCTCCTTTCGGCTGTCGTCTTGGCGCAGGAAGGGCAGATGCCAAACAACGCAAAGTGCTCCATGCGCGGGCTAAAGCCGTACTGCTCCTTCAGGGCAACGCGCAGAGGGTCAAGAAACGAATCGGGGAGGTCCATTACCTGGCGGCAGCTCAGGCACACCAGGTGATGATGATGCTTGTCGGCCACGAACTCGTACACGTGCGAGCCGCTGCCCAGATCTGTCTGTGCAGCCAGTCCCGCTTCAACAAGGTAGCGCAGGTTGCGGTAGACGGTTGGCAGAGGTATCTCGGGAAACCTCTCGCGAACCCGCTCCCGAATCTCCGCCAGAGTACAATGTCCATCAGCTTCACGCAGCACCTGGAGCACCGCCCGGCGCTGCGGGGTGAGCCGGCGGCCAGGCAGACGAAGCGACTCTTCCCAGCGACTGCTCATAGGCACTCCCACTAATGCACAGGTTTACACTAGTAAGTATATGTAGTTTGTGTTGGGAGTCAAGTAGAGTGGGGAGAGTGTGGAATATGTGGGTGACGTGCAGCGGCAGACGGGAGATCGCCAGGTGTTGACGCGGGATGGTTTGTAGTCCAGGCTTTAGCCTGTCCGAATCCCGCTCTAGAGCGATGCAATGGGGCGGTTCGCGAACCGCCCCTACAACTCGCTCGCGCACCCCGGGCAGTTGTTCCACACTCTCGTGGGGGCAAAGGCATAGTTCGGAGGCAAAACAAAAACAAGTTCTTCTGGCGATGACTTACTCTCCCAGGGGCCTGCGCCCCAAGTACCATCGGCGCTGGAGGGCTTAACTGCCTGGTTCGGGATGGAGCAGGGTGTTTCCCCTCCGCTCAAATCACCAGAAGAACTTGTTTTCGTTGTAAAGAGCTAGCTTGGATCAATGCCAGACTAGCACCCTAAGAATTGAACAGAATGTTGGCTTCAGTCACTGCCGGACATGTGGCGTGATTAAGCCCTCGACCATTAGTACGGCTTTGCTTAAGACATTACTGCCCTTACACATGCCGCCTATCAACCTGGTGGTCTTCCAGGGGTCTTACTTCCTTACGGAATGGGTGACCTAATCTTGGGGCGAGTTTCCCACTTAGATGCTTTCAGCGGTTATCTCTGCCGAGCGTGGCTACCCAGCGATGCACCTGGCGGTACAACTGGCACACCAGAGGCTCGTCCATCCTGGTCCTCTCGTACTAAGGACAGCTCCCCTCAAGTCACCTGCGCCCACAGCGGATAGAGACCGAACTGTCTCACGACGTTCTGAACCCAGCTCGCGTGCCACTTTAATCGGCGAACAGCCGAACCCTTGGGACCTTATCCAGCCCCAGGATGTGACGAGCCGACATCGAGGTGGCGAACCTTGCCGTCGATGTGAACTCTTGGGCAAGACTACCCTGTTATCCCCGGAGTAGCTTTTATCCGTTAAGCTACGGCCCTTCCACACGGGACCGTAGGATCACTAAGTCCGACTTTCGTCTCTGCTCGAGTCGTTGCTCTTGCAGTCAAGCTCCCTTGTGCCTTTGCACTCCACGGCTGGTTTCCATTCAGCCTGAGGGAACCTTTGAGCGCCTCCGTTACCTTTTGGGAGGCGACCGCCCCAGTCAAACTGCCCACCTGGCACTGTCCCCACGCCGGATCACGGCAACGGGTTAGGGTCGAAACTTTCTCAGGGTGGTATTTCAACGTTGGCTCCACCGAAGCTAGCGCCCCGGCTTCAAAGCCTCCCACCTATCCTACACAGAAAAAGCCTCAACTCAATTCCAGGGTACAGTAAAGCTTCACGGGGTCTTCTTGTCCTGCTGCGGGTAAGACGCATCTTCACGCCTACTTCAATTTCGCCGGGTTCCTCGTTGAGACAGCGCCCCACTTGTTACGCGATTCGTGCGGGTCGGAACTTACCCGACAAGGAATTTCGCTACCTTAGGACCGTTATAGTTACGGCCGCCGTTCACCGGGGCTTCAGTTCTCAGCTTTGCTTGCGCTAACCGATCCCTTTAACCTTCCGGCACTGGGCACGCGTCAGCCCCTATACATCAGCTTACGCTTTTGCAGAGACCTGTGTTTTTGTTAAACAGTCAGTAGGGCCCTTTCACTGCGGCCACCCCGGGCTTTGCCTAAGCTAACCCAGGAAGGCACTCCTTCTCCCGAAGTTACGGAGTCATTTTGCTTAGTTCCTTAACGAGGATTCTCCCGAACGCCTTGGTATACTCTACCCACCCACCTGTGTCGGTTTGCGGTACGGACACCCAAGGATCAACGCACAGAGGCTTTTCTTGGCAGATTGGCTAGGCCACTTGTGGCCCGAAGGCACCGCCATCACCCTTCAGGATCAGGGAGCGGATTTGCCTACCCCCCTCACTTCCCTAGTGGTTTAGCACCCGAATCCAACACCGGGCTGGCTTACCATTCTGCGTCACCCCATAGCTCACCTTAGGTGGTACGGGAATATTAACCCGTTGTCCATCGCCTACGGCTTTAGCCCTCGGCTTAGGACCGACTAACCCTACGCGGACGAACCTTCCGTAGGAAACCTTAGGTTTACGGCGAACATGATTCTCACATGTTGATCGCTACTCATCCCGGCATTCTCACTTCTGCACACTCCACCGGTCCTTACGATCCGGCTTCTGCGCATGCAGAACGCTCCCCTACCACTCTAGTCAAAGACTAGAGTCCGCGGCTTCGGCGTTAGGCTTGAGCCCCGTATATCGTCGGCGCAAGGTCACTCGACCAGTGAGCTATTACGCACTCTTTGAAGGGTGGCTGCTTCTAAGCCAACCTCCTGGCTGTCTGAGCGACCTCACATCCTTTCCCACTTAGCCTAAACTCAGGGGCCTTAGCCGGCGGTCTGGGTTGTTTTCCTCTCGACGACGGAAGTCATCTCTCGCCGTCCGACTCCCAAGGTGTTAAGTAACGGCATTCGGAGTTTGGTTTGGTTTGGTAAGCTCTACGCCCCCTAGCCAATCCAGTGCTCTACCTCCGTTACTAAAGCCTTGAGGCTAGCCCTAAAGCTATTTCGGGGAGAACCAGCTATCTCCAGGTTCGTTTGGCATTTCACCCCTACCCACAGCTCATCTCTCAATTTTGCGACATTGAAGAGTTCGGTCCTCCACGAAGCATTACCTTCGTTTCAACCTGGCCATGGGTAGCTCACCTGGCTTCGGGTCCAATCCTTGCGACTAGACGCCCTATTAAGACTCGCTTTCGCTACGGCTCCGGGTATTAATCCCTTAACCTCGCCACAAAGATTGACTCGCCGGGTCATTCTCCAAAAGGCACGCGGTCAGGCAGTACACGTCCGAAGACGTGCCATTGCCCTCCCACTGTTTGTAAGCATACGGTTTCAGGTTCTATTTCACTCCGGTCACCCCGGTTCTTTTCACCTTTCCCTCACGGTACTGGTACACTATCGGTCGTCAAGAGTATTTAGCCTTGGGAGGTGGGCCTCCCTGCTTCCCGCAGGATTAGCGTGCCCCGCGGTACTCAAGGTCATCGGCGAAAGTCTGTTCTCTTTAACCTACGGGGCTATCACCCTCTATGACGGACCTTTCCAGAGTCCTTCGGCTAGAGATCAGATTGGTAACTTTCTTGGCTCCCTGCAGGGAGCCGGCCGAGCCTTACTACCCCTGTCATGCAACGACTGCAGTCTTGGCACATGACAGGTTTGGGCTACTCCCCTTTCGCTCGCCACTACTCAGGGAATGATTTCTCTTCCTGGAGGTACTGAGATGTTTCAGTTCCCTCCGTGCCCTCCGACAGCCTATGTATTTAGCTGACGGTACCCAGGTATTGCCTGGGTAGGTTGCCCCATTCGGGTATCCCCGGTTAAACGCCTGCTGACGGCTCACCGAGGCTTATCGCAGTCAACTACGCCCTTCATCGGCTCTTGACGCCTGGGCATCCACCGTACGCTCTTAGTAGCTTAATCCACATGTTCGGCAATTTTGAAGTATCACATTCTGTTCAATTGTTAAGGTGCTACTCTAGCGATCCGCTGCTAGCCTCTGCCGGGCCCCTCCGGGCTCTCCAGAGGCCAGAAGCTGATCTCGAGGGACAAAAAAAGCGGCCTGGCATACCGGGCCGCTGTGACGACCGATATCACCACTCTCGCCGCTATTCAGCTCCCTCAACACACGAAAGTCTCAAGCCGGGTCTTGCCTCCGCTTACTTATCGCTTGGCCAGTGTATCATAACGCGGCCAATTTGTCAAATGCTGCCCTTGCCCTCAGATGGAGATGAGGGGATTCGAACCCCTGACCTCCTCCGTGCAAGGGAGGCGCTCTCCCAATTGAGCTACATCCCCGTACAGGTGTGGGCCATTCTGGACTTGAACCAGAGACCTTTCCCTTATCAGAGGAATGCTCTAGCCGACTGAGCTAATGGCCCAGCAGAAAACACCTTAACAACTAAGGAGTGATAGGAAGTCCGCGCACACTCGGGGCGAGGCACTTCACTTGCGTGAAGTGATTAACCTTGGAGCTACCAAAACGAACCTTGGTCCGTTTGGGCATTCTCCCTAGAAAGGAGGTGATCCAGCCGCAGCTTCCGCTACAGCTACCTTGTTACGACTTCGTCCCAGTCACCGACCCCACCTTCAGCGGCTGCCTCCTTGCGGTTGGCTCACCGATTTCAGGTGTTGCCAGCTTCCATGACGTGACGGGCGGTGTGTACAAGGCCCGGGAACGTATTCACCGCAGTATAGCTGACCTGCGGTTACTAGCAACTCCGGCTTCATGAAGGCGAGTTGCAGCCTTCAATCCGAACTGAGACCGGCTTTGTGAGATTGGCTCCGCCTCACGGCTTGGCTACCCTCTGTACCGGCCATTGTAGCGTGTGTGTCGCCCTGGATATAAAGGCCATGCTGACTTGACGTCATCCCCGCCTTCCTCCGGGTGTATCCCGGCGGTCTCGCTAGAGAGTTGTAACTAGCGACAAGGGTTGCGCTCGTTGCGGGACTTAACCCAACACCTCACGGCACGAGCTGACGACAGCCATGCAGCACCTGTGCTAGCTCCCCGAAGGGTCGTTCCACTTTCGCTTCACTACCACTAGCATGTCAAACCCAGGTAAGGTTCTTCGTGTTGCATCGAATTAAACCACACGCTCCGCTGCTTGTGCGGGCCCCCGTCAATTCCTTTGAGTTTTAGCCTTGCGGCCGTACTCCCCAGGCGGGATACTTAACGCGTTAGCTTCGGCACTGATGGGGTTAATACCACCAACACCTAGTATCCATCGTTTACAGCTAGGACTACCGGGGTATCTAATCCCGTTCGCTCCCCTAGCTTTCGCGTATCAGCGTCAGGGGCAGCCCAGGAAGCCGCTTTCGCCACAGGTGTTCCTCCCGATATCTACGCATTCCACCGCTACACCGGGAATTCCACTTCCCTCTTCTGCCCTCAAGTGCCCCAGTTTTGAATGGCCCCTCCCAGTTAGGCCAGGAGATTTCACATCCAACTTGAAGCACCGCCTACACGCGCTTTACGCCCAATAAATCCGGATAACGCTAGTCTCCTACGTTTTACCGCGGCTGCTGGCACGTAGTTAGCCGAGACTTATTCCTAGAGTACTGTCCTTCCTCTTCCTCTAGAAAAGGGCTTTATGATCCGAAGACCTTCGTCGCCCACGCGGCGTTGCTGCGTCAAGCTTTCGCTCATTGCGCAATATTCCTCACTGCTGCCTCCCGTAGGAGTTTGGCCCGTGTCTCAGTGCCAATGTGGCTGATCGTCCTCTCAGACCAGCTACCCGTCCTCGCCTTGGTAGGCCATTACCCTACCAACTAGCTGATGGGCCGCGGGCCCCTCCCAAAGCGGATTACTCCTTCAGTCCGACAACCGAATGCCGGACCACATGCGGTATTAGCCATCCTTTCGGATAGTTATCCCCCACTTTAGGGCAGGTCACCCACGTGTTACTCACCCGTTCGCCACTGACCGACTAATAGCCTCTACTTGTCTTCCACGGCTCCTGCGATTTCTCGCAATCACCGTTTCCGGCAAGCTTTAGCTAGGCGCCAGTCCGTTCGACTTGCATGTGTTAAGCACGCCGCCAGCGTTCATCCTGAGCCAGGATCAAACCCTCCGTACAGTCTCTGTGGCTATTGCCACTTGTGAACTGACATCGGGCCCCAAGACGTTCGCGTGACTATCCTATCACTCTTCAGTTGTTAAGGTGCCCCCTAGCGAGTCGCGACTATACCACAGAACCTCTGTGTTGTCAAATCCCGCTCGGCATCAAAAAACCGACGCTCAACCTAATGACGTCGGCTCGGCGAAGGCCATTGCCGCGTTCTCTTGCGCTCTGACTTCCGCCCTCTGTTGTCTGATCGTTTCGCCCTGGGGCGAACGAGATCATTCCGTACTGCAGAGGCTACTATAGCACATCTGTAAAGAAATGTCAAATTGAGCCAGGTGGCGTCAAGCGTTGACTCGGCAGGGCTTCTATGATAACCTAGCTCACATGAGCAAGAGCAGGCTGGTCTGGCTTGTCTTGATCTCGTTGCTCGCCCTGGCGCTGCGCTGGCGTGCCGCATTGCTTCTGCCCGTCGATTACGCCGAACCCGCCATCACCTCCACTGCAGCCGGCTACGCCTCCCTGCTTTCCCAGCGCGACCTACCCGGCCTGCTTTCCGCGCCTGATACGGCAGGCGGACCTTCCCTCGTCAAGCTCCTCTATGCAGCCGCCTATGCGCTGCGCGGCACAACATCGGCCGACCTCGCTCCGGCCAGGGCAGTCTCGGTTTGCTTTGGCACGCTGCAGGTCGCGCTCCTGGCATGGCTCAACCCCCTGGCGGGGTTCTTGCTGGCCGTTCACACCCTGGCCATCAAGTGCACCGCACAGGCCTATCTGGAAGCGGTCCCGGCGTTCTGGGCGCTTCTGGCGGTTCTCGCCGCCGGCCGAATCACCGGTCCAGGAGATACGACCGGCCGCCATGGCCTCCTCTCGGCTCTGGCCGCCGGTGCTGCCGCTGCCTCCAATTACCGCTACGTACTCCCGATCGTCTCGGTTTTCCTGGTCCTGGCCACGCTCAAACGACAGCGCCCGTGGCCGCTCATCTTCTGGGCCTGCCTGGCCGCACTGACCTTCTGGCTGCTGAATCTGCAGGTCTGGGCCAATCCGCTCGGCTCGCTTCGCGCCGCGCTGGGCAGTGGAACGTACTGGCGCTCTGGCCCCTTCGCCGCCTGGTACGCTCAGCTCTTGTTTCTCTGGCGGCCGGTGCCCTGGCACCCCGGCGTATTCTTGTTCCGTCTAGACACGGCGATCTGTCTGTTTTCCCTGCTGGGCCTGCCCCTCGTGCGGCGCCGGTCGCCTGCGGCGGCTGTTTGGATGGCCCTCGGTATCGCCTGGCTGATCCTCTGGCCGTCGCCCTGGCCCGAGCAAGCCGTAGTAGTGACCGTGCCTCTGTGCCTAGCCGCAGGCCTGGCGGTAACGCAGTTGGCGCAATGGCTCACTGCACGGGTTCCACTCGTGGGAGCCTTGCGGCCCTTTGTGCCTGACGAAGGGGTGACCCTGGCTCTCGGCTTGATGGCTCTCGGCCTGCTGGTGCTGGGCACCTACCTGCAGTCGCAGTACGAGAAGGAGATGTTGAGCTGGACCTACATCAGCACCGCATCGTCCGCTCTGCCAAGCAACACCGTACGAGCGCTGGCCCGGGATGCGGAGGGACATGTCTGGGCGGGCACAGAGGCCGGCGCCAGCCGATTCGACAACGGCACCTGGACCACCTTTGACACGACGAATTCGTCTCTGCCTCACAACCTGGTGCGGGCCATCGCCACCGAGCCCTCGGGCCGTGTCTGGTTCGGAACGGACCGAGGGCTGGCCCTTCTCTACGGGCAAGAATGGAGCAGCCTTTCTCTCCCGGCCCCATATGAGGATGATACGATTCTGTGTATGGCGACACTGCCGGCCAGACTCGACGCGGGCCCTGCGCCCGGGCCACTCTGGGTCGGCACCAACGAGGGTGCTCTCTACTACGACGGCACCTCCTGGACGGTCCACACGCCGGACAATTCCGGTCTGATCGGCGCCACGGTGCTCACGATCGTGCCAGATTCGTCCGGACGCGTCTGGTTTGGCACCTGGGGCGGTCTATCGCTTCTCGACGGCACTACCTGGACGACCTATACCAGCGCCAACTCGGGCCTGATCTACGATACGGTCTCTGCCGTTGTTCTTGACGCGCAGGGCCGCGTCTGGTGCGGCACCCTGGATGGCATCAGCGTGCTCGACCATGGCTCGTGGCGCAGCTATACCCTGGCCAACTCGGCCTTGCGCTTTAACACTGCAACCAGGCTGGCGATTGACACTCGGGGCAACGTGTGGATGGGCGGCGATCTGCCTGTTGGTCCGATGGGTGCGGCGGCAGCCTTCGACGGCGAAAAGTGGACCGACTATAGCCAGTTCTTCACCGGGCCGCACCCGGCGCCGGTCAGGGCCATCCTCGCCGAACCAGGTGGAACCGTGTGGTTCGGCACTCTGCTCGAGGGAATCATCGTGTACGACCCGGCGGCGGCAGAGCGCGCCAACAGCACGCGTGCCTCAAGCCACTAGGCCGCTTCAGAAGTCAATGCCGATGGACTCGTGCTTACAACGTGCCTCCAGCGCCTCTCCTGAACGCTGGCCTCTGCGCCTGGCGGTGTTTGACCTGGACGGCACCATCAAGGAGGCCTCGAGTCCCTGGATGTACCTCCACCGCGCCCTGGGGACAGAAACCCGGGCGGAGATGTACCATCAGCAGTTCATACGCGGCGAGATTAGCTATCTGGACTGGGCCCGGCTGGACAGCGCGGTCTGGAAAGGCGTGCCCCTCTCGCGCGTCCAGGACATCTTTCGCCATAGCGTCTACCGTCCAGGAGTGCGCGAGCTGTTCGAGTTTCTGCACCGGTGGCACGTGCCCTGCGCGGTCGTGAGCACCGGCCTCACCGTGCAGGCAGAACAGGTGGCGGCTGACCTTGGTGTGTGGCGCACCGTGGCCAATGAGCTCGAGGTCCAGGACGGTCTGCTGACTGGCCGCGCGGTCGTGCATGTTATGGAGGACACCAAAGGCCAGATTATGTCCGCCCTGCGCCAGGAAGCGGGGGCCAGGCCCGAGGAGTGCCTGGCTGTCGGCGATGGCACAGCCGATATCGACCTGTTTGCTCAGGCGGGGCTGGCCGTCGCCGTCTGTCCGCGGAGCGACAACGTGCGCAACGCCGCGCACCACGTCATCGAAGACGGCGACCTGAGTGCTATTATCCCGCTAATCGAGGGGCATTTCTGGTGGCCCGATGGATAGAGTCTCCAGGCAGCCGTACGGAAGACACGCGCTCTCCGGCGAAGAGCAGCTCGCCTTGCTCGCGCTGCTCTCGACTCTGATTGCGTCCGGCCGGCCAGATACCGACGCAAGCCCATCTTCCCTTGTAGCGAGGCCAGCGCATCAACGGTAACGCCGCCAACTCTGGCGATGCGAGAAGGCCTTTGTCCTGCCAGCCTAGGCTGCTCCGCGGCCCTGCCCGGGC
>Ga0116143_10005352_pt1 | contig 11606 bp, 10 predicted proteins | sample AD_UKC034_MetaG_FD_89745 | JGI IMG/M metagenome (GOLD analysis project Ga0116143, IMG submission 89745) | Active sludge microbial communities of municipal wastewater-treating anaerobic digesters from USA - AD_UKC034_MetaG | ecosystem: Engineered > Bioreactor > Anaerobic > Digestate | place: USA...
GCATCCTGCTCGGCCAGTTCACCGGGTCAGGGCGTTGGTACATTGACTTGGAAGCCCTCATCGCCAGCGAAGGCAGGGAGGTCAAGGACCCTGTGGAACCCACTGCGGGTGACGACTTCGATCCCGCCGAGATCGCCAATTCCGTTTCACAGGAACTGGGGCCCGTCGAACATCCCATGTCCAGGGAGCTGGCTGAGGAGTTCGCTCGCGCAGCCGCCTTGGCTCCATCAGCGGGCAATGTCCAGCCTTGGCGTTTCCTGCTTTCCGCGGGCCGGTTCTTCCTGTTCCACGATAAAGACCGCTCCCGGTCCCATTGGGATCCGGATCATTTGATGTCGCATATCGCCCTCGGTGCTTGTCTGGAGAACATCCGAATTGTGGCCAGTTCGAAGGGCATCCCCTTGACCATCGATACCAAGGCCATTTCGCTGAGCGACCCCCTGGTCGCGGTGATCGAAGCGGGAGCGGCTACCGCGCCACGTCAGGAGGTCCTGCTCCCCTGGATCACCAGGCGCTGCACCAATCGGAAGGTAGCCGACCGGGCACCTTTTCCTGCTGCCGACGAAGCGATGTTGCGGAATACGGTTTCGACCGTCTCAGGATGTGGACTGCGCATCATCACGGACAAGGCGGACCTGGAGCGGCTCGCCGAGCTGTGCTCAAGGAGTGAGAAGATAAGGCTCCTGGACCCTACGGGACACCGCGAGTTCTTCGAGCATGAGGTCCGTTGGACAGCGGAGGAAGCGGAACGCACCGGCGATGGTCTCGACCTGGCCACGATGGAGATGACCGAGGGCCAGCTGGCCGCACTTCGCATCGCATCGGACCCAGCCGCCATGCGGCTTGTCGACGAATGGCGGGGCGGCAGGGCCCTTCAGCGCTTCTCCCGGAAGGGTATCGTGAACGCATCCGCAGTGGCGGTGATCACCACCAAGGAGCGATCGTTGGTCGAACGCCTGCAGGGCGGTGGTGCTGGACAACGACTTTGGATGGAGGCGAACCGCCTCGGTTGGTCGGTGCATCCGATCTCGGCGCCGATCTTCCTGACCCATGCCGCACCGTTGATACCCGCGCTGGCCGATCACCACCGGGCGGAACTCGATGCAGTGGCGGATGAGCTCGCGCGTTCGTTCCCAGGTGAGGAGTCGCCCTTGTTCATGCTGCGTTTGAGCCCGGCTGGCGAGCCTACGGTGCGCAGCCTGCGCCTCCCACTCCATCGTCTTTTCTCTGTTCACGAATCCATCACGGTCTAGCATGGAGAAGCTTTCGATACGCGCTTTCAGAGCCGTGGATGAACCGGAGACCTGTGAAGAGTTCAGGCGGGAACACCGTCGGGTCCTGGAGGATTTCGGCATCACGAACGTTACGACGAACACGGACACCTGGTGTTCGGACCCGGACACGGTCGTCATCATCGCACAGACCGATGATGGACGGATGGTCGGAGGTATCCGCGTGGAGGTGCGTGGCGAGCGCGAATTGCCCATTACCGCTGCTTTGCGCAAGCACGACCCGCGGATCGACCAAGTGGTGGAGCGCTTGGGGGAACACGGAACGGCCGAGGTTTGTGGCCTCTGGAACGCGAACCGCTTCAATTCTCGGGGCCTTCCCAACCTGTTGAGCATGGCGGCGGTCTCGATCGCCAACCAACTGCAGATCCGGACGATGGTCTGCCTGGTGGCCCATTACACCGTTCGTCACGCGCTGCGCGCCGGCTTCACCATGATCGAGGAGGTCGGGGAAGGCGGGACCTTCACCTATCCGATCCCGTCGATCAAGGCGCTGGCCATGGTGATACCGGATGTCCGCTCCATGGATACGGCCATCGCACCGAACCGAAGGAACATCATGAGCTTGAGGATCAGGCCGGAACAGGTCCGGATCGAGAAGCCGGGCGAGGTGGACCTCGAGGTGAGGTATCAACTGCTTTTTGACCGTTCGGTGCTGGCGCTCGTACCCTATCGCTTGATCGAGGAGCAGCACCTGCGCTACTGCGCCTGAAACACTGCACCCGTCTGATCGCGTAGAAGCGCATCATGCGGGTCGCTGTTCTAGGTCCGGGCATCCTCCTGGCCCTGTTTCCGTTCACATCAGCGGTCGGGTCGCGGGTCGTCTTCGACGGGCGTTCACCCTCCCTGTCCGTGGGGCATTCCTGCGAGATCCTGCGTGATGGACAGGCAAGCATGACCTGGAAGGAGGCCATGGTCTCCAGTGCATACCAGCCCTCGGACCAGAAGGTGCCGAACCTGGGCATCTCTGCCGCTGCCTACTGGCTCAAGTTCACGGTTCAGAACACCTCGGCGGATGACCGGATGTTCCTCACGGTCGACCACCCCGAGATCGACGAGTTGGATGTTTACCTCGTTTTCCCGCAACGGATGACGGTGCTGGCCAAGGCCGGACAGGCACGTCCGCCACATGCCGCTCCCGGGTCACCGAAGGAGTATGCCTTCAACCTGGACATTCCTTCGACCACCTCCGCCACGATCCTGATCCGTGCCAGGAGCAACAAGCAGTTGCAGATCCCCTTGCACCTGACATCCGTTCAGGAGTTCCACCTCATCCGTGCGTTCAAATACCTCGCTGTTGGTGGCTACGTGGGGATCATGCTGGTCCTGGCGTTATACAACCTGTTCGTCTTCTTCTCAACGCGGGATGCGAGCTACCTCATCTATGTCTTCTACATCCTGTGCATCACGCTGGCCCAGCTCACCTTCTTCGGCATCGGGCAGTTCTACCTCTGGCCTGAGCTGACCTGGTGGTCGCAGCGGGCATCCGTGATGCTCACCCTGCTATCCGCACTTGCGGCGAGCACCTTCATGCGCTCCTTCATCAACACGGCGCAGTATGCACCGAGGTTCGACAAATGGCTCCCGGCCTGGTACGGCTTCCTGTCGTTCACCGCCGTGGTGTACGCGCTCGTGGATCCCCTGCTCGGCTATCAGCTCGACCAGGTCGCGACCGGCGCGTTCGCCACCTACATGTTCGCAACGGCCCTGGCCTCCTACCGGAACGGTTCGCGGCCAGCGGCCTTCTTCCTGCTGGCATGGAGCATGTTCCTGATCGGTGTGGTGATCTATGTGATGAAGGATGCGGACCTCCTTCCATACACCACCCTCTCCGTCTACACCATGCCGATCGGGTCGGCCATCGAAGGGATCCTGCTCTCCTTCGGTCTGGCGGACCGGATCAACATCCTACGACGCGAAAAGGAACAATCGCAGGAGCAAGCCCTGGCCGTTTCGCTCGAGAACGAGCGCATCATCAGGGAGCAGAACGTCCTGTTGGAGGAGAAGGTCGAGCAGCGGACCCACGACCTCCGTGAATCCAACGAACATCTGAAGCGTACCCAGACCCAGCTCGTGAACGCCGAGAAGATGGCCTCGCTCGGCCAGTTAACAGCCGGTATCGCTCATGAGATCAACAACCCGATCAACTTCATCACCAGCAACATCCAGCCCCTGCGCCGGAACATCACGGAGATCGTCGAGGTGATGCAGGAGTACCGGTCCATGCGCCCGGAAGAGGCGAGCGAGAAGCTGGCCAGACTGAAGGAACGGGAACGGCAACTGGGCATCGGCGACTCCATCGACGAACTGGACGACATCATCGGAAGCATCTCCGAGGGATCGAAGCGAACGGCCGAGATCGTGCGCGGCCTGCGCAACTTCTCGCGCCTGGACGAGGACGACCTGAAGGAGAGCGACCTGCGTGAAGGGATCAACAGCACCCTGGCCCTGCTGGCGCCGCAGTTCCGAGACAAGGTGGAGATCAAGGCCGAGCTCGGTGAAATGCCCCTGGTGGAGTGTTTCCCGGGAAAGATCAACCAGGTGTTGATGAACATCCTGACGAATGCGATACAGGCGACGCTGGCTCGCAAGGACGACATCGCGCCCAGGGTGGAGATCACCATCGGCCATGATGCGCATTCCGCACATATCGTCATCGCCGACAATGGTATCGGCATGAGACAGGATACCAAAGCGAGGATGTTCGACCCCTTCTTCACCACCAAGCCCGTTGGTGAAGGGACCGGACTTGGCCTGGCCATCGTATACGGCATCATCCAGGACCATCATGGTGATATCCAGGTCGATAGCGTGCTCGGAGAGGGCACTTCGGTCCGCATCAGTCTGCCCATCACCCATATAAAGGACAAGCAACAACGCGCATGAGCGAAACCAGGATACGCGTTCTATTCGTCGATGACGAGGAGAACAACCTCAAGGCATTCCGGTCCACCTTCAGGCGCGAGATGGATGTCCTCCTTGCCAACAGCGGCCCGGAAGCGCTGGAACTGCTGGAGAGGGAGCATGTGCACGTGATCATCTCCGACCAGCGGATGCCAGGCATGACCGGATCCGAATTCCTGACCATCGCCCGGCAACGGCACCCCAAGAGCATGAGGATGTTGCTCACCGGCTTCTCTGACCTGGAAGCGGTGATCGCAGCCGTTAACGAGGGTGGCATACACGCGTACTGCACCAAGCCCTGGGATGTGAACGATCTCACCCTGAAGATCAAACAGGCATACGAGACCCACACGCTGCGGGAGGACAAGGACATGCTGCTGAGCCAGTACCAGCGGATCTTCGATACGAGCGGTGACCCCATCGCCATCGTCGATCATCATGGTGGCATCATCAAGGCGAACGCGGCATGCGGCAAGTTGCTCGGACTACCGATCGCTGAAGTGCTCCAGCACCGGTTCACCGACCACATCGAGAACAGTGAGGCACTGATCCACTCCCTTCGATCGCATCGGAGCGGCAACGAGTTCGTGAACGTCGACCTGACCCTTCGGAATGCATCGGGCAACTTGATCGATTGCCTGCTGACGGCGACCTATCTGGGCAAGGAGGCCCACGGGGTCCATGCCTTCCAGGCCGTCATCAAGGACATCTCGGACCGCAAGCAGGAGGAGGTGCGCATGAAGAAGCTGAACGCCGACCTGGACAGGCGGGTGGCCGCACGCACTGGTCAGTTGCTCGAGGCCCTGGAGGACCTGGGATCCTTCTCCTACACGGTGGCACATGACCTGCGCTCACCCTTGAAGAACATCGCGGCACTGAGCGATCATCTGCGGGCCGCAGCACAGGAATCACCGGCGGATTGCATTGAATTCGCGGATCGGATCAACAATGGGGCCCAACGGATGCTGGAGCTCGTGGACGACCTGCTGCGCTTCTCCCAGACCAACAAACGGGAGATCGACAAACGGCAGGTGCCGCTAAGGGAACTGGTCGAGCAATGCGTGGCCGAGCAGGTGGCGGAAGCCCGGATGGATCAGGTCCATGTCGTGATCGACAAGGACGTGGTGATCCTCACCGATGCGCCGATGCTCAAGGTGGTCCTGCAGAACCTGTTGTCCAATGCCCTCAAGTTCACCAGAACCCGCGAAGTGCCCGAGATCTCCATCGCGCATCAACGGTCCGACGGTCGGGACCTGATCACGGTGAAGGACAACGGTGTCGGATTCGACCCCAAACACAAGGAGCAGGCCTTCGGGATCTTCAAGCGACTCCACCAGGCCGAACAGTTCGAAGGCTCAGGGGTGGGACTGGCGATCGTACAGCGCATCGTGGCCAAGCATGGCGGCGAGGTATGGGCTGAAAGCGCCGTGGACCAGGGTACGAGCATCCACATAGCCCTGCCCACCACTGAGGAGGGTGCAACGCGCGTACCCTTTTTCAAGGTCGCCTGATGGAACCTTTCCCGTTCGGCTCCGTAGAACGAAGGCGAACTAGAATCCAACGACGATGAAAACCGCTCTCCTCCGCGCCTTGATCCCGGCCTTGTTCGTTCCATCGTTCGCTTCCGCGCAAGGCAAGCTGGTGGACCGGCGCGACCAGGCGGAAGGGTGGTACGTTCCCGTTCATGGACAGGTCCTCACGAACGGGCAGCGCACCAGGGACTACAAGCTGTTCCTCTACAAGGACAACGAACAGTTGGGCAGCCTGGACAGTGATAAGAAGGGCCGGTTCGAGTTGGAACTCGATATCGACGCGACCTACACCGTGCGCATCACGAAGGATGGGTTCCAGGAAAAGATCCTGATCGTTGACACCACGCTGCCAGAGAACCTCGTGAGCTACCCGGACTATGAATGTACGGTGAGCCTGCAAGAGGCCGCATCCAAGAACGTGGACCCCTTCTACACTGACTTCCCCTCGGCCATCATCCGGTACAACGAGGAACTGGGGGGATTCTACCACAGCGAACACTACCTCTCCCACATCCAGACGAAATTGGCGGGCTATGCCCAAGCCACCTTCTAGGATGAAGACCTTCTCCCCTGCCTGACAAACAACCATAACGAGGCGGAGAGAACAACGAGGCGGGCCCGTAAGCCCGCCTCGTTCCTTTCACGGTTCCGTTCAGTGCTGATCGTAGTCCACCGTGACCTTGGCACTCCGTGGATGCGACTGACAGGTCAGTACATAGCCATCCGCCACTTCTTCATCGGTGAGTGCATAGTTCATGTCCATCTCCACCTTGCCTTCGACCACGCGGGCCTTGCAGGTGCAGCACACGGCGCCCTTGCAGGCATAAGGCACATCCAGACCGGCATCCAGTGCGGCATCCAGCACCGCATCCCCGTTCGCAGGGATGTTCATCCGGTGCTCGCGACCATCCAGGATCACGGTCACCTCGGCCACCCCGTTGAACTCGCCTGCATCACCGTGTGCGTGGTCCGTAGCCTTCTTCGCGTCGGTGGTCACCGGGGTGGTGAAGAGCTCGATGTGGATGCGCTTCTTGTCAACCCCCTGTTTCTCCAAGGCTTCGCTCACGTTCACCATCATCTGCTCGGGACCGCAAATGAAGAACTCCTTGTCCAAGGGGTCGCTCACGAAGCGCTTCAACAACTGAACCGCCTTTTCCTGGGTGATGCGCCCGTTGAAGAGCATATCCTCATCCGCCCCCTTGGACAGGATGTGGTGCACGGCTAGCCGGTCTGCGTGCTGGACCTTCAGTTCATCCAAACGGCTGCGAAAGATGATCCGGTCCTGGTCCGTATTCCCGTAGAACAGGGTGAAGCGGCTCTTCGGTTCGGTGCGCAGAACGGTCTTCAGGATGCTGAGGATGGGCGTGATGCCACTGCCAGCGGCGAAAGCCACGAAATGCCGCTCCTTCGCGGGGTCCAATGCGGTGGTGAAGCTGCCCATGGGCGTCATCACCTCGATGCGCATGCCGGGCTTCAGCTTGTCCACGAGCTGCGTGCTCGCCCGGCCACCGGCCACCTTCTTAACTGCGATCCGGACTTCCTCCTTGTCCAGGGGACTGCTACAGATGCTGTAGCTGCGCCGAAGCTCCTCCCCGTTCACGGTGAGCTTAAGCGTCAGGTATTGCCCATGGACGAAGGCGAAATCGGCCTGTTCCGCGGCCGGGATCCGGAAACCCACCACGATGCAATCGGGAGTCTCCTGTTGTACGCTCGTTACTTCGAGGGAATGGAACCGGGCCATGCGATCGGTCATGTTCGAGGCGCGCAAAGCTACGAGCCTCCGTGGGATCCCTTCGGCGAGGGTCGCAACTGATGTACATCACCGATCGAACAACGCGGTACCGCTATCTTAGCCACCACAGAGCAAGCTGATATGACCGACGTGATGAACCTCGAGGAACGCTTCCAGGCCAAGATCGACGCCGAACAGAAGATCGAGCCGAAGGACTGGATGCCTGAGAAGTACCGCAAGACCCTCATCCGCCAGATCAGCCAGCACGCGCACAGCGAGGTGGTGGGCATGCTGCCGGAGGGCAACTGGATCACCCGGGCCCCCAACCTGCGGCGCAAGGCCATCCTGCTCGCCAAGGTGCAGGACGAGGCCGGTCATGGTCTCTACCTCTACAGCGCCTGTGAGACCCTGGGCGTTTCCCGCGAGCAGACCATCGACGACCTGCTGAGCGGCAAGGCCAAGTACAGCAGCATCTTCAACTACCCCACCCTCACCTGGGCCGACATCGGCGCCATCGGCTGGCTGGTGGACGGTGCCGCCATCATGAACCAGGTGATGCTGTGCCGCACCAGCTACGGTCCCTATGCCCGGGCCATGGTGCGCATCTGCAAGGAGGAGAGCTTCCACCAGCGCCAGGGCTACGAGATCATGGCCGTGCTGGCCAAGGGCACGCCCGAGCAGAAGGAGATGGCGCAGGACGCCCTGAACCGGTGGTGGTGGCCCAGCCTGATGATGTTCGGCCCCACCGACGCCAACAGCCCGCACAGCGCCGAAAGCATGAAGTGGAAGATCAAGCGCCAGAGCAACGACGAGCTGCGCCAGACCTTCATCGACCGCACCGTGCAGCAGGCCGAGGTGATCGGCCTCACCATCCCCGACCCGAAGCTGAAGTGGAACGAGTCCACCCAGCATTACGACTGGGGAGAGATCGACTGGACCGAGTTCAACAACGTGGTGGCCGGCAACGGTCCCTGCAACAAGGAACGCCTGGCCGCCCGCAACAAGGCCCACGACAACGGCGCCTGGGTACGCGAGGCCGCGCTGGCCCATGCCGCCAAGAAGGCCAAGAAGAAACAAGCAGCATGAAACCGAGTGGCGAGTAGCGAGTGACGAGTGGCGAGTCTCCTTGACGCGAAACCACTCGGCACTCCCCACTCGTCACTCGCCACTCACCGGACCCCATGAGCGACAACCCGAACAACTGGCCCCTTTGGGAGATCTTCATCCAGAGCAAGCGCGGCCTGGAGCACAAGCACGTGGGCAGTTTGCACGCCGCAGACGCCCAGATGGCCATCGAGAACGCCCGCGACGTTTACACCCGCCGCCAGGAAGGGCAGAGCATCTGGGTGGTGCCCGCGGGCGCCATCAGCAGCAGCCAGCCTGATGACGCGGCCATGCTCTTCGACCCGGCCGACGACAAGACCTACCGGCACCCGACCTTCTACACCATGCCCGAGGGGGCGAAGTACATCTAAGCGGTTGTCAGTTGTTGGTTGTCGGTTGACCGCTCGGACCGACCGCGCCAACGACCCGCCAGACAACTGACAACGGACACCTTGCAACCATGAGCCATCAAGACGCGCTCTTCACGTACACCCTCCGCCAAGCGGACGACCTCCTCATCCTGAGCCACCGCCTGAGCGAATGGTGCGGGCATGGGCCGGTGCTGGAGGAGGACATCGCGCTCACCAACCGGGCGCTGGACCACATCGGCGAGGCGCGCAACCTGTACATGTATGCCGGACAGGTGGAGGGCAAGGGGCGCGACGAGGATGCCTTGGCGTACCTGCGCAACGAGCGGCAGTTCGTGAACACCAAGCTGGTGGAGCAGCCCAACGGCGACTACGCGCACACCATCGTGCGGAGCTTCCTGTTCGATGCGTACCACCTGCCACTGGCCGAGGCCCTCACCAAGAGCACCGATGCCCAACTGGCCGCCATCGCCGCCAAGGCCGTGAAGGAGGCACAGTACCACGTGAAGCACAGCAGCGACTGGCTGATCCGTTTCGGTGACGGCACGGAGGAGAGCCACCGCCGCGCGCAGGAGGCCCTCGACAACCTGTGGACCTACACCGGCGACCTGTTCGTGATGGACGAATTGCACCAGGATCTGGTGAAGGCTGGCATCGCGCCAGACCTCACGAAGATCAAAGCCGCCTTCGACGCCACTGTGGACAAGGTGCTGGCCGAGGCCACGCTGAAACGCCCCGCCGACGGATTCATGGCCACCGGTGGCCGCCAAGGGAAGCACAGCGAGCACCTCGGCTTCATCCTGGCCGAGATGCAATACCTGCAGCGGGCGTACCCGGGGGCGGAGTGGTAGCCTGTCGGGTGTCACCTTGAGCCCGCCGAAGGGAAGACAGGATTCTCACACCGCTTCGACGAGCTCAGCGTGACAGCGTTCAGCAAAGCGCACCCATGATCACCAAGGACCGCATCCTCGAGCTGCTCGACTACGTAAAGGATCCGGAGATCCCGGCCATCAACGTGCTGGAGCTGGGCGTGGTGCGGCAGGTGGAGGTGGAGCCCGACGGCAAGGCCATCATCACCATCACGCCCACCTACACCGGCTGCCCGGCCATGGACGTGATGGCGGCGGACATCAGGAAGGAACTGCTGGAAGCGGGTGTACCGGCCGTGGAGGTGAGGATGAGCCTCTCCCCCGCCTGGACCACGGACTGGATCACCGAGACCGGCAAGCGCAAGCTGAAGGAATACGGCATCGCGCCGCCCGAAAAGACCGCCGACATCCGCGCGCTGAAGGGGGAACAGCCCGTGGTGACCTGTCCGCAATGCGGCTCCACGAACACCGTGATGCTCTCCGCCTTCGGCAGCACGGCCTGCAAGGCGCTGTGGAAGTGCAACGACTGCCTGGAGCCCTTCGATCAGTTCAAGTGCCTTTGACAGATCATATGATCGGGCGACCAGATGATCAGATGATCCGGATGGTGTCGGAAATGGCGGCCTTGGCGAATGAATGGCTGAGCTTCGTTCACGAGCCAAACCCGGTAAGCGAGGACGACCTACTTCGACTAGAGGCCATACTCGACAAGCTTAGCGTGCTTCGGCACGAATTGGGGCCGATCTCGAGGATCGAGTTCGAGGATGGTAGCATTGACCCTCCCCGCCGGGAACCAAGCGAGCTTCGTGACCGCCTGTCGAAGCGGTTCCCGATGCTCGGCTTCTACCACATCCCGGAAGCGGTGACCACGGACTTCTCACGGACCGGTGTTCATTTGGGCGATGCGATCGACGATATCCTGGACATCACGAACGAACTATCCGATGTGATCTGGCTGATCGACCAGGACCGAACGATGGAAGCATGCTGGGACTTCGGTTTCGGCAATGACCACCATTGGCGCTACCACCTTCGGAGCCTGCTTTGGTACTTGGAGATGCGCCGGTTCGAAGCACCGTGATCAACAGTTCCACGACGCAACATGAGCATCACCCGATCGACACATCATCTGATCATCTGATCGCCCGATCTTCGCTCCATGTCCTACACGAAGATCCACTACTCCGTCACTGACGGCGTCGCCACCATCACCCTGAACCGTCCGGACAAGCTGAACAGCTTCGACCGGGAGATGGCGCTGGAGACCATCGCTGCCTTGGACGCCGCCAAGGAAGACGCCAACGTGAGGGCCGTGCTGCTCACCGGCGAGGGGCGGGCCTTCTGCGCGGGTCAGGACCTGGCCGAGGCCATCGCGCCCGGCACCCGGATCGAGGACATCCTGACCACGCAATACAACCCCATCGTGCGGCGGCTGCGCACCCTGCCGAAGCCTGTGGTGTGCGCGGTGAACGGTGTGGCCGCCGGGGCCGGGGCTAACATCGCCTATGCCTGCGACCTCACGCTGGCGGCCGAGAGCGCCATCTTCATCCAGAGCTTCATCAACATCGGCCTCATACCCGACAGCGGCGGCACCTACACGCTGCCGCGCCTGGTGGGCATGCAGCGCGCCTTCGGGCAGATGATCCTGGCACCCAAGGTGAGCGCCAAGGAGGCCGAGGCCCTGGGCATGATCTGGAAGGCCGTGCCCGATACCGAGCTGATGAATGAGGCCATCGCCCTCGCGAAGAAGCTGGCGACCATGCCCACCAAGGCCATCGCCCTCACCAAGGAGGCCCTGAACCGCTCGC